>SCPO01000280.1_pt1 | contig 26877 bp, 23 predicted proteins | sample 6106821 | NCBI WGS metagenome assembly SCPO01 (sample SAMN10720448, study PRJNA508395) | human gut metagenome | isolation source: Participant 2 stool, 0 month | host: Homo sapiens | collected 2017 | reverse complement strand
TGCATGCATACGGATAACATCGATAAAATCCTTTGCAGTCAGTGTAGCCAGATCTCTCTGGTAATGGATCACGCTGTCATAAACAGGAACCGTACCGATCATAACCGGACATTCACTTGTCAGTTTCTGACGGAATGGCTGTGTGTTGCCGTGACTGGAAAGATCCATGATCGCTTCCGCACCGAGGTCAACGGCACTCATAACCTTCTGCATTTCGATATCATAATCCTTGCAGTCACGAGATACGCCGAGGTTGACATTGATCTTGGTACGCAGCATACTGCCGACACCCTCTGCACTTAAGCATTTATGATTTTTGTTGGCACAGATTGCGACCTTGCCTTCAGCGACAAGTTTCATTAACTTATCAACATCCATGTTCTCTTTTTTTGCTACAGTTTCGATTTCCGGTGTTACAATTCCCTTGCGGGCTGCATCCATCTGAGTTGTGTAATTTCTCATCTCTTTTTCCTCCGTTGGCATTATCCAAATCAGGTAATGGGTCGAAACGGGAACACGTTTCCTCTCAGCCGACTTCCGTCAGCTCCCCCTGGTTTATGTTGGTTTCGCATATAGATTCATCCTGCGTTTATGCGAATCGCTAATAAATTCTAACACCTGTGTATGATGTGTGCAAGTGTTTCTTGCAGGATCAGGAAGAATGTTTTGCAAGATAGCGATCATAAGCATTCTGATATATTTGAACGGCTTCATCGATCTTGTTTTTTTTCAGGGTGTTCAGATATTCTTCGTAATTATCAAAAGATTTGATCCCGGTAATGAAAGCAGTTGTGTATTCATACATACAGGAATTGACGTTCGCCATTATTTGAGACAGTCTGGTACGTTCTTCAGATGTAAAACTCAGACTGACCGGAAGCATATATGAAGTATCCGTGGAAGCCCATACATCGCACATAACAGCACTGGAAGGAGGTACACACTGAAATTCCCGTTTCCAGTCAATATAAGCAGAAGGTAGGCCGGGAGCCAGCGTATAGTTTTTCAATGCCTGATAAAAAGTCAGTCCATCAGAATTATGCAAGATCAGATCGGTGAAAACAGGATTCTGATCTTTATCAAGGGTATAGGTTTTACCTTCTGTTCCGTAGCTTGCAAAACGGGAACATTCATCAGAAAATAAATAGTCAATCCACTTTAGAACAATTTCCGGATGTTCGCATCTAGAAGAGATGTAAAACATTATCACTGATGCTGTATCTTTTCTGTATGTGCAGCGTATCATGTTCGTTTAATTTTGGCGGAGAAACAGCAAACCTTAATATTCTGATCTTTGCAGAAAGATCAGAAGGCATGGTATACATACCAAACCATGCACCGGAAGTGCCGCTGGCGATCATTTTACTGTCTGCATAAATCGAGTTGCCGGTCATATAATCAACATCTATCAGACCTTTCTGATACCAGCGGTTCATTAAAGTGAGATAATCCTTCCATCCCTGCCTGGCAGGTCCATAAAAGACCTTGCCGTCCATTTGAAAAAAATCATAACTGACTCCAAAACCGGCATTCAGACTTTCATCCTGTGCATAAGCATCGTATGAAATCCATAATGGGGCTGTGGCTCCTTTCTTTTCTTTAAATGCAGTGAGAACCGTTTCCCAGTCATCATAAGTGACAGGAATCTCAAGCCCTAGTTCATCCAGCCAGTCTTTTCGAATCTGAAGACCACACCATGGTTTTTGCGAGTTTTGTTTTATAGAATAAACAGCTGCAATTCGACCGGAATCCGTGTAGGCGATATCTTTTATGTCCTTTTGCTGAATGATCTTATAGTAATTCGGTGCATATTTTGGAACCAGTTCCGTCAGATCACAGATGTCCCCCTGAGCGATCGCATCATCCGCAGAAATATTCCCATAGATGGATGAAAAATTTCCGGCACCGATCAAATCCGGTACGGAATCGCTGTTTTGCTCGAAACGGTTTTGAATCTGCAGATTGGATAAAGAAGTGATCCAGTCAATATGGATATTCGTTCTGTTTTCCAGTTCCTGGAAAAAGGCAGTATTATTCAGATCTCCGTCGCACAGCTCTGAAAGTTCAGAATCAATGGTATTCAAAAAAGAAAAACTCTGTTTGACTTCTGTAACCGGAAGAGAAGCATTTGTTTGTGTCCTGACAGAAAAAGCGTGTCGGACAAGAAAAATGCACAGACAGAAAAAAATACAGATCAGTACCGGGAAATAGTAATTCCTATACTTGTGTTTCATAATTTCCTCCAGATAATAAGCTTTATTTTTAGTTTACTGTGTTGGAAGTAAAAAGTAAATACTCAGGAAAAAAATCATCAGCAAAAAAGAAAGAATCATAAATTTCCTTGCAAAACAAAAAGACAGACATTATATTAAAAGAAATGAGAAGAAATCTTTTTGTAAAGAGCAGGAGATAAAAACTTATGAAAACAGGAAAATCACTTACTTTTCGTTCTATTTTGATTTCTTATCTGGTATTATGCCTGGCAATGCTCACAGTTACGATCATCGGTTACAGCAGTTCGATCTTTTATGTGCAGAAAGAAATACGAAATTCAGCTGCATTGCGTATGAGAGAAGTTATGGGGAAGATTGAAAATAATATTCGGCTGTCATATCAGTTGTGTGATACGCTTGCCGTCAGTGGTGGTTTGGATGATATTGCATCAATAGAAGGAAATTTTTCACCACAGCAGATTTTAGATTCTATGAAACTGAAAAATACAATGTCAGAATTGAATGTACAGAACAATCTCTGTCAGAATCTGCATATCTATTTTTTGAAGAGCGATTCCATTCTTTCTTCCAATTCGCAGCGTCGGGAAGGAAAAGAGGATATCAGCTTTTTCTGCCGACAGTATGGTATCACTGCACAGGATTTTTATTGTTGGATGACAGAAGAAAATCAAAAATCTTATCAGGTTTTATCAGATAATCAAATCTGGTTTTTCCGTCCGGTCAATGACACGCAGAATAATCGCATTGCCGTTATTTTCGCAGAGTACAGCGGAAGCCGTCTGATCGGCGATCCAGGAGCAGAAAACTGTATTTATATTGAAACGCCGGAAAAAGAAAATGTTATTTACAGCAGAAAATTGGAAGAAAATCAGAAAAACGGATACATAAAAGTAGAAAAACAGATGAGTATGTTTCAATGGAACTGCGATATGTATGTTCCGAATACCTTGTTTTATGGAGAACTGAGACGTTTTGCAATGATTCTAACGGCAGAACTTCTTATGCTGATCAGCGTGGCGGTTATCGGTTCCTGGTATTTTTCAAAAAAAACTTATGTCCCGGTGGGAAATCTGATCAGTGATAACAAAAAACTTTCGAAAAAAGTGAAAAAGAAAGAAGAGACCCGGGAATGCCGGGAATTGGAAAAATATCTGACAGGTGCGGTCAAAAATTTTCCATATGCAAGTCTGAATAAACTGTCAGATCAAGAAAAGTATATAATGATCCAGTTTGCTTTTGATGAAAATGGTGATGCAGTTTTCAGAGATCAGGAAAAAAAGGAGAAACCGGAAGAGCTGGAGCATTTCGTGCTTGAAAATATTTTGAAAGAGCAGATTTTTGAAAAATATCCAGGAATCCTTTTGCAGCCGGAAAAAGATTTTGTGGCAGTTGTCAATCTTTCAGAACCGGAACATGATGAAAAAGAAATCCGCAGTCTGTTAAAGACGGTAGAACAGTTTTACAGCCGGACGTTTCATATTTCTGCCTGTATCATGATCGGAGAATGTCAGAGTGACTATAAAAAGATGAAAGAAGCGTATCATCTTCTGGAAGAGAGTATGCAGTATCTGGAGTTCTGGAGTACGAGTGCACCTGCCGGAGTCTATGTATATGGTGAGATGATGGATGCGGATGAAGACAGTCATTCCTCGGTTTACATGACAGGCAGCAGAAGACTTCTGAATTGCCTGGAGAGTGAAGATTTTGAAGGAGCATATCGGGAGCTTAACCAGATTTACCAGAGTGCATTTTCCAGAAATCAGAAAGAGCTGAGGATTAATCGCTATCGCATGTATGGTCTGATCGGAACCCTGATCACGACACTTGATATCAGTGCAAATGAAGAAGACAGAGCTTATTATCACTCACTGAATTATGAAGAGCGTCTGTTTCGTATCCAGTCGATCCATGAGCTGCTGTCAGAAAGCAGGGCAATTTTTGAGGCGATCATTCAGTACAGACAGAATAAATCTGCAGAACGAGAACCGGAGTGGATGGAAGAAATGCAGGAATATATTCAGGGGCATTATCAGGACTGCAATATGAACGTGACCAGTCTGGCACAGGAATTTGGCATCAGTGTACCACACGTAAGCCGCAGCTTTAAAAACTTCCGTGATTATGGCGTACTGGAGTACATTCATAAAGTAAGACTGGAACATGCAAAGGAAATGTTAAAAAATGATGTACGCATCAAAAATATAGCACTTGACGTAGGTTATACCGATGCACAGGCGTTTACAAGAGCCTTTAAACGCTATGAAGGCATTACTCCATCGCAGTATAAAGAGTTGATATCAAAAAATGAAACGTAAAATCAAAAACTGCTTCTTTAAAAAACATAGTGTTTTTCCTATACTGAGGGCACAAACAAAGCACCGGATAAATAAGGTGTTTCCAGAAAAAGGAGGAAAAACAAAACATGAAAAAAGCAACAAGAAGTATTTTGAGTGCCGCTGTTGCTGTCAGTATGGCGGCAGCAGCATGCCCGGTATCTTTTGCAGCAACTACTTCCAATGAAGTGACAGCAAGAGAAAAGGCAAATGCAGCACTGGCAAGAGAAGCAGCTGCACAGGGAATGGTTCTTCTGGAAAACAAGAATAATTCTCTTCCGATCAAGACAAAGAAGCTGGCATTGTTCGGAGGCGGAGCTGTACGTACTGTCCGAGGTGGTACCGGTTCCGGTGATCCGTTTAACGGAGGACTTTCCGGTGGCGGTGATGTGAATGTAAACCAGAGTGAGAGATATAATATTAACATTTATAATTCTTTCAAAAAAGCAGGTTACGATATCACGACGGCAAGTATTCTTGAAAAATATGCAGAAGGATACGATATAGAAAATGCAAAAGCAGCAAGCAATCCGATGGCAACCTTTGCTTATCCGGAACTTACCTTCACAGATGAAGAACTGGCAGCCTCTGCAAAAGATACGAAGACTGCTGTTTATGTGATCTCAAGAAATGCCGGTGAAGGTGCCGACCGTGGAATGACCAAAAAGGTTACGGTAAATGAAGTAGAATATGAATTAGGTGACTATGAGTTAAGCGATGTAGAAAAAGAAAATCTGAAAAAGGTAGCCTCTACTTTTGAAAATACCATTGTTGTATTGAATGTAGGCGGTGTCATTGACACGAAATTCTTCGAGGAAACAGAGGGTCTGGATTCTCTGCTTCTGATGGGGCAGGGCGGTCAGGAAGGCGGAAATGCACTGCTTGATGTAGTAACCGGAGCTGTCACACCTTCCGGAAAACTGACAGATACCTGGGCAGAAAATTATTCAGACTATCCTGCATCTGCCACGTTCGCAAAAGCAGACGGGAATAGTATGAAGGAATGGTACAAGGAAGGAATTTATGTAGGATACCGCTATTTTGATACGTTTGGCATCAAGCCGGCATATGAATTTGGTTATGGTCTTTCCTATACAAATTTTGATATCAATGTAAAGAATGTATCGGTAAATGAAGATAAGGTGACGGTAAAAGCAGAAGTTACAAACACCGGAAAAACTTACAGTGGAAAAGAAGTAGTACAGGTTTATTTCTCCGCACCAGACTCAAAAGATGCAGAAAAAGAATATCAGCAGCTGGCTGCTTATGGAAAGACCGATGAACTGGCACCGGGTGAAAGTCAGGTACTGACACTGACTTATGATACCGATGAGATGGCTTATTATAGTGAAGAAAAGGCATCTTACATACTTGACCCGGGAACCTACTATGTGCGTGTTGGTGATTCTTCCAGAAATACAAAAGTAGCGGCAGCGATCAAACTGAATCAGAGTGCAGTGACAGAAGTTCTGTCCAATCAGATGGAAGTTCCGGAAAGCGAAAATCTGACCGAGTGGAGCAAGGCAGGAAAAACACCATATACTTATGCGACAGAGCAGCAGGAAATGGCAGAAGCCCCGGTATTTACACTGGATGCATCCAAAGTAAAAACAGAAAATAATGTTTCTGAATATAAAGATGAAAAAGTTACTACTTACACAACAGATCCAGACTATAAGGCAGTTCAGGATTACGAAAAAGTAGAAGTTGTTACAGACAAAAAAGGTGCTACTTTAAAAGATGTTGTGGATAACAAAGTAACCATGGGCGAATTTGTGGCACAGATGAGTCTGGAAGAACTGGCAAAGCTGAACTGTGGAAGCGGCTGGGGAGTAGCAAATGAAAATGCTCCGATCGTTGGCTCCAACTCAGCAACCGTACCGGGAGCAGCAGGAGAAACGCTGACTTATGATCAGTATGGTATTCCGAGTATCGTTTTAGCAGATGGCCCTGGTGGTATCCGTGTAAAACAGAAATACGAGGCAAAAAATGTAGAAACAGGAGAAACAGCAACTTACTATCAGTACTGTACCGCATGGCCGGTAGATTTTGTTCTGGCACAGAGCTGGGATACGGATCTGCTGAAACGTATTGGTGAAGCATTTGGAAAAGAACTGGAAGAGATGAATATTACAATTCTTCTTGACCGTCCCTGAATATCCACAGAGATCCTCTTTGCGGACGTAACTTTGAGTATTTCTCAGAAGATCCGGTCATTTCCGGTACGATGGCATCTGCAATCACACTTGGTGTGCAGGAAGAGCCGGGTGTAGGGGCATGCCTGAAACATTTCTCAGCAAATAATCAGGAAACAGACCGTTCCGGAACGGATTCCATTGTAAGCGAAAGAGCACTGAGAGAAATCTACCTGAAAGGTTTTGAAATTGCAGTAAAAGAATCCAAACCAATGTCCATCATGACATCCTACAACCAGATCAATGGCGTTCCGGCGGCAGACTCTTATGATATGAATACCAATATTGCACGCGGTGAATGGGGATTTGAAGGTCTGATCATGACCGACTGGAACGGCGGTGTATCTCACCCATCCACATCCATGCATGCAGGAAATGACCTGATTATGCCGGGCGGAGCATCCAAAGCAAACGAAATTATCACAGGTGCGGAAGATGTAAAACCGATCTTTGAAGCAAACGGACAGATTGGTTTGAAAGATGAACTGATGTATATGTTCAGTTATAAATCAGCAGCATGGGGCGATTTTGAAGTTTCAGCGGATGGAACACAGACAGCGGAAGCAAAACTGGGAGATGACTACACAGCAAGTGTAGGTGAGGATGGAAAGATTCTGGTAAACGGACAGGAAATTTACAGAGAGTATCAGGCAAATTTCTGGGCTGGAACAGGAAACTATAAAACACCGGTTACGACAGATGTGGCATCTGTAAGCGAAGATGGAAAAACCATTGTTTATAAAGGTACTTACAAAGAAAACAACAATATTTGCCTTGGTGATGTGCAGAAGAGTGCGATCAACAACCTGAAAGTCATTATGCAGTCAAGAGATATGGCAAGAATTTACGGTACAACAACAAGATCTTACACAGCACTCTGCGGTGATCTGACAAATTATCAGACAGTAAATAAATCAGAGATCACAACAGAACGTACTTTAAAAGAAAATCTGGATCAGGCAAAGAAGGATCTTGAAGAAGCAAAGAAAAATCTGGAAGAACTGCAGAAACAGAATGCAGCAAAAGATGCAGAGATTGCAAAAGCAAAAACAGAAGTAGAAGCAGCAAAGAAAGATCTTCAGGCAGCAAAAATGGCAGCAAAGAAAGCAGCTGTGAAATCTGTAAAGAGTAAAAAAGCCGGAAAAGCAATCGTTACCGTTAAAAAAGTAGCTGGTGCAGAAGGATATCAGGTGCAGTATTCCCTGAAAAAATCCATGAAGAGTGCGAAAAATGTAAAAATCAAAAAGAACAGCATAACAATCAAAAGACTGAAAAAAGGAAAAACCTATTATGTAAGAGTAAGGGCTTTCAGTAAAGACTCCAATGGCAAACAGATCTGTACTGCATGGAGTACTGCAAAAAAAGTAACCATCAAAAAATAATACAAATCTCTTTTCATCATTCCTATATAAATACGAAATATCCCACAGATTTTTCTGTGGGATATTCTGCATCTGAAATAAATTATCTGAAGCAGGCCAGAGGCATTCTTGAATCTTATACGATGCCGGTTGAAACAAGAAACAGGATCAGCATCACAACCGGTACAGCATAGCGGATCATAAAACAATACAATTTTGCACGTTTGAAATGTTCGCCATTTCGTTCTACTTCATCAATGATCAGCTTAGGCCCTGCAACCCAGCCGATCAGAATACTGGTCAGCAGTGAGATGAACGGCATCAGGAAGCTGTTGCTTATGTAATCCATGATATCCAGAAGCTGTGCGACGGTTCCGTTTGGAAGTTTTACTTCAAAATAAAGTACATTGTAGCCGAGGCAGATCAGCACTGCGGTAACAAGAGAATAAATTCCGATGACAGCACACATTTTCTGGCGTGACTTATGGAAAATTTCCATGCAGTTTGCGACCAGAGTTTCCATAACCGATACACAGGAAGTCAGGGCAGCAAAGCCCATCATCAGGAAGAAGGCAATGGCAATGATTCTGCCGATCGCACCCATGGATGCGAATACTTTTGGCAGCGAAATAAAGATCAGGCTCGGGCCGGAAGCCATTCCGTCTGTTCCAAGAAATACAAACACAGCCGGTATGATCATCATTCCTGCAAGAAATGCCACGCCGGTATCAAAGATTTCAATCTGATTGATTGATTTATTCAGATCGACATCATCTTTCACATAAGATCCATAAGTAACCATGATTCCCATCGAAACACTCAGGGAGAAAAATAACTGGCTCATCGCATCAAGAAGTACACCAAGAAAACGTTTCACGGTCAGCGAACTGAAATCCGGATATAAATAAACTTTAAGTCCCTGAAGTCCGGTGCGAACCGTTCCATTTGCATCGGTATACGAAAGCGTCAGAGAAAAAATCGCAATGCCAAGGATCAGCAGGATCAGTCCAGGCATAATGAAACGTGAAAATTTTTCGATTCCCTTTTCTACACCACGGTATACAACCCAGGCAGTTAAAGCCAGAAACAGCAGCATGAATACGATCGGCGAAACCTTGGAAGTGATAAAGGATGTAAAATAACTGTCTTGTGACAGTATCGAACCATCTGAGACAAGATACGTGCAGAAATATTTTGTAATCCATCCGCCGATAACCGAATAGTAAGTCATGATCAATGCCGGAACCAGAAAAGTCAGGTATCCAAGAAATTTCCATTTTGAATTCAAAGTTCCGAAGGCTTTCAATGCATTTTGTTTTGTGTGGCGGCCGATGGCGATGTCAGTGGTCAGCAATACAAATCCAAAAGACAGCACCAGTGCAAGATAAACGATCAGAAACAGACCGCCGCCATCCTTTGCACATAGATAGGGAAAACGCCAGATATTCCCCACACCGACAGCACTGCCGGCAGCGGCGAGGACGAATCCGATCGAACCACTGAAGTTACTCTTTTTTTCTTTCATTTCATTCTTTACCTCATTTTACTTTTTTTGTTTGAACGCAGAGAAGCATTCCCCCGCTTCAAGTGTGCAGAGCACTAAGCGGATTGTGAATGTCCGCTTTACATTCAAGCCGAACGCACGTGAGACTTGCAGCACATGACATATTTTTCCGCACACTTCTGTAATCAGCAGGATGTTTGTGTCAGATTTTTCTGTATTATTTTAAGAAAATATGTCGGTAAAATCAAACACATAGAATTTCTTATAAAGAAATTTTTAAAGAAAAAGTTTCTTTACATATTACAATTTGAAGTAAAAACAGATATAATAGGAAGAAGCGGATAAAACAGATCCGAAATATATATTTTTACGAAACAATGGTACAGATACAGAAACCGAAATCGGATAAAATTCCATAAGCATATCGGGGGTCTTTTTTAAAAAATCAGGCAATGAAAGGAAAAGGAAATGAGCAGCATAAATACACACGTCGGAAAAATGATCCGAAAATACCGAAAAGCAGCAAATCTGACACTGCAGCAGCTGGCAGATGCAATCCATAAAAGCCGTGCCACGATCTGCAAATACGAAAATGGTGATATCTCAATGGATATTGAAACTTTATACGAAATCAGTCAGGTTTTGCAGGTGTCTGTCCCGCAGCTGACAGACATAGGACGGCTGCAGGAAGAAGCAGATCACTCTTCTGCATACGCAGCCCGGAAAAGTCCGTTTTTCCAGGCAAAGATGTTATATTTTTATTTTTATGACGGCCGCTATAACCGTATGAAAGATGGTGTAATCAATATCCACGAAAAAGAAGAGAATGGCAGTTACCGTGCGACGCTTTCTATCTGTTCCGTATCCGGGAATGGAAGAAGCAGTGAGAGTTATTATAATGGAAGCGTTTTGTACAGTGATATGCTGATCCGATTTTCCTTTGTCAATCAGTACAATCCGCTGGAAGAAGATCTGCTTTATATTTTCAATCCGCTGGAGTTTAGAACACATACCGATGGGCTGCTTTTGCGGTATCTCCAGTGCAGATCTGATGCCATGTGCATTCAAATGTCTGGTGGCACTGGAAAACAGGAATTGAATGAAGAACTGCGGAAGCATCTGCTCTTTACCAAAACGGAGCTGCAGAGGTGGAAAAAACTGAATATGCTACTGATTGATAATTATGAGACAGGAAGCAGGCAGGTGTGATGCTATAACAGATAGAAGCGGTGTGATGCTGTAACTTTACAAGACAGGGATTGTCTGATAAACTTAAATTTAGCAGAAAACCGAAGAAAAACCGGTGAAAATATTTGATAAGGAGAAGAAGGGTTATGAAAAAACAATGGATTGGATTTATGATAGCCGGAATGTTAGTGGCAGCAGTACCAACAAATTTAATATTAAGCCGGCAGAATATGGAGAGAAAATAAAACTTGCTCTGTATTATAAAGGAAAGAAGATTGGAAAAGATAGTTGCGATTACAATGATGAAGTGTGGTACAGCAACAGAGTTACGGAAGGCATGACACAGAAGCAGGTACGCTATACATGGGGTGCTCCAAGCAGCACCAGCAGCAGTTCTTATAGATTTACTTATTGGAACTGGGATGACGGATCCATGGTAAGCTTCCGAAATGGAGTGGTAGATTACTGGTTTGATGCGGCGAATTAAAAGTTGTGGCGGAGGTTTTAGAATGTGCAAATGAACAAATTCCCTGAAGGCACGCTCTCGCTACCTCACATTGGCAGCGGTACATAACCGACCAAAATACGGTCGCTAAGTACCGGCCATGTTCGAGTACCTTCTCTGGAATTGTTCATTTGCACATGCAATACTATGATATGAGTGTCGAAAGGTCTTTTGCCATTCATTATTGCCTGTCGGCTATTTGCCGACAGGCTTTTCTTGTGTGAAAAATAAATGTAAGGTATAATATATGCTACCAGAGTTAAAAGGTTACGAAGGAGTTCAGTATGGAAAAGGAGAAAAATTTAACAAACAGGTATCATACCCCGTCATTGATCGTGATGCTTACCCATGAGGATCAGACTGTTCAAAACGCATATGAGATTTTTGATGCATATAAGGATTTTGATGCAGAATACTGGGGATTTAAGGAAGAGCCGCTCCCCCTTTCCCAGATGAAAGACCTTTATGCATATATGAAAAGCTGTGACAAAAAAACAGTTCTGGAAGTGGTTGCATATACACAGGCAGAGTGTATGTCAGGTGCAAAAATGGCAGCAGAATGTGGCTGTGATTTTTTGATGGGGACTGTTTATTCAGATGCTGTGAATGAATTTTGCAGGGAAAATGGAATCAAATATATGCCATTTGTAGGAGAAATCCATGATCGCCCATCCGTTCTGGAGGGAACCTGCGAAGAGATGATCCTTCAGGCCAGAGAATATCTTGCGAAAGGTGTCTATGGAATTGATCTTCTGGGATACAGATATACAGGAGATGCAGCCAGGCTGAATGAAGAGTTTGTAAGAGCTGTGGATGCGCCGGTCTGCATAGCAGGAAGCATCAATGGTTATCAGAGACTGAATGAGATCAGGAAAGCAGCCCCGTGGGCATTTACAATAGGCAGTGCTTTTTTTGAAAACAAGTTTGACGGTAATTTCGGAGAACAGATCAATAAAGTTTGTCAGTACATAAAAAGTGAGAAGATAACATGATAAAAAAATATTATCCATATGAATATGCCGAAAGTGTATTTATGATTGACTACCAAAAGCTATATCAGAAAGGTTTTCGGGGAATTATTTTTGACATAGACAATACATTGGTACACCATGGTGACGATTCCACACCGGAAATTGATGACCTGTTTCGTAAAATTCAGAGACTTGGTCTGAAAACATTGCTGTTGTCAAATAATGACAGAGGAAGAGTGGAACGATTTATTAAAAATATAGATACACCTTACATCTGCGATGCGGATAAACCAAATCCTCAAAATTATCTGAAAGCAGTGGAGATGCTGAATATAAAAAAAGAAGAGGCAGTGGTTATAGGGGATCAGGTATTTACAGATATTCTGGGAGCAAACAGAAGTGGTCTTGCCAGTATTCTTGTCAGGTTTATCAGGCAGGATGATGAAAAGTGGATCGGAAAACGGAGATACGTTGAATATGCAATCCTAGAATGCTGGAAACGTGATAAAAGCTGTTACAGGAGAATTGGTGATATTTATACAGAAGGAACGGCCAAAAATATGAAGAAAAAGAAAGAAAAAAAGCTTTTTTGTGAGATCTGTCCGCTTACATATGAAATTTCAAAGTCAAAAGAGGTATGTAAAAGACATATACAGGATTTTGCAGGCAAAGAGAAATTTAGTACTGTAAAACAAAAAGAGAAGCTGCCAAATCTGGTGTTCAGCTACAACTCCGTCCTCATAAAAAAAGGAAAAGGAATAGATCCCGTGCTTCAGAAAAACAAGGCAAGAAACATTCGCCTTGCATCCTCCAGGATAAATGGGATGATCATTCATCCTGGAGAGACTTTTTCGTTCTGGAGGACTGTAGGGAAAACATCAAAGAGGAAGGGTTACCGGGATGGTCGTATTATTATAGGAGATAAGCTTATGCCCGGGCTTGGAGGCGGACTTTGCAATCTTGGAAATACCATTCATCTTCTTGTGATTCACAGCCCTCTTACCGTAACAGAATTTCACAGCCATTCAGATGCACTTGCACCGGATCATGGTAAGCGTGTTCCATTCAGTTCCGGGACATCTGTCAGCTATAATTATATAGACTACAGGTTCAAAAATAATACAGATCAGAATGTACAGCTTCTGTTATGGTGTGAAAACGGGAAATTATGCGGAGAGCTGAGAAGCGAGAGGGAATTTCCTCACTATTATGAAATTATTGAAGAGAACCACCATTTCCATAAAGAAAAAGAGAAATTTTTCAGAATTTCACAAATTTACCGGAATGTGATCGACAGAGCCACCGGTGAAATAACAGACAAACAGCTCATTCGGGATAATCATTCAGAAGTAATGTATGATTATGACCAGATTCCGCAGGAATTAATACGGTAAAAGCTGGTTCAACAGCCGTCTGCCTTTCGAAATCATAGAAATCGGTGCAGTGAAACTGAATGAAAAGAAAGAAATTGTGGATAGCTTTCAGCGTCTGATCAAGCCGCAGGTGTACAACTGGATTCATGACAGTATCCATGAAGTGATTCATATGAATTACAAGGATCTGCAGAATGGAACTGTTTTTCCTCAAGCAGTGACAGAATTTATAGAATGGTGTGGCGAAGAATATTATTTGCCATCCGCTATGAGGAAAACGGCGAACGAAGAGCTCTGGAATTTGCAGCAGATAAAATGAGCGTAGAAAAGCAAATGGAGTTCCATCGGGCACTGGGAGATGCGTATTATACTGCATGTATTTTGCAAAAAATAGAAGATGAATATATTTTCCCAATTCTTCTCTGGATGTATATCAGAATCCTAAAAGCCGGCGTGAAGAGATATATGTGTCCTATCCAACCTATGATAAATATGTGTCAAGGGAATTTTACTCCCGGGAAAAAGCCATGAAGGACAGAGAAGTAACCAGTACAAGGTGTCCTTTGTGCCATAATCCTGCTAAGCGGAAGATCCGATGGTTTATGAATAATTCCAAGGTATATTATAGTGTGTCTCTTTGCCAGGAACACGGCTATGTGTCAGGGAAAATCGGAATCCGGCGAACAGAAGATAATATGTACTATGTGATCAAGATGCTTACCAACATAACATCAGAAGGAGCCGATGAAATCCGGCAGAAACGCGACGCCCACCGTGCGAAAAACGGATAAAAAAGAAGAAAAATAAGAAACTAACAATTGGTTAATAGAAAAATCCTGGGCAAAACCGTTTGCTGAAAAAATATTCCCCCTGATCAACGAAGAAAATTTTTCTGTCCTTTATAGTGATAAAGCTTCCCGCCCAAATACTCCTGTAAATGTGATTGTTGGCGGCATGGTGCTTGAAGAGCTTATGGGACTGACAGATGAGGAATTCATGGATTCCCTTATGGTTGCTTCTAATATCCGGAAACTTGGACGGATGGAGCTCCTTTATACCTGTGTTGCTGACCTTGTATCTTTTCTCCACCGTACCGGGATGGACGACCTTCTGGGAGGTATGGAACACTATTATGACCCTAATGATTATAACCGGGTTATTTATCATAGCAAAAGTGAAGATGCATCAGACAGGATTAAACAGATCCTTGCTGAGGCAGACAAACTTCTTGTCGAATGTGAAGGGGCTTGTGATGAAAGTTCTGCCTATCAGTTACTGGTACGTGTTTTAAAAGAACAGACGGTTGTGGAAGAATCCGGTGCAAGACGGCTGAAAACCAAAGAAGATGGAGCTAATAATGGTTCCATCGTAACAGATTACCAGTATGAAAAAACACACATAGTGACAGCCAGTTCCTGAAGGAAACCGTTAACGCCATGGAAAAAACAGAGAAACCAACAGTACTTATAACAGATGGGGCCAATAGCGGCAGGGACAATACAGATGCTGCGGCAGAAAAAAACATTGACCTTGTAACAACAGATCTGTTCCCAAAATCAGCTGACAGAGCAGAAATAGTGGTGCATTTTCTTACCCAAAACAGAGCTAACAGCGGATATTTGTTGTTTTATATGAAATTTTCAAGGAACATAGATTTCTATGGGCGATAATTATTATGTTTTGACACCCATATCATACTATTTTTTGCAAACACTATTTTAAAATGTGCGGCATTTCCATTCCTTACACCTGCCAGGAAACCTCCGCAAATTTTTATTTACTATTCATCACGAATCCATTGCTGGCAATTTCTATGTCTATTTGCAGTGCTGAGGCGATTTGTTCGACAGGTAATCCGAGTTTGCTAAGGGCAATGAGTATCTTCTTTTTAGCAAGTATTTTACCTTTTGAAATGCCATCTGCAACGCCAGCTTTTATACCAGCTTTCATGCCGTCTTTCATACCAGCCGCAACACCCGCTTCATACTCAGCTTTTCGCAATTTCCGTTCTTCCTCTTCTTTGTCATATTCAAAATACTCATCGCAATTACCTCCGCTTTATTTTTACGAAGAAATTCCGAAAGAATGTTATTACGGATACATTCATCGACTGCCAGCTTAACTGCTTCGTTCAATTCAAATTCCTTCGCATATTTTCGAACACGATTTGCCAGGAACTTTAAGAAAAATATGCTTTGAGAATATGTTATCATAGAACTCTCAATGTTTCAATAAAAAAGCAGAAAGAAAATAAATACAACATAAACAATAAGAAATATAAATGTCTGAAATTAGATGGAGATATTATAAAAATAAAGAATCGGAAAATGCCGTTTGCTGTTCATGTTGGTATATACTATAATAGAAAAAAGCACCGGAAAATTATATGATGGAAAGGGAGATGCAAATGAAAAATGTAAAAAAATTCAGGGCTTTTTTAGCCGGTTTTATTCTTTTTCTGGCACTGATGTTCACAGTGGGTTCTGTGAATGTCAAAGCGGCGGCACCGAAGCTGAATAAAAAGAAGATTACCATCTATGTAGGGCACACCGGAAAGCTGAAAGTAAACAATGCCAGGAAGAAAGTGAAATGGACTTCTTCGAAAAAGCAGATCGCAGCTGTTTCTTCTAAGGGAGTTGTAAAAGGGAAGAAAGCGGGAAGTACGGTGATCACTGCGGCAGCAGGAAACAAAAAGTGGACATGCAAAGTTACTGTTCGAAATAACGTATCGGTAAGCAAAGGTGCAATCAAGATTTTGCCGGGTAAGTCAAAGAAGGTCAATATTAAAATTCAGAAAGATGTAAATAACATACGATTTAAAATTAAAGATCCGAAGGTTGTTTCCTGTAAATGGGGCAAATGGAAAGGAATGTCGATTCCTCTGACAATTACAGCGAAACAGTCCGGTTCCACTTATATAACGCTTACAAATACTTACAGCAAAGAAAAAGTAAAAATTAATGTTACTGTCCCTGCTGAATGGGACGATGTAGAAGTAGTCATTCCGGAAACCATCGGTTAACAGGGTTACGAATCAAATCGTATGAAAATCACAAACTACAGTTTTTATCAGCCATCCGGTTGGACAGGCAGTTACTATATGCATGTAAAATTCAAAATGGTAAAATACGGAAAGACAGGAAAAACAAACTGGGGCGAATACGTTTTCTTTTATGATAAGAACGGAAATATCCTGGATAAATCACAGCTATATGCAAGTGCACTGGCAGTGGGAAAATCATTTAGTGATGAGTTGTTAGTTCCGGAGGGAACAGCTAAAATCGTATTTATGGAGTATCCGGATGTGTCAGGAGATCATAACAACAGCGGAAATGATAATGGCGGAACGCAGGATGGCGATAATTCCTCCACAAAAGATCCTTTAAAATGGGACGCTTCTGATCTTAAGAAAATGAACAGTTATGCGGATAAGGCGGCTGAATGGGCAAAAAAAGCATTTGATTATGCATCCAAAGCCAAGAAACAGTCAGGCATGAGCCAGAATTATACGGCAATGGCAATAACAGCCCTTAAGATGGCAAAAAGTCATATGCAGAATGCCTATGATTATGCGATTGTGAAGGAGGATGCAAATCTGATAGACGCAGATGGCAATCCGGCTGGTACTTTGCAGGAGCACACGCAGGAACTTTTGAGTGTATTTGATGGATTGGACGATCTGACAAGTACAGATACAGATACGATTTATAATATGGCAACGGATGCCATGACAAAAACGGCTACATACAAAGTTTTGACAGCAAGATTGCTTCTGTAAAACCCTGGTGGAAATAGCATAATGGATTTTTTAAAACGTTCACAAAAAATCTGACAAGCCCCAAAAGCAGAAACAAAAATGCCCTGAACTTCCGGAGATGATCCTACAGATATCTCCTTTGGTTCAGGGCATTTTTTATTTTATATTTCCATACCGATCAAATGCGTTCGACTTGAATGAGCAGCAAGTGCTTTGACCTGTCTGGAATTATTTTGCAAATTCTTCCAGCAATTCAGCGATACGATCCTGGCAGCCGCCGCAGAGGGTTCCGGCTTCGGTTGCTTCACCGATTGCATCAACGGTAGTATGACCTTCGTCATACGCTTTTTTGATATCTCCGGCTGTCACATCAGCACAGAAACAGATGGTTTCATTTAAATCCATACTGGCACCTCCGTGGAAATAAATTTATTCTGGTCGGAGAAAACTCCAACTTCTGCGTGCGTTCGACTTGAATATTATTCTCCGAAGTATCTCTTAAGCAGACCTGCGAATGCTTTTCCATGTCTTGCTTCGTCTCTTGCCATTTCATGAACGGTGTCATGGATTGCATCCAGGTTCAGAGCTTTTGCACGTTTTGCCAGATCTGTTTTACCTGCGGTAGCACCGTTTTCTGCTTCTACACGCATTTCCAGGTTTTTCTTTGTGCTGTCTGTTACAACTTCACCAAGCAGTTCTGCAAATTTAGCAGCGTGCTCAGCTTCTTCATAAGCTGCTTTTTCCCAGTAAAGACCGATTTCCGGATAACCTTCTCTGTGAGCAACTCTTGCCATAGCCAGGTACATACCTACTTCAGAACATTCACCCTCGAAGTTTGCTCTCAGGTCAGCTTTGATGTCTTCCGGAACATCAGAAGCGATACCTACTTCGTGCTCTGCAGCCCATGCCATTGTTGTATCCATCTCTTTGAATTTAGAAGCCGGTGCTTTACATACTGGACAGACTTCCGGAGCCTGCTCGCCTTCATAAACATAACCACATACTGTACATACAAATTTTGCCATTTTTTTGATCTCCTTTTCACTTTGATTTTTAATAAGCTAATCCTGGGATGTCCAAAACTTTCACGCTCTGAACATTCACAGGTTGAATCCTTGCTATTAATAATAGTAATTGTTACTGATATTAAGATAGCACATCTTTTGCTTTCCGTCAAGACTTTTTTAATAGTTTTTTTCATTAAGTTTTGCGGGGTTTTTGCTGTAGTGTGTTTAACAACAGAATTTTCCTGTTTTAGCAGATATCTATATTATGCTAAACATTTTTTGCAGATTCCGTAAAAAGTAGTCGTGTGACTTCTGATTTTGCCATCAAATTTTTTTTGTGCTGCGATGGTGATCTCCTCGTTATCATCCAGGAAGATATCTTCTACACAATGGCATCTTTCACACACAAAGTGATCGTGTGGTGTGATCCTGCCATCGAAACGGTCAGCACTATCTCGCATATTTAACTTGAGGATCTGTCCGGTCTCAGAGAGCAGGGACAGATTGCGGTAAACCGTACCGAGACTGATATTTGGAAAGCTCTCCCGCAAATTCATGTAAACCATATCAGCAGTCGGATGTTCTTCCGAGTGAGCAAGAAAATCCCGGATGGCTTCTCGCTGTTTACTGTACTTTAAAACTGCCATAATGTTCTCCTTTAGATAAATGATGCCAAGCTTAAAAATTTCAAGTTAATCCTGATATCATAATATTAGTAATAGTTATTATTATAATAATCTAAAAAAAACCGTTTGTCAATGCTTTTATTTTACAAAAAGATTGACTATACTAATATCGGATAGCATTTCAGGAATATACGGTAAGCAACAGGAAAATAATGGATATCAGGAGGAAATACAATGGAAAAAACATATGATCTGATCATCATTGGTTCGGGCCCTGCAGGTTTAAGTGCTGCGATCTATGCCCAGAGAGCGGGACTGGATACTCTGGTTCTGGAAAAGGAATATATCAGTGGAGGACAGGTAGTGAACACGGCAGAGGTGGATAATTATCCGGGACTGCCGGGAATGAATGGATATGAGCTTGGCATGAAATTCCGTTCTCATGCGGATGCACTGGAAGCGAAATTTCAGATTGCAGAAGTAAAAGATATTATAATAGAAGAAACACAGAAAACGGTGCGTACAAACGAAGGTGATTTTTATGCAAAAAATATTATCATCAGTACGGGGGCAAGCCACAGAAAACTGGGCGTTCCGGGTGAAAGAGAGCTGGCAGGCATGGGTGTTTCTTACTGTGCGACCTGTGATGGAGCATTCTTCAGGGGAAGAACGGTTGCCGTAGTAGGCGGCGGAGATGTGGCAGTCGGCGATGCCCTGTTTCTGGCACGGGGATGTGAGAAAGTATATCTGATCCACAGAAGAGATGAACTGCGTGCTGCAAAGAGCCTGCAGAAGAAATTAATGGCTCTGCCGAATGTGGAGATTATCTGGGATACGGTTGTTCATGAAATCTGCGGTGAAGATCAGGTTGAGGCATTATTTATTGAAAATAAGAAAACCGGTGCGAAGAAACATCTTCCTGTGGACGGTGTGTTTGTGGCCGTCGGTATGAAACCAAATACGAACATGGTTCCGGATGAAATTAAAAAAGATGAGGCAGGTTATATCGTGGCAGATGAAAATTGTGTCACAAATGTTACGGGAATCTTTGCAGCCGGTGATGTGCGTACAAAAATGTTACGTCAGATTATTACAGCCGCAGCAGATGGTGCAAATGCAGTAGAGTCCGTTCAGCACGGTATTTAATGCTAATATCCGGAACAAAGCGGAATATACGTGAATTGCAGAAGTATAAAATAATTTGCAGAGCCTCTTTTAAAGTCAAATACGGCTTCATATCTGTGAAAAAATATTTGAAAAATGTATGAAATCCTTATAAAAGATATTAATTACTGTTGACAAAACACCTTCGGTTTGTTATGATTAGCGTGTAAAAAATGTAACAGTTTTGTAATAAATGAAAATTGCACAGTGTTTTCAATACATGGAGGTAGATATAAGTAATGAAAAGAGGAGTAGTAAAAGTCACTGCATGTTGTCTTGCAGGAAGCGTTATTTTCGCAAGCACCGGTCTTACCGCTTTTGCAGCAGGGGAGATGCCATTAGCAGGAATCGGAGCTGAGATTATTGCAAGTCAGGAAAAGAAGGAAAATTCTGGAACAAAAAAAGTGATTGCAACCGGTTACGACAGTCTGGTAATTGCTCAGGTTGATGAATATGTAAATATTCGTGATGAAGCAAGCACAGAGACAGGTCAGATCGTTGGAAAGTTATATAACAATTCAGCAGCAGAGATCATTGGTCAGACAGGTGACTGGTACCTGATCAAATCCGGAGATGTTACAGGATATGTAAACAAAGATTATTTTGTAACAGGTGCACAGGCAGAAGAGCTGGCAGCAGAAGTCGGAGATGATGTAGCTACAGTAAATACAGAGACTCTGATGGTTCGTAAGAAAGCAAGCACCGATTCCGATATTATCGCACTAGTTGGAGACTCACAGCAGCTTCAGGTTATTGATCAGGAAGACGGCTGGGTAAAAGTAGCAGTTGATAATGACGTAGTTGGATATGTTTCCAGCGACTATGTAGATTGTGAAACAAAATTTGTAGAGGCAGAATCCATCGAAACGAGTACAGCAAGAGAAGAGGCAGTACAGAGTGCTCTGGATCGTGCAGATCAGATGAAAGAAGCAGCAATCAATGCGATGAACAATGCGGATGCAAACGAAGCAGCGTATGCAGCACAGGAAGCAATCGTAGCAGCGGCAGAAGCAAAACAGCTTGCATCTGAGCAGGAATTAGATTATAACGTACAGGAAATCGCTTCTACCGCAGTAAGTTCTGCAGATGAAGCACAGTATGCAGCATATATGGCTGAACAGTATCAGGCAGCAGCAGAGGCACAGGCAGCAGCAGAAGCGGAAGCAGCACGCCAGCAGGCAGAAGCAGCGTATGCAGCACAGCAGCAGGCACAGGCATCTCAGCAGCAGAATCAGAATTGGAGCGGTGATCAGACACAGCAGGAAACACAGGCACCGTCCACAACAACGGATACAACGACAACACCGGATTACACAACAGGTGATACCACAACAACACCGGACTACACGACAGGTGATGCGACAACAACACCAGATTACAGCACAGGTGATGTTACCGTTACTCCGGATTACGGCACAGGCGATACAACGACAACACCGGATTATACAACAGGTGATACCACCGGAAGTACAACGACAGACAGCTCTGCACCATCGGGTTCTGACTATACCGGAGATGTTCCACAGTCAAATGCAAGCAGTTCGGATTCTCTCAGACAGAGCGTTGTAAACTATGCACTTCAGTTTGTTGGTAATCCATATGTATATGGTGGTACAAGCCTGACAAACGGAACAGACTGCTCCGGATTTACACAGTCTGTCCTGGCAAACTTCGGAATCAGCATTTCACGTACAGCTGCATCTCAGTCAGGCGGCGGTACTGCAGTAGATATGAGCAATTTACAGCCGGGCGATCTGTTGTTCTATGATAACGGAAGCGGTATCGGACACGTATCCATGTACATCGGCAATGGTCAGGTTGTTCACGCAAGTAACGAACAGACCGGTATCATCGTATCAAGCGTAGATTACAGAACCGCTTGTGCAGCAAGAAGTTACTTTTAAGAATAAGATTAATTGAACAGAGAACTAAAACGGGAGTGTTCGCAAGAACGCTCCCTTCTTACGTTATAAGGAAAAATACTGCGTTTCTGCGGAGTGTTTATCTTAATTGAAGGTTGAAGGCTGATAAGATAGATTTGTTGCATATTGTTTGCGGAAGCGGAAGTCTTCTGGAATTAAGATGAAATAATTAGATAATTTTAAATATTTACACGGTGATTAAGACAATTCTAATTAAATAGAAAAACAATAAAAAAAGCCGTTTGGCAAAATGCACAAAAGATTTGAGATATAAACAGAGTGTGGATAAATTCCTGTGGATTCACGCACGAGTTATCCACAGTAAAAAATGTCGAATTTGCTGAAAAATAGAGTTATACACTGAGTTATCAACATTATCCACATTTTTTGTGCACAAAGGCAGTGTTTATAAATTCCAAAAAACAAACGCACGTTTTGTGAAGAAATGATAAGTGATGTTTTCAAACGTCAAAAAAGTGAAAAATCGCATATTTGTATACTTATAAAAAATGAGTGAATTATCAGAAAATTATAATTTGCTCATGGAAAGTATCATGTTAATCGGTTCCCCTTTTATTCCCTTAAGTAAATATCCAAAGAGCTGCTCAGAATCGCACGCCAGGCAACAATTTTTGCAGCCGGAAATGAAGAAAGCGATCGTAACAGTAAAAGTAAAATAAAAAGTTGTGGCGGAGGTTTGTGTAAATGTGCAAATGAACGCCATAGAAATGATTTTATAAAATATGACGCCATGATGATTCGAAAACAATCTCTGACACGCTGCGTTTCCTGTTCGGTTCGCTCGCCTGTTAGCCGCCCTTCGCCTAAACTCGCCTCTTCGAGGCTCAGACAGCGGCTCCTTGGGGCGGCAGCATCGCAAACCTCACGACGGAAGCCTTGCTACCGTCAGAGCGATTTGTTTTCGAATTCATCATGGCTGTATTATTTTACGCACCATGTTTTACAATGCACCTCGTCTGCACATTACTAAAAGCTCCTGGCTTGACCCCTGTCTCTGAAGCGTAACAGCCTTTCAAGCCAAAAGGCAGAACATGAAAAAGCAGAGGTAAAGTAACGGAAATCTGCCGCCGTCACTATGCCTCTGCTTTTTTACTATCTGGCACAATTCTGCACTTCACATTCCTTTTGCTGCATGGAAAGAAAAAACAGTATCCACTCTTTTTACTATCTTGATGCGGAACATTTTGATTCTAAAAACTTTCTGCGTGCACCAGCGTGGCAAAAGGCTGTTTCCTGCCAGCGTGTAAAATATGATATGAAGTGTTTTTAAAAACTATGGCCGTTCAAAAACGTACAGCAATGTGCAAAATGAACAATTCCCAAGGAAGGCACTTTTACGTGCCCTTCGGGGAATTCGTTCATTTGCACATGCAATACTGTTCATTTGCAAACAGTATTTTAAAAACCCGGCATTTCCATTCCTTACACCTGCCGGGAAACCAACGGTCAATTTTTATTTACCTGTTTCACGAAGCCATTTTTTTACTGCTTCCACATCTACTTTCAGTGCAAGGGCAATTTGCTCAATCGGCACATGAAGTTCTGCAAAAGTAATAGCAGCATCTTTTTTTGCAGTATTAAGTCCATCAGCTACACCAGCTTCATATTCAGCTTTTCTGAGTTTTCGTTCTTCCTCTTCTTTATCGTATTCGAATATACTCATAGAGATCACCTCCGATTTATTTGCACGAAGAAATTCGGAAAGAATGTTATTACGGATACATTCATCAACCGCCAGCTTAACTGCTTCGTTCAAATCCAATTCCCTCGCATATTTACGGACACAATTTACATACTGTGCATATTCTTTTAAAGTTTGGCATTGTTCCATCAGTTCTTTATTAAGCCCTTCATTGATGTTTATTGTCAGTACTTCCAGTTCCAGTTTCGGTTCGCCGGACAGATTTTCGAAAGATTCTGACAAATGGTTTAACCAATGGTCTTTCTTTTTTTCAGTTCCATTATAAAATACGATAAACTGTGGTGCCGGGACTTTCAGCAGGCATGAAGAGTAAAGTGATTTATGATCGACTAATTTCTGATATTCACTGGAAATATAGAATAAATCACGCAGCGGCATATTTGGATTGTAAGTTGACTGGTGTTCATATAGAAATAAATCAGTGTCAATGATAAAAGCAAGATCATTTTTCATTCCCATATAAATAGCATTTTCCAGTGTGACAATCTTCAGTTTTTCTGGATCATCATAATGAGCACCACTGATTGCATTATAAAGCGACAATAAATTCTTCCGGTCAGAAAACAGCATACGGTCTATGCTTTCTTTTTCACAGTTTGAAACTCCTGCTTTTTAATTGATTTGTTTGATTGAAAAGCATGAATTTCTGAAATGTGAATTAGAAAATATAGATGGCAGGATGCCAAGAACGTTAAGAAATATGCTTTGAAAATATATTAACATATAACTCTCATTATTTCAATATATTTTTAAAAAAACAATTAAAATCAACATAAACAATAAGAAACTAAAATTATACGATAGAAGTGTAAATTGTGCCAGACAACAAAAGACAGAGGCATAGTGACGGTAGCAAGTTTCCGTTACTCTATCTCTGTCTTTTTCTGTTCTGTGTTTTGTAATTTGGCCTGAAGGACTGTTCCGCTTAAGCGACCCCCGGCAAGCCAGGAGCTTTTAGTAATGTGCAGACGAGACGCATTGTAAAACATGGTGCGTAAAATAATACAGCCATGATGAATTCGAAAACAAATCGCTCTGACGGTAGCAAGGATTCCGTCGTGAGGTTTGCGATGCTGCCGCCCCAAGGAGCCGCTGTCTGAGCCTCGAAGAGGCGAGTTTAGGCGAAGGGCGGCTAACCGGCGAGCGAACCGAACAGGAAACGCAGCGTGTCAGGAGATTGTTTTCGGATCATCATGGCGTTATATTTTATAAAATCATTTCTATGGCCTTCATTTGCACATTCTAAAACCTCTCTGCACTTGCTTACCAGTAGCGTACAATCGCACGGATTGTAGCAAAGTTAAATGGTGAGGTCTTAATACCGCCCACCGGGTAAGCTGCCTCTGTAGAGGCGTGTACAATCAGCCCGTTTCCGATGTAAAGCCCAACGTGTGAGATTGGCTGGTAATAAAATACCAGATCTCCGGGCTGGATATTGTTGATGGAAATGATTTTTGCGGTAGCATATTTGGTTGTTGTGCCATCGTAGCCGATTGCCTGCTGGTCGGCGGTACGAGGGATCTTGATGCCAAAATGGCTCATGACGGACTGCGTAAAACCGGAGCAGTCTGCACCGTTTGTCAGGCTGGTTCCGCCGTAAACATATGGATTTCCGATAAACTGAGTCGCATAAGCTGCAATTTTGGAACCGAATGTCAGGTCGGAATCGGAAGCATTCTGGTCAGTCATATATCCATTTGCATCGAAAGAGTAGAATACGTTGTCAATGATCATGATCTGGCTCTTGACCATTTCACCGGTCGTCGGAAGAAAATAGAACGTTGCGACGCTGTTATTATACCATCCTGTAACCATGACTCCGTTACGGTCAAATAAATAGGTTTTGCCGTTCAGGGTAACAATACCGGTTGCTTTGCTTCCGTCGGAAGTAAAATAGTAAGTCTTATCATCAATCTGCAGTTTCTGGCTGGTGACTCTTGCACCAGTTTCTCCTACATAATAATTGCCTACCCACTGGTTGGTGAGGACAATGCCGTTCTCATCTGTATAATAATATCTGCCGCTTGCAGAAACGACCCACTGGCTTTTTACTTTCTGGTAATTGGAATCCAGGAAGTAGGTTTTGCCTTTCTGTGTCCAGATTCCGGTAGAACGTGTCTTTCTGGTACGGTTTCCCTTTTTGTTTATATAGTAAGCACCTACCCAGCAGCTCTTTGCCATCTGACCGTTTGATTTCAGGTAGCGTTTGCCGATCCAGGTATCGGTGACCATTTTACCGTTTGCATCAAAGTAATAATATTTGCTGCCAACCAGTACCCAGCCGGTCATCATCTTTCCGGTTGTCGGATGGAAATAGTAAGTGTCGGCACCGATCTGAGCGAAACCATAAGTACGTTCACCGGCGGCATTTACATAATACTTTTTGCTGATGATCCTGTTGGTGTACATACGGCCTTTTTTACCGAAGTAATAATATTTGCCTTTGATCTTTTTCCACTTTCTCGGTGCAGAACCGTCTGTTTTAAAGAAGTATGTATATTTGCCGATCTTGTTCCAGCCTTTCAGCATCAGGCCGGTTTCAGCATCAAAGTAATAATATTTGCCGTTGTATTTGAGCCAGCCACTGTAACGTTCTCCAGTTTCGGTATTAAGATAATAAGTTTTGTCACGGATACGCAGCCAGCCTTTTGCAAGTTTACCTTTGTAGTTGTAGTAATAATACTTACCATCATTCTCTACCCAGGTATTTTTGTTTTCCGTCACGCCGGGAATCAGGATGTCAGAACCGTCTGCAGAAGAAGGATCCCGGACAATGTTTCCGTTTGCATCAATCGTGTAACTTTGATCCCCGGAGGTAATGACAGTGCTTGCAGCCATGGAGCCGTCAGCAGAAAGATAATATCCATCTACCCAGCGATTGGCGAGCAGCCTGCCTTTTATATCAAAATAGTACCATTTTTTATCGATCAATTTCCAGCCGGTTGCGGCGTATTTGTTTTTCTCAAAATAGTAAGTATACTTACCGATCTGCTTCCAGCCAACAGCGTAGCCCG
>SCPO01001260.1_pt1 | contig 27342 bp, 39 predicted proteins | sample 6106821 | NCBI WGS metagenome assembly SCPO01 (sample SAMN10720448, study PRJNA508395) | human gut metagenome | isolation source: Participant 2 stool, 0 month | host: Homo sapiens | collected 2017 | reverse complement strand
GCGTGTTGGGAGATATAGAGGGAGTTAAATATATACTTATGCTACCGTACCAGTTGATTTCTCAACAGACAATGATATTTCAGATAGCACCTTGATGCTCGTATAATGAAAAGGATTTGGCGTCGCTAAATGCAGCGGTTTTGTCTGGAAATATTACTGATGATACAGAATTAGTTGTAAGTGATCCCGAACGTATTTATGATGTTTACCATTGGAAACCTCAAATTGGGGATACTGTGACCTTTAATTTCAAAAATCATAGTGGTAAAACAATAACAAAAGCATTCAAAATTGGTGCAATCACTTCCAGCAATGATGGAATGGGTGGCTATGAATGCCGGAAAATATGCTCAAAGAACTTGCAGGTTATATGACTGTACATACGCAATCGAAATACAAGCAGAAGCTGAATATCGAGGAGATAATCGAGCAAGAACTCAAATTACTCGTTTCTGACAATAGGGATGTTCGCTTACAAACCCTTCAAGATTTTATTGTAGAACACCAATCAGACAATCGTGCAGGTTTTACATTAGCTTATGCGATTGCAGCCATCTTGTGGATATTTGCGGTCATCAATCAAATCAATCTTACTGTGACAAATCTTTTATCACAGAAACAGGAAATGGGCACACTAAAATCTATTGGTATGACAAATAAGCAGTTGAAGCAAGCATTTATGATGGAAGGTCTTTTTACTACTTTGATTGCATTGCTTATAACTGCTGTTGTTGGAATCCCCGGCGGATATGCAATCGGTATATTTTTGAAAAATGCAGGCATGTCTACGGATTTGTATTTCCGGTTGTTGCTTTTACTCTTTTTGCTGTTGCTATGTTTATGCTTGAAAGTTTGATGACAATATTGCTTATTCATTCATGGAAGAAGCAATCTGTTATTACAATAATGCGAAATTGATGATAGAAAGCTTTTCATATCTCGGTCAGCTCCACAATTACATTACTCTGCTGATACAGCCAGTCCGTAAATTCTTTCGGGCTGGCTGTTCCTGTGTGCCCTAGCGGCGCACGTTTCTAACGGGTTAAAGTCCCAAATCCGCCCGGTAGTGGGAAGGATATAGCCGAAAGCAAGGGTGTCCATCGTGAGATGGGATCTGAAGGAAGCTGGATGTGAGGAACATACTAACTCATGGGCAAATCTCTGGTCTGATGAACAGAAATCTCATATGAGGTCATGCATGAGGGTAAGGTTGCACAGCAAATCGAAGCCCAATAACTACACGGAATCATGCATGATAAATGAGGCAGATAGATGGAGGAAGAAACGTGTGGTACCTAGGGAGGTCTGTGCGGCATGCCTTGAAAGAGGTAACCATTGCATAAAGCAATGCTGAACGCACAGAAGTCAGCAGAGGTCATAGTAGCCGAGGGTGAAGGACCGAATCAGTAGGAGTCTTGAGTATGACCGAGAAAGGAGGAATGACCGTATATGGCAGAAAACATTGAAAACAATGGCCGTTCACAAAGAGATAATGCGGAACATGAAGGGTATGTGAAAGCGTCTAGGTCATTTAATCGGATATGGAAAGAAAGAGACAGTGCACAGCCGAAACTCTTGGAAGCGATACTGTACAAGGACAACTTTAACAGAGCGTATAAGAGTTAAGGAAAACAAGGGAGCGCCAGGAATTGATGGCATGACCATTGAAGAGGTTCTTCCATATCTAAAGGAACATCAACGAGAGATAACCGACCGCATTTATCGTGGAAAGTATACTCCGTCTCCAGTGAGACGAGTTGAGATTCCAAAACCAGATGGTGGTGTGCGAAAGCTTGGCATACCAACAGTGATAGACCGTACACTTCAACAGGCAATAACCCAGCAGTTAGTGCCAATCTATGAACCGCTGTTTGCAGAGGGAAGCTATGGCTATCGTCCGAACAGAAGTGCAAAAGATGCAATACTTAAGGTTAAGGGTATGCAGAACAAGGCTATACATTTGCTGTAGTCCTTGACTTGTCAAAGTACTTCGATACTCTTAATCACGAAATTCTCATCAATCTTCTCGAAAGAATGTAAAAGATGAACGTGTAGTACAGTTGATAAAGCGCTATCTGAAAAGCGGTGTAATGGAAAACAGGTGGTCATCGACACAGAGGAAGGCTCACCACAAGGTGGAAATCTATCACCATTGCTGGCAAACATCTACCTCAATGAGTTTGACCAGGAATTCTGAAAAGGCGTTCCATGCATAAGATATGCAGATGACATCGTGCTTCTTGCGAAGAGCAAGCGTGCATCAGAGAGACTCTTGGAAAGCAGTACTAAATATCTTGAGGAGAGGCTGAAACTTACAGTCAACCGAGAAAAGAGCCGTACTGTCAGCGTGTTTGCAATCCGAAATTTTAAATTCCTTGGCTTTGCATTGGGAAGGAACGGAAAAGGCATTTATGTCAGAGTTCATCCGAAGTCATGGAAGAAGTTCAAGTCTAGACTGAAGGAATTATCTTCCGTAAGCGATGTCAGTCAATCAAGCCAAGCCTTGAGAAAATCAAGGTGTATGCGAGGGATGGCTTAACTACTACGGAATTGCAAGTATGAAGAACAACATAGATGACATCAACGGATGGCTCTATCACAGAATACGTATATGTATATGGAAACAGTGGAAGAAACCAAGGACAAAGGCACGTAACCTCATCAAGATGGGGAACCCGAAGACTTGGCAATGCAAGCGGGTAATACCCGACGTGGACATGGTTCGCAACGCATACAGTTGCAGTAAATATGGCAATGACAAAGAAAGACTGATAAACAGTGGCTTTTTGATTTAGCCACAGCCTATCAGTCTGTGTACGTAAACTATTGAAACCGCCGTGTACCGAACGGTACATTACGGTGGTGATGAGACAGTGGTTAGTCACGGCCTCCTGTTCTATTTTACAGCCTTTTTCTCTGTAATACTTCTTTTCATACAGTAAATTTTCACTAGGCTGGTATGGAGTAATTTTACTGTCTATACAGTAAGTTGAAAATACTAATATGGTCTTTTTTCTAACCAAACTTTAAGATAACATCTAATTCCAACATATGCGCCCTGCGAAAGTACGAAAAGCAATAGAAGATTTACTGACAGTACTTTTTTTTTTTTTTTCAAAATAAATGACAATAGCAACACTTGTCAGTATCATTAGTAGAGTAATAACATCCCAACAGTTTTTCTTATATAATTCTATAACCTTTATTTCTATCAGTATCGCCAGCATCCCTGTTCCTGCCATACATATTCCTACAATCAATATTAGCAATAACCAATATACCATTCCGGCTATAAAAGCATTTGGAATTTTTGTACTAATCTGTGCCGCAGAATGCCCGGCATCAATCGTCCATCCGACAAAGGTTTGTATGAATGATGCTAAATCATTGAAGAATGATTTACAATCGACAAGGAACATATCTGACTGTACTGCCTGAAAAAGAGTGGTTGTCAACGAATACCATGCAAGAAGGAACAAGGTTGTTTGGAACATTACCGTTTTTGCTTTATACTGTCCTGCAAGTCGCTCTTTTGTGTTTCGTATTTTGCTTTTGCATTCTGATAGGCTGTCCGGTTACAGGCTTCACATTTTTCATAGAGTACCGGCTTTTCTACCGGTATTTCTACGATTTTCTGATGTGTCCGGGCATAATCCCGTTCCTGTGTTAAATAGCATATTTTATCTTGACATTCCTCTATCATGACGTTTGCGCTTCGCAACTTCTCTTTCTCGATCCGCAATGCTCTGTCTGCCAGCTTCAAGTCGTTCTTTAATGCTTGAATATTCCCGGCTCTGTTCTCTTTGTTTAATTTCTCGTTCAAGGTCAGAGATTCGCTGAGCTGCGTCTTCAGTTCCACGATAAGCTGTTCTTTCTGTTCCAGTTCTGCCTGTATCTCCTCGGTCAAGAGCAGAAGTTCTTCCAACTGTTCGGCGTTCTTTGATTCTCTGGATTCGTTCATCTATATCACGTCCTTTCTCTATCTGCTGTTCCAGTTCAGCAATTCGGTGTTCTGTTTCAGTAATAAACTGTTTTCGCTGTTCAGCTTCTGTGCCAATTTCTGCCATTGCTGATTTTCGTTTTCAAAAGCTCTATCTTCGTTTTCTGTTCTTCCATCTTGGAAAGCAGTTCCTCGGTATTTGGCAAAATGTTGAGCAGCTCGGATAACTCGTTGTTTAATTTTTGTAATTTCTGATTCTGTTTTTGCATAAGAGAGTTGAGTGTCCCGGTTCTGCATTTCCAGAATCATTTCTGCCATTAGGTTCTGCTGTTCTTCGATTTGACCAATCATGGATTCCATTAAGGGTATAATTTCCCGGCTTTCTTCTAATGTCATTTAATCGCTCCTTCCATAATGATAATGCACCCGATACTTTCCCAAAGGTGTTTAGTATCTTTGCAATAACGTGTTTTGTTGTTTTATGATTTGATTTTCCGCTACTTTCCACGAGCCTTTTATTTCCTGCCCGGCAAAAAACTTTTGTTCAATCTTTCTTGCGTCAGCTCCTTCATGGATGGTAGGAATCTGGAGTTTTCCCTGCTTTTCATAAGAACGATGATCAACTTGATTATGCAAAGGCAGATGTTCATTACATACCTTTGCCCATTCACTCCGCCACAGTTCACAATTTTTTGGATTGTTCCATCCAGTAGCATCGGTCAGCACCCGTTTCCATTGCAGGCGGTTTCTTGCTCCAATCTTCTGAATTCCGTTTTCGTCTAATACAGGGATACGGATTCCATGACGGTCAGGGTTTTTCTTATCCTGCCACCAGTTCGGATGGGATTCATCAATCACGATATTTCCGTTTTTATCTCTGACAAAATCCCAATCCTTGACTTCTTTCTTTCCCCAAGAATGATCCGGGTTAAAAGGACGCATAGTTAGAAGCAGATGGACATGGGGGTTGCCATCCCTTTGTCGTGGATACTCAATCAGCGCACATTCCTCTATCTACAAAAGTTTTTTGGATATAGTCGGTTGTATATTGAATTTGTTCCTGTCTGCTCCATTCTTTGGGGAGGGCAAATTCAAATGACCTGCCAAGTTGGGCATCTGCATTTTTTTCAATCTTCAATACCTCATTCCATAACCTCTGTTTCTGAAATGTGATTTTGAATTTTTTTAAAGCAGCTTCTTTATCTTCTGACCTTTTGTATCGGACAGATTTTTGAAAGCGTTTTATATTTTCTTCTGGTACTATCTGCCATTCAGGAGGTGCGTTTTCGCACATCATCAGCCGGGTGTAGACCACTTCTTTTTTAGAAGTGTAATAACTGATTCTCCCTGTTTCCTCGTTTTTCATCACATCCCCATTGAGATATGCGGAAGCGGAGATAACAGATTTCCCTTTACTTCGTCCGACTATTTTGATTGTGTAATGAAAAATCGCCATGTCTGGATTCCTCCTTTCTGACGTATCCGGCATAGATTTCCGGCAACATTGCTTTCAGTTTTAGAAAAAGCAGCATTGCCGGAACGCCCTCTGCGTAAGAGTGCCCTGCGCATAGCATCTGCATGGAATGCGCCTCTCTGGCGAAGAGTGCCTCCTGCGGCATGAGCAGGTCTGGCTGAAAGCCCCGCCGACGGAACGAGCCCGGCAAGCGTGAGCGCAGACCGGTTGACACTGGCAAACTTATTGGGACGACCTCTGGTTGTCCATAAGTGCGCCCTTCATGAAAAAGCAATGAAGGGAATGAAAAACTCATCCCCTCTGCCATTACACTTCCTCCATATCGGTATTGGTTTCTTTCTGCATTGCTTTTGAAAAATCTCCCATTGGCTTCCTGCCTTTTCAGAAAACCAATCAGCTTTGGGATGTCTTCTTCCTCAATAGGCGCACCGAGAACGGATTCCACCGCACCGCCAATCTGACAGAGCCTATGGGTTCGTTTTTACTTTCCTCGGTTTTCTTTCGTTTCAGAAGTTCTTTCTTCTGTGCTGCATATCGTTTTGCTTTTCAAGGCTTTCCTGTTCCCTTTTTCCATTTCAAGCATTCGTTCTTCATAACTTTTGTTGATTTTGCCATTATTACATTCTCCTTTCTTTTGCAAACATAAGTTCTCGGTTGCGTATCAGAAGAAGCACATGGTATAATCTTCTTGCGTGTAGGTATATCATGGCTTTGGTCTGATAGAACCTTTGGCGGTTTCTTTGGAAGCCGCCTTTTTATTGCCACAGTTCTTGTTAGCTTTTACATTTCCTCTATCCCTCAAATCACGACCTTCATTCGCTTCCATAAACATTTCCAGAATATCGGTTTTAATCAGGACTTTGCGACCAACCTTTAATACTGGAAGTTTCTTCCATTCTACAAGCTGTCTTAAGGTGTTTCTGCCGATTCCCGTATAGTCAGCAGCTTCTTCGATGGATAATGCAATTTTTCTTTGCGTCATATAATCACCTCCTTACAAATTGCATTATGCAATTCTTGTGATGTAAGTATATCCTTTTCACATCTTTTTGTCAAGCGTTACGAAATGTTAAAAATAAACTTTATATTGCATATTGCAATTTTAGAAAAACAATGCTATAATTCATACATACCGAAAAGGAGGCAGTCAGCATGAAAGATAAAGAATTACGCAAGCTGATAGGGAGCAGAGTAAAACAGCGCCGTCTGGAATTGAATCTGACACAGCCTTATGTCGCAGAAAAGATGGGTGTTACCGCTTCTACAATCCTGCGTTATGAGAATGGTTCGATTGACAATACGAAAAAAATGGTGTTGGAAGGTCTTTCGGAAGCACTCCATGTATCTGTGGAATGGCTCAAAGGGGAAACAGATGAATATGAAACCGATATTACGGATAAGAGAGTTACAGATTCGTGATGCGATGGGAGATATTCTGGAACAGTTACCGCTTGCCCTTACCAAAGAAGAAGATGCTTTTTCAAAAGATTTATTACTGCTGATGTTAAAACAATATGGTCTGTTTTGGATTCCTTTCAGTTCGCCTGCAAAAACTTTAAGGGGAATGATGGTCAGACGGATATTGCCAAAACAATAGGGTTTGAATCGAATGATGAATATAATGAGATTATGTTCTTAAGGAAATCACTCACACCATCAATGCTTTTAATGAGATGGCAGACATCGTAAGGCTCTATTCCAAGAAACCAAAAACAGCAGAACAAAGGCTTGCAAATCTTTTATCAGAAGTCTTATACGAAGATTCCGAATCGGTATAGTAAGACAGCCGGAGTTATGATATACTTACACGCACGAAGCATTTCATCAGTTCCGATTGTCTAATATCGAAAGGAGACATACGATTATGGCAAAAGGATCTGTAAGAAAAAAAGGAAAGAAATTGTACTACCGCTTCTATGTAGAGGACGCAAGCGGCAATCTTGTTCAGAAAGAATGCGTTGGAACAGAAAGCAAAAGTGAAACTGAAAAACTGCTCCGTCAGGCAATGGATGATTATGAGAAAAAGAAATTTGTTGCCAAAGCGGAAAATCTCACAGTCGGACAACTTTTGGATGTGTGGGCAGAGGAGGAATTAAAAACAGGTACGCTCAGCAATGGTACTGTGGAGAATTACCTCGGAACAATCCGAAATATTAAGAAACATCCGCTGGCAGAACGGAAATTAAAAAATGTAACCTCTGAGCATTTGCAATCCTTTTTTGATTTGCTTTCCTTCGGGGGAGTTCATCCCGATGGAAAAGAGAGAAAGGGTTACAGCAAAGATTACATCCATTCTTTTTCCGCAGTCATGCAGCAATCATTCCGCTTTGCAGTATTTCCAAAACAGTATATTACGTTTAATCCCATGCAGTATATTAAACTGCGGTATCAGACGGATGAAGTTGATTTGTTTTCAGACGAGGATATGGACGGAAATATCCAACCAATTTCACGAGAAGATTATGAAAGATTGCTTGCTTATCTGAAAAAGAACCCAGCCGCAATACTTCCAATCCAGATAGCCTATTATGCCGGGCTTCGTATTGGAGAAGCCTGCGGTTTGGCGTGGCAGGACGTAAATCTGGAAGAACAATGCCTTACCATAAGACGTAGCATCCGATACGATGGCTCAAAGCGCAAATATATCATCGGACCAACCAAGCGGAAAAAAGTGAGGATTGTTGATTTTGGAGATACGCTGGTAGAGATTTTCCGTAATGCCCGGAAAGAGCAGTTAAAAAATCGAATGCAGTACGGAGAACTTTATCACACGAACTACTACAAAGCGGTCAAAGAGAAAAACAGAGTGTACTACGAATATTATTGCTTAGACAGAACAGAGGAAGTCCCGGCAGATTATAAAGAAATTTCTTTCGTCTGTTTAAGACCGGATGGTTGTCTGGAACTTCCAACTACTTTGGGGACTGTTTGCAGAAAGGTGGCAAAAACATTAGAGGGATTTGAAGGCTTTCATTTCCACCAGTTACGTCACACCTATACAAGCAACCTTTTAGCAAATGGAGCTGCCCCAAAAGATGTGCAGGAACTGTTAGGACACTCAGATGTAAGTACCACAATGAATGTCTATGCTCACTCCACAAGAGATGCTAAACGAAAATCAGTTAGGCTTCTTGATAAAGTGGTAGGCAATGATTAAAAAAATTCCCTTATTTCCCTTGTGATTATCTCATAAGGGTAAAAATAAGGGAAACTACATATCATTTCACTAATGGACAGGCGGGAAAGCCTATAAAATGGGGAAAGTTAGAGAGATAATTATATAAATTCCAGTTTGAAGAATTGAAAAAACGGAATTTACCTATTAAGACATATAAACTCTTGACAATAAAGCTCCTATATAGTATGTTTTTGATAAACTACTATATAGGAGCTTTGTATGAAATGAATGGAGGATTTCTTGTAACAAAAATAAAACAACTTGGAGACCGAATCTTTGAGAAGATTCTCAGTGAAAAGAATATTGATGCGTTTAATGGAGCCCAGGGACGTATTCTTTATGTGCTGTGGCAGGAGGATGGTATCTCAATCAGGTCACTCTCGACTAAATGCGGATTAGCGATAACATCTCTTACTACGATGCTGGAAAGAATGGAAAATCAAGGGCTGATAAGCCGTGTTCAGTCTGAAACGGACAAAAGGAAAACACTCCTGTTTCTGACTGAGAAAGCACATGCCTTAAAGGGCGAGTACGATTCTGTATCTGATGAGATGGGCAGTATTTACTACAAAGGTTTTTCAGAGGAAGAAATTACCCAGTTTGAGGAATGCCTCGACCGCATCAGAAAGAATCTTGAGGAGTGGCAGAAGTCATGAGTATTTGTATCAAAGATCAGATTCAGAACATGAATATCGTCATTGGCTGCACAGTGGGTGTACATATTGCTATGCCCGCAACAACGTGAAACGCTGGCATATGATTGATGACTTCGCTGACCCTGAATTCTTTCCGGGTAAGCTCAAGATGATGGAAAAGAAACGTCCGCAGAACTTTCTTCTTACCGGGATGAGCGATCTCTCCGGATGGAAGCCGGAATGGGCATGGTCTCTGACGGACCAGGCACATAAGCTCGGCATTCCGGTGTTTATGAAGGAAGATCTTGTCCCTATCATAGGGGATGAAAATATGATTCGGAAATGCCGGAAGAATTTAATAAAGTGTTAGAGGTACAGAAATCATGGAAGAAGTAATGAATGGAATCCTCATTCGTGAGGTGGAAACAAAGAACATCATGACTAAGTCTAGTCTGCCGGTAGGCGGTTACTCGGTCAATCCCTATGTGGGCTGTACACATGCCTGCAAGTATTGCTATGCTTCTTTTATGAAGCGCTTTACCGGGCACAAGGAGGAATGGGGCACTTTCCTTGATGTGAAGCATTGGCCGGAAATTAAAAATCCGAAGAAATATGCCGGCCAGCGGGTGGTCATCGGTTCTGTGACAGATGGCTACAATCCACAGGAGGAGCAATTCGGGAATACCAGAAAACTTCTGGAGCAGCTGATCGGCAGTGACGCAGATATTCTGATCTGCACAAAGTCGGATCTTGTGGTACGGGATATTGATTTGCTGAAGAAGCTTGGACGTGTAACCGTTTCATGGTCGATCAACACACTAGATGAAAATTTCAAGAACGATATGGATTCTGCTTCGAGCATTGAGCACCGTATCGCTGCTATGAAGCAGGTATATGAGGCAGGTATCCGTACAGTCTGTTTCGTATCCCCGGTATTCCCTGGTATCACGGATTTTGAAGCAATCTTTGAGCGGGTAAAGGATCAGTGCGATCTGTTCTGGCTCGAAAATCTCAATCTTCGAGGCGGTTTCAAAAGACAATTATGGATTATATCGCCGGAAAATATCCTGATCTTGTACCACTTTACGACGAGATCTATAACAAGCATAACCGCAGCTACTTTGAAGCACTTGAAGTAAAAGCTGATAAAATGGCTAAGAAGTATGATTGTGCCTTTGTGGATAATGAAATGCCTTATGGCAGAGTCCGCAGGGCATCCGGTGATCGTAGATTATTTTATCATGAGGAAATCCGTGGGACAGAGAATACCGGAAAAAGAAATCGCTAACTTCAAGTTTGCAGAACTAATAGAGAAGTAACATATAAAACAATAAATATGGTCAAAAATCATCGACATCCACCCAAAATTAAAAATTTCCACCCAAATGAGAGGTAATGATTTCCACCCGGTATTTTCAAGTATTATGTAATATAGGAAAAGGGTTGTCAAAATCTGTAAAATTGGTTTTCTTGTCTGAGAAATCAGAACTGAGAGATATAAATCGCTCAGATTAGATTTACAAAAATCTAGTCTGGGCGTTTTTAGTTCAGGGAAAAGGAGGTCAAAATGAATATAGGTAACAGTCTGTTGTACAAAGAAGATTTAAAAAACAAACCTTATTGAGGTTAAATTGAGTTTTCCATTGTATTGTATTGCTAATGAATAAGAATAAGAACAGACAATGCTGAATGCTCTGGAAACAAGAATATCTGAGTATAGTATGTAAGTTCGTAACAGAATGAAAGGAGCGATTCAAATGAGCAATTTGGAAAATTATATGAAACGGCAAGCAATTTTTTGTGAACAAAATGATAGCATTAGTAAGAATCTGTATTCAGAGTATGGTGTAAAAAGAGGCTTACGAGATGAAAAGGCCAAGGTGTGTTGACGGGGCTTACAAATATTTCTGATATAAAAGCTTTTGAATATCATGATGGAGTAAAGAGTCCATGTGATGGCGAGTTATCTTATCGTGGTTATAATATAAAAGATTTAGTAACAGGAAGTAAAGGAAAAAGGTTTGTCTTTGAAGAAGGAGCATATCTTCTTTTATTCGGAGAATTGCCAACTGATACACAGTTAATGGAATTTCAGGGAAGACTATCTGATTGTATGGAACTACCGACTAACTTTACCAGAGATGTCATTATGAAAGCACCTACATCAGATATTATGGGTTCTATGACTCGAAGTATTCTTACATTGGGCTCTTACGATAAGGAGAAAGAAAGTCTTGAAATTCCGAATGTGCTAAGGCAGAGTATGCAGTTGATCGCAGCATTTCCTATGTTAGCAGTATATGCATACCATGCTTATTGTCATTATGAAAAAAACGAAAGTATGTATATTCATAGACCTGAAAAGATTTATCTATTGCTGAAAATTTCCTGCGCCTATTAAGACCAGATACAAAATTCACAGAACTGGAAGCAAGAGTACTGGATATAGCATTATTGTTACATATGGAACATGGTGGTGGTAACAATTCTACATTCACTACACGAGTAGTAACATCTTCAGGTTCAGATACTTATTCTGTTATTTCAGCAGCAATGTCATCCTTAAAAGGAAAAAAACATGGCGGTGCAAATCTGATGGTAATGAATATGATGGATGATATTAAAAGTCATGTGAAAGATTATGAAGACGAAGAGGAAATTGCATCATATCTGAGTAAGATTTTGAAGAAAGAGGCGTTTGATCAGAAGGGACTTATTTATGGAATGGGACATGCTGTATATTCTATTTCAGATCCGAGAGAAAGGGTGTTCAAAGGCTTTGTAGAACAACTCGCAAGGGATAAAGGACGTGAGAAAGATATGACCCTTTATAACAATATTGAGAAGATTGCACCTAAGTTGATTGCAAAGCAGCGTCAGATATTCAAAGGAGTAAGTCCTAATATAGATTTCTATAGTGGTTTTGTGTATGACATGTTGAATATTCCAAGAGAATTGTACACGCCATTATTTGCGATAGCAAGAATTGCTGGTTGGAGTGCACATCGCCTGGAAGAATTGATAACTACAGATAAGATCATTCGCCCGGCATATAAGAGTCTAGTCAGCAAAAAAGAATATATAGAAAGAGAGGAACGATAATATGGGAGCAGGAACCAGTGCAGAGGAGTTTTTTTTAAAGAGCATCAATGTTGAAAGCATATTTGAATTTGTCGAAAGAACAGATTATTTGTTCCTTTATAGTATAAAGGAATGTGTTGAAAAATCAGACTGTCATGAAGGAGTATATCTTTCAGAAGTGGCAGAATACATGAAATTATCGATTCCAGAAACATCTAAGATGGTAAAAAGTCTTGAAAATAAAGGATATATTATCTGGAAATTAGATGAAAAAAAAGAAAGAACATACCTTGTTTTGACGAACAAGGCAATTGAATTAAGTAATTGTCAGAAAGAAAAATGATAGAAGCTTATGAAAAATCATATCGAATATACAAGAAGATGACCTGGCAGTTACACGGTGTACATTGAGAAAAATCCGACAGCTTATGGAAGAAATAAAATAGTGATTAATATAACGGAGTAAGAAAAGCTCCTTCATATATTAGAATAAAAATATGACTGTTTCATTAAAAAGAAGCCGGTCATATTTTTTTATGAAAAATAAATTTTGTTGAGGTTAAATTGAGATTGACTTTGTATTGTATAAGTATGAAATAAAAAGGACTCAGGTGAAGTAAAATGAAAAAGCATAAAATATGTAAAATCCTTCTTGTTATACTGGCAATTTTTTTATGTGTGGCTTTTTATGAATTGCTCGGAATCTGCATTGCATATAAAAAGCAGCCGGAAGTGTCCAATACAACCAAAAAAGAAACAAAAAATGGTTCGTGGAACGAATGCAGTGAAAATACGGAACGTGCAGTGATCATAGAAAAGAATCCAGAAGCGCTTTTACAAAGAGTGCGTTTGATCAGAATGCAAAAAGGAAATTATTCTTTCTACTTTTGCATTTCAATCCGATGAAAGTGGAAAATTAATCTTAGGAGCACTGCATGATGCGGCAGACAGAGGTGTGCATATTCGTCTGTTAGTAGATGGAATGGAGAGCTGGATTGATATGGAAGGGAATCCGTATTTCTATGGATTATCTTCCCATGAGAATGTTGAAATTAAACTGTATAATAAAGCCAACCCGTTGAAACCATGGAAAATGATGGGTAGAATGCATGATAAATATTTGATTGCAGATGGTAAGAGATATATTCTTGGGGAAGAAATACATACAATTATTTCCTGGGGATTTTCCGGGACATAAGAACTATGACAGAGACGTGTTAGTGGTTTGCGATGAACCTGAGAAAGAAAATTCAGTTAACCAGTTGTTAGATTATTTTGAAACTATATGGGATCAGGAAGACAGTGGTTATTTTCATAACAATAAAAAACTGGCAAATAGAAAATCTGTAAAGAACGCAGTTTTAGAGCTGCAGAACGGCTATCAGAAATATTTTGAAGAGAATAAGGAAAGAATCTGCGATACCAATTATACGGACGAAACTTTTGAGACAGAAAAGATTACATTAGTGTCAAATCCTATTCACACAGGTTCCAAAGAACCAGTAGTGTGGTATCAGTTGGGAGAATTGATGAAAAATGCAAAAAATGCGTGTGAAGATCCACACGCCATATATTATCTGTAATGATATGATGTATAATACATGGGAGGAGATTGCAGAGAACGTTTCAGATTTTTCTATCATGACAAATTCAGTTGCGAATAATGGGAATCCATTTGGGGCTGCCGATTATGCGAAAAACAGAAATAGAATCTTAAGTACAGGAATTAATATCTGGGAATATGAAGGCGGTTATTCATACCACGGAAAAAGTATTCTGATTGACGATGATCTGTCTGTAATCGGTTCTTTTAATATGGACATGAGAAGTGCATATCTGGATACGGAACTGATGCTTGTAATACGCAGTAAAGATATTAATAAACAGTTGGAAGAGGGCATGATGGAATATGAAAAAGTGTCCCGCCAGATATTAGAAGGCGGAACTTATAATGATCCATATCATGTAGAGCCAATCGAATTAACAAAGAAACGTCAGAGAAAAATATTTTTGGTACAGCATCTGCTTGGATGGGCAAGGTATCTGTTTTAATAAGGAGGAAGGAAAACGTGTTTCAAATATTGATTGTAGAAGATGATAAAGAATTAAGCCAGCTATTCCAAAAGTGCTTGAGAAGAATGGATATCAAGTCAAAAGTGCATCGGATGGAGCACAGGCATTAGAAGTATTGGATAAGGAATATATTGATCTGATCATTTCTGATATTATGATGCCGGTTATGGATGGCTATGAACTGGTGTCAGAACTTCGTTCAGCAGGATATCAGATACCAGTGCTTATGATCACTGCGAAAGGTTCCTTTGATGATATGCGTCAGGGATTTCTTTCGGGAAGTGACGATTATATGGTAAAACCGGTAAATGTGAATGAAATGGTTTTAAGAGTCGGAGCACTGCTTCGCCGTGCACAGATACTGAATGAACACAAAATTGTGATCGGTTCAACAGAGTTTGATTATGATGCAATGACGGTTACAACTGATAAGGAAAGTCTTGTTTTGCCTAAAAAAGAATTCCTGCTTTTATATAAGCTTGCAGCTTCGCCAGGCAGAACATTTACAAAACAACAGTTGATGGATGAAGTATGGGGATACGAGACGGAGGCAGACCCACATACGATAGAGGTACATATAGGAAGAATCAGAGAGCGTTTTAAAGATAACCCTGATTTTGAAATCGTAACAATGCGTGGAATTGGATACAAGGTGGTGAAAAAATAATGGAACAAAAGAAAGAAAAGGATTGCGGATCCGATCCTGTCTGACTGGTGCAATCTGGCTGGCACTTGTATTTTCAACAGTCATATCTGCTTTATTATTTGCTTTTTGAATCATTTTTTTAATCTGCCGGGCAGCATACCTGTGCTTGGCTGGCTTTTGATTTTCAATACATTGATTGCAGGGCTGATCACTTCCTTTATCAATGCAAAGTTACTGGAACCAATTACCAGACTTAGTAAAGCAATGAAGGAAGTTTCTCAGGGAGATTTTGAACAGCATTTGGAAACGAACAGCCGTATAGCAGAAGTTGGAGAATCTTATCAAAGTTTTAACGTTATGACAAAAGAACTTCGTGCAACAGAGGTGCTGCAGATGGATTTTGTATCTAATGTTTCTCATGAGTTTAAGACCCCGATTAATGCCATTGAAGGATATACAATGCTGCTTCAGGGAGAAGAACTGTCTTCGGATCAAGAGGAATATGTAGAAAAAATCTTATTTAACACCCAAAGACTTTCCGGATTGGTTGGTAATATTTTGCTGTTATCCAAGTTAGAGAATCAGAATATACCAATGAAAAAAACAGAATATCGTCTGGATGAACAGATCCGCCAGGCATTTCTTTCATTGGAAACAAAATGGACAGAAAAAGAAATTGGTTTTCAGGTAGAATTGGAGGAAGTTAAATATACTGGGAATGAAGGACTTTTATGCATATCTGGATAAATCTTTTGGATAATGCGATTAAGTTCAGCCCTTCAAAGGGGACAATTACGATGTTTCTGAAACAAGAACAGGATTCTGTTAAGTTCATTCTGGAAGATGAAGGACCAGGAATAGAGGATGATGTAAAATCCAGAATATTTGACAAGTTCTATCAGGTAGATGGATCTCATAAAGCAGAAGGAAATGGCCTAGGTCTTGCACTTGTAAAACGGATTGTAGATAGTGCCGGAGGAACAATCAAAGCAGAAAACCGTGAATATGGTGGATGCAGATTTGTTATAGAGCTGCCAAAGCAGAAAGATGAGATTATATAGTTTTAAGATAAATTAGAAGATGGGAGGATTTATATGACATTTTATCAGGAGTTGCAGTTAAATCAGGCAGGTTCTAAAAACCTGTTGAAAAAGAGTGAAACACTAAAAGAAAAATTATATCATATATGGGTATATCTGGTGAAGGTAGCTGTTACAATGGCATTTTGTTTTTTCTTTGTTAGTATTTTCAGCATCCTATTTGGAAATGAGAACAGCATTGTAGGTGTAGTAGTCTTATTATGTCTCATGGTGTTTAGAAATGCGGATCTGGGGATCCACACCGGACAATCTATGATGCTTTTGGCTTTGTTCTTTGTAATTATGACTGTATGTCCGCATTTAGCAAATCAGTTTTCACCGGTATTGGGAATGCTGTTAAATATTGCGGCACTGGCTGTGTTGATTCTGTTCGGATGCCATAATCCATTCATGTTTAATCAATCTACATTGGTTCTTGGGTATCTGCTGCTATATGGTTATGATGTTACAGGAAAAAGCTATCAGATGCGATTAGTCGGAATGGCTTTAGGTGCAGCACTTACCTGTTTCGTATTTTATCGAAATCATAAAAACAGAACTTATAAAAGAAATCTGAAAGATCTAATACAAGAATTTGATATCACTTCTTCCAGAACAAAATGGCAGATATGTCAGATTTTATGCGTACCGATTGTCCTTTGCATTGCAGAACTTTGTAATATGCCACGTGCAATGTGGGCTGGTATTGCGGCCATGTCCGCGATTTTGCCGTTTATGGAAGATATGCACTACAGAGTCCATAAAAGGATTGTCGGAAATATTGCAGGTGTTATATGTTTTACAGTATTATATTTTCTGCTTCCTTCGTCAATCTATGCATATATAGGAATTCTTGGTGGAATCGGTGTAGGATTTTCAGCACAATATGGCTGGCAGGCAGTATTTAACACATTTGGTGCTTTAGCCATTGCTGCAGAGACTTATGGACTACAAGGAGCGGTTAGTCTTAGAGTGATTCAAAATGTTTTGGTGTTGTGTTTGCTTTAGCATTTTGTGTTATATTTTATTGGTTTATGTCTAAAAAAAAGGAAAGTGAGATGACCGTACATGCAGAGTGAAGTGAATCAGGAAGAAAATTTGAATAGAATTATTACGGTTCCTAATCTTCTTTCTTTTTTTCGGCTTTGTCTGATTCCGGTAATTATATGGAGTTATTGTGTAAAGAAAAATCCTCTGTTAGCTGGTGAAATCTTATTGCTGTCTGGTCTTACGGATCTTGCTGATGGATATATCGCAAGAAGATTCCATAGGATTAGTAATTTAGGAAAAATACTTGATCCGGTGGCTGATAAGCTGACACAGGCAGCGACGTTAATCTGTCTGTTTACTCGTTTTCCGCATGTGCTTCTTTTAATCGTAATAATGGCAGGTAAGGAGCTGTATATGGTAGTCAGTGGATGTCTTGTGATACGAAAGACAGGAAAAGTACATGGTGCAGACTGGCATGGAAAGATAGTAACTTTTTTATTATATGGAACTGCAGCGGTGCATATTATATGGTTCCACATTACACCGATGGTATCAGATCTGTTGATTGGTTTGTGCGCTATAATGATGGCCATATCGGTCGCTCTGTATATTATCCAGAATACCAGGACTCTTAAGGGAGAGACTGTATAAGCAATTTTATATTGCAATGACTAGAAAAATATTTAGGAGAAGATAGATATAAACAGTAAGTCAAACACACAAACTATGGAGTCTTTAGTCGGTTTAATAAAATTTTAGATAGAAAATAAATCATTATAAAAAGGGGCTGTCGCATTTTTATTTTTGTTAGGCTTTAAGCCTGTTCAGCACAGTGGAGTTTCTCAGAAGAGAAACGGAACTTTGATGAACAAATAAACCACCGGCTAGGCCGGTGAGTCAGCATTGCTTAAGCTTACAGTAAAAAACCTCCAGTGATATAATTATGTTGGTTCGCCAACCACATAAAATCAAAGGAGGTTATCCAAATGGATATAAACAGTTTAGCATATACGAAATGGAATTGTAAGTATCATATTGTTTTTGCACCAAAATATAGAAGAAAAGTAGCGTATGGGAAGATGAAACAGGATATTGCGAATATTTTAAGTATGCTATGCAAAAGAAAAAGTGTAGAAATAGTAGAGGCAGAGATATGCCCAGACCATGTGCATATGCTTGTAAAGATACCACCAAGTTTAAGTGTTTCAAGTTTTGTAGGGTATTTGAAAGGAAAAAGTACACTTATGATCTTCGAACGCCATGCAAATTTAAAATACAAATATGGAAATCGCCATTTCTGGTGCAGAGGATATTACGTAGATACTGTAGGGAAAAATGCAAAGAAGATACAAGAATATATTCAAAATCAGTTACAAAATGATTTAGAGTATGATCAGATGACATTAAAAGAGTATATTGCCCCGTTTACGGGTGAGCCAGTAAAGCAAAATAAATAAAATAAGCCCCGTAGGGCTTAATAAGTAAATGACGGTACAGTTAGCGAACCAAATTCGATGGGTCTTTAGACTTAGCGTCGGTAATAAGCCCTTATAGGGCTAGTACAAACCACCGGCTAAGCCGGTGGTTTTGATTGAAAATAAGCCTAAAAATAGCTGTGCCCACGTCATGCCCACGGAAATTTTCTCGCGTGGGCATGACTTTTATAAAAATGACGATAAATTGGATTATTCAGACGGTGATATTTGATGCATATATGACTGTATAGTGTTTGCTCGAAAAGTATATATAATGAATGCGTGTATTTAACTTGCATATTTAGCAAATAAGTTTCATAATAGAATGTGTCGAACAAAATCAACTTGAAAATTAGTTTCTGTCGACCCCTGATAGTGCAAAAAATATAGGGGATCGACAGAAGGCGGAAACGCCTAAAATAGGAGGTGTTGCAGAAATATATGATTAGGGACAAGAAAGAAATGTTGAATTTTGAAGAGGTCGACAAAATAGAGACGTTTTTTGGCTTAAATAAGGGGATGATTTTGGGACGGGAATTAATAGAATCATAATGGAATTTAAATGTGAATGTGATCCGCATGGAAGGAAAGAGCCATCGGGAATTAATAGAATCATAATGGAATTTAAATCGTTTATTCGGGTACTGTTTCCAGAGCTTTTCAAAGCAGAATTAATAGAATCATAATGGAATTTAAATGATGGTTTAGAAATTCATGATACAAAACTGGGTGCATGAATTAATAGAATCATAATGGAATTTAAATTATCTACACCCCTTTCTAAACATTATACAGTTCCGCCAGAATTAATAGAATCATAATGGAATTTAAATCTTGCAACGGGAGCAGTCAAAACGATGCGAACTAATGAATTAATAGAATCATAATGGAATTTAAATCAGTTAAGTTTATTAGATTTAGTTCTTGAAAGCTTGGAATTAATAGAATCATTATAATGGAACTTAAAGATGGATTTCAATGTAACAGGTTGGAAATCTTAAGGCACTTGGGACCAAATGAGTCAACTGGAACCTTAAGAATATAGATTAGAAGGAAAAATCTGATAATTAAAATAAGCGTTTAATCCAGAAATGAGATGTGATAAAGAAAAGAATAAAGAGCTGGTTTTAATTGTAAAATTTATGGGGAACTAACATCAGCTTATTGACATAAATTTAAAAATAAGTATAATAATAGTTGAGTAGTTGTTTAACTATTATTATTTGGAGGTGAATATATGCCAAAAACGTCTTATATTTGTAATTGCAATGTAATTCATGAGGATATTGTGAATGATGTGAAATCCAAGATGCAGCCAAAAGATGATTATATCCAGTTGGCTTCTTTGTTTAAGCTATTTGGAGATGGAACTAGAGTACAAATCTTACACGCTCTAGAACAGAGTGAGATGTGTGTATGTGATCTTGCAGTGCTACTTGGGGTAACAAAATCTGCAATTTCGCATCAGTTAAAGGCATTACGCCTTGCGAATCTGGTAAAATTCCGTAAAGAAGCACAGATAGTTTACTACTCGCTGGCAGATGATCATGTGAAAGAGATTATTGACAAGGGATTTGAGCATCTTTGGCAGAAATAATATTTTTTAACATTATAGTTGAGTAATTGAACAATTAAACAAATTATAAGGAGATTATCATGAAACGCATATTTCTATTAAAAGGGTTGGACTGTCCAAATTGTTCCGCAAAAATTGAAAAAGAAGTCGGAGAGTTGGATGGAGTGCAATCCTCAGTGGTAAATCTGATGAAGCAGACGCTTACAATCAATGTTACTCAGACAGCCGCAGATACGATAGCCAGTCAGATTGAAACGATTGTTTATAGTCATGAGCCAGATGTGGAAGTTCAGGAAGAAACCGTTATGAATGTTACAAAGAGTTATTCGTTAAAAGGGTTGGACTGTCCGAATTGTTCCGCAAAAATTGAAAAAGAAGTCGGAGAGTTGGATGGAGTGCAATCCTCAGTGGTAAATCTGATGAAGCAGACGCTTACAATCAATGTTGCTCAGACAGCCGCAGATACGATAGCCAGTCAGATTGAAACGATTGTTCATGGCCATGAGCCAGATGTGGAAGTTTCTGAAATTGTACAGGAATCTTATATACCGGAAAAAAAGCAGGAGGCCAATGAATCCTATAACAATGAGGATAAGAAGTTGACAGTTCGTTTAGCGACTGGTGCAGCAATCTATGCCATTGGTATGGCATTGACTGTTTTTGCGAAAGTGCCACTGCCTATCGAGTTAGCTTTTCTCATTGTTTCTTATGTTATTCTTGGTGGAGATGTTGTATGGCAGGCTGTGAGGAACATTTCAAAGGGGCGTGTATTTGATGAACATTTTTTGATGAGTGTTTCTACGATTGGGGCTTTTGTCATTGGTGAATATCCAGAAGCAGTTGCTGTTATGCTATTCTATCAGGTAGGTGAATTTTTTCAGTCATTGGCTGTTAAGCGTTCCAGAAAATCTATATCAGACTTAATGGATATACGTCCAGATTCTGCTACAGTAAGAAGAAATGGGGAATTGATTACCATATCTCCAGAAAATGTCTCCATTGGTGAGATTATTATTGTAAAGCCTGGTGAAAAAATTCCATTAGACGGTGTGGTATTGGATGGAGATTCTATGCTGGATACAAGGGCCTTAACAGGAGAATCAGTTCCGAGAAGTGTTCATAAAGGAGACGAAGCACTTTCCGGTTGTATGAATCAGACGGGTGTCTTAATGATTAAGACAACAAAAGCATTTGGTGAATCTACGGCTTCAAAGATTATTGATCTTGTGGAAAATGCGTCAAGCCGAAAAGCACCAACAGAAAATTTTATTACTACATTTGCACGTTATTATACACCTGTGGTTGTAATCTTAGCAGCTTTTCTGGCGATTCTGCCACCGATCATTCTTGGCGGAGGCTGGACAGAGTGGATTCGCAGAGGATTTGTTTTCCTTGTGGTATCTTGTCCATGTGCATTGGTTATTTCAATCCCGCTGACTTTCTTCGGCGGCATTGGTGCAGCATCTAAACGAGGTGTTCTTGTAAAAGGAAGCAATTATTTAGAGGCACTTAATAATGTCAGCGTTATTGTGTTCGATAAAACCGGAACACTTACAAAAGGTGTTTTCAATGTGACGGATATTTTGCCTGCAAATGGATTTTCAAAAGAACAGGTTCTGGAGTATGCGGCAGAGGCAGAGAGTTTTTCTAACCATCCTATTGCAAAATCCATTCTTGCTGCTTATGAAAAGAAATTGATCAGTCAGTGATTTCTGATTATAAGGAAATTTCAGGATATGGAATCAGTGTAATGGCAGGGGAAAAGAAAGTTTTTGCTGGCAATACGAAACTTATGGATACAGAATGTATAGAGTACACAACCTGTGAAAAAACAGGTACAAAAGTTTATTTGGCTGTAGATGGTCAATATGCAGGATGTATTTTGATAACAGATGAAGTGAAGCCGGACAGTAAAAAAGCAATTTCTGACCTGAAACATATCGGCGTGGAAAAAACAGTCATGCTTACCGGTGATGATGAAAAATTGGGAAGTCTGTTGCAGAAGAATTGCAGTTGGATAAATATTATGCACAGCTGCTTCCTGACCAAAAAGTGGAAAAGGTTGAGCTTTTAGATAGTAAAAAGAGACCGGGAAGCAAATTGGCTTTTGTTGGTGATGGTATCAATGATGCTCCTGTCCTTGCCCGTGCAGATGTTGGTATTGCAATGGGTGGGCTTGGTTCGGATGCGGCCATTGAAGCAGCAGATGTAGTTCTGATGACAGATGAACCGTCTAAGCTGGTGGACGCGATTGAAGTAGCAAAAGCGACAAAACAGATTGTCATGCAGAATATAGTGATTGCTCTTGGGATTAAGAGTGTGTTCCTGATTCTTGGCGCTCTTGGTATTGTGGGAATGTGGGAAGCTGTATTTGGTGATGTAGGCGTTACCATAATTGCTGTTTTGAACGCAATGAGAATTTTGAAAAATAGGAAATGAGGTGGAAATGTGAAACGAAAACTGATTCTGTTAGTTGTTACGATTGTTTTCTTGTAGGTTTTGGTGTCATTTTACATTCACCGCCTTCTATGATTGATGTAGTCACAGGAGCAACACCGAAGTCAAAAAAGGCGGCTCAAGCCTCCGCACAGTTGGAAGGCTCTTATGTTCTCGGTATTAATATGATGTCAGATGGTCTCGACAACGAGAACACTCGGAATAAATTAAAAGAATTGGCATTGGACGATTCGGAAACAAATGAAACAGATCTCATAAAAACGGATATTAGTTTTCGGTTATATGTATCTGAGACGGATTATCCGCTTGTCAGTTATGCTAAGAAACTCTGTGACAGGTTGAAACAGGCCGGTTTTTTCGTAGATCTGAAAGAATACAGTAACACAATGATGCTATCAAGAGTGGTAAGTGGAAAGTATGATGTATTCCTGGCATCGGATGATTTTATTGACGTTACAACGCTAACACAGATGGACTATATGATCATGGACAGCGAAGAAATGAGGTGAGCGGGAATTTATGAGAAAATGGAATACGATTTTGTCTGTTTTAATGCTTCTCATTTTTATGATTCATGGAATCATGGGAAGCTTTATGCTGAACGGAGTTGGAAGTAGTGCAGGAAACTTCTTGCATGGATTGGTGTTGGTATTCTTGTTGTGCATACGGTGATTGGTGTCATCCTGACAGTTCAGAGTTTACAGACAGCGAAGCAATCAGGAAAAATGTATCTGAAACAAAACGTCATATTCTGGGCGAGACGAGCCAGTGGGCTGGCAATACTGATCCTGCTGTTCTTCCATATTGGCTTGTTTGGAAAGGTGCAGAATGGGACATATATTTTGTTCCCTTTTACAACTGTAAAGATGGTAACTCAGCTTTTGTTCGTAGCGGCAATCTTTGTTCATATTTTTATCAATATACGCCCATTGCTTGTATCACTGGGAATCATTAGTTATAAAGAACGAAGGAGCGATATTTATTTGATTCTTTCGGTACTTCTTCTTTTTATAGCGGGAGCGGTTATTTTATATTATATTGGGTGGCAATATCTATGAGTAAGACAATTATTATTATAGGTGCTGGACTGGCAGGACTTTCAGCGGCTTTGCAGGCAGCGGAAAATGGATACAATGTAAAACTGGTTTCCTCCCTTCCGTCAGAGCGGGCACAGTCTGTTATGGCGGAGGGCGGTATCAACGCAGCTTTGAATACAAAAGATGAAAACGACAGTCCCGAAGAACATTTTACAGATACAATAAAGGCAGCATGTGGTCTGGCAGATCCAAATGCAGTTTGGGGAATGACACAGGCAGCACCGGAGCTGGTGCACTGGATGCTAAAACTTGGAGTTAAATTTAACATGAGTGGCTATTATGATGTGGATCTGCGAAATTTTGGCGGGCAGAAAAAGAAACGGACTGCTTTTGCACAGAGCGATACCGGGAAGCAGATCATGACAGCTATGATAGACGCTGTTCGCAGGAAAGAAGCATCTGGTATGGTAGAACGGTTCAGCCATCATTCTTTCCTAACACTTCGTCTGTGTGGCAATATTTGTTGTGGCTGCGTAATCAGGGATGAATACAGTCAGGAGACTGTGGAATTACCGGGGGATGCGGTTATTGTTGCCACCGGTGGTATGCACGGATTGTTTGGAAATACAACGGGTTCGCTGAGCAATATAGGAGAAGTCACCGCAGAATTGTTCCGGCTTGGTGTTCCTCTGGCAAATGGCGAGATGATCCAGTACCATCCGACAACTGTGAAATGTGGTGGAAAACGCATGCTCATCAGCGAGGCGGCCAGAGGGGAAGGTGGCAGGTTGTTTGCCATGAAAGATGGAAAACAATGGTATTTCATGGAGAAAAAATACCCGGAGCTTGGAAATCTGATGCCACGAGATATTACCGCCAGAGAGATATGGAAGGTCAGCCATGAATCAGAGGTATTTCTTGACATGACAGAAATATCGGAGGAGATTATTTCAAATAAGCTATCTGGTCTGGCAGACGATTGTATGACCTATCTGCATAAAGATATACGAAAGGAACCGGTGTCTGTTTTACCGGGAATTCACTATTTTATGGGAGGCATTCTGGTGGATGAGCAGCACAGAACGCCGATTCAGAATCTTTACGCTGCCGGAGAATGCTGTGCCCAATATCATGGTGCCAACCGTCTTGGTGGAAATTCTCTGTTAGGAGCGTTATACGGAGGACGTGTTGCGGCAAAATCAGCATGTGAACAGGCAGATGTAGTAGATCTATCTTGTGCGACACAGATAGATGTTCCACCAGCGTCTCAAATTTCAGAAATAAAGCAATTAAACAAAGTGATGCAGGATACTATGGGCGTTGTCAGAAATGAGAATACATTGTTAAATGGGATTCAAACGGTACAAGCGCTGACAGGAAATCTTCCATTGCTTGGTATGGCAGTTCTAAAGAGTGCTCTTGCAAGAAAAGAAAGCCGTGGTGCACACTGGCGGGAGGATTATCCGAAGAGCAATGATGATGATTACCTTAAAACAACGGTAGCCAGATTTGATGGAAAGCAGATACAGATTTCCTTTGTACCTGTTCCAGAAAGGCGGTGATTCACTTGGTATATAAAATAAGAATCAGGCGGCAGGAGAGTCAGAAATCAGACAGTTATTGGCAGGAATTTGAGTTTGACGGAAGCAAAAACAGCTCTGTTGCCAATGTTCTAAAGGAATTGAACAGTAGAACCCCTTTGAAAGATAATTCAGGGAATATAGTTACTCCCATCAGCTGGGAATGTAGCTGTATGGTGCGAAAATGTGGGCTTGCGCCATGCTGATTAACGAACGTCCGAGGCTGGCATGCTCTACATTTCTACATACGTTAAAAGGTTCTACAATCACCTTGGAACCTTTAAGCAAATTTCCGCTTGTAAGAGATTTGATCGTTGACCGGTCAATTCTGTTTGAAAATTTGAAAAAACTGAACCTTTGGCTTGAAAGTGAAGCTTATATGAATCCGTGGACACATGAACCGAGATACCAGTCGGCACGCTGTCTGATGTGTGGCTGCTGCCTTGAAGTGTGTCCTAACTTCTCTGCAAGTGGGACTTTCGCAGGCGCTGTTGCTGCAGTCAACGCATTTCGGATTCTGAATGAAGAACAGGAAAGCACTCATTTGAATGAGATTTCTGCTGAATATAAGAAGAAATATTTTGAGGGATGCGGGAAGTCGTTATCTTGTCATGATATTTGTCCGATTGGTCTGTCTGTGGAAGAACTGCTTGTAAGGTCGAATGCAGCGGCTGTTTGGGGCAAATAAAATGGATGATAAAAGCTATAATGAATGTATGAAGAGAATCAAAAACTTGATTCTCTTTTTTTAAAATACATACATTGACAAATATCTATGTATATATTATATTGAACATAGACAATGATCAATGTGAGGTGTCAATATGAATGCAATGGATGTGGCTTTGATATGCAAGGCTTTGGGCGATGCGAACCGGCTGGAAATTGTACAGATGCTGTCGGATGGAGAAAAGTGCGGGTGTAAACTTTTGGAAAGATTTGAAATTACCCAGCCAACTTTATCCCATCATATGAAGATACTGGTAGGATGCGGCCTTGTGAATGATCGTAAGGAAGGAAAATGGCATCACTATTCTTTGAATTGTGAGACATTGATGAATTACAAACACTTTATAGAATCCCTTACTTGCCTTGGATGCGGTGACGGGATTGTTGTAAATAATTTAAGGAGAGCAGATATCATGAAAAAAGAATCAAATTCAGGAATTAGTTTTTTCCAGCGTTACCTGACTGTAACCTGCCAAACATCAATCTGGGGCAGTTGCAGATAATTCTCGCAGCAGCGGGCTTACTTTCTGTATTAGCAACGGTTAGCTGTATATTGTTCCTGTCTGCAAAATGTAAAGACACATTGACAGTTTTGCTGATCTCTATCGTAGTTCTTCTCATGCCGCTTTTTGCTTATGTGGCGATGGGAGCAACATGGCTCTCTGCCATACTTCCATCTGCTGGAATTGGTATGCAGAACAATTTCCTTTCTCAGCTTGCAAATTTCAATTATCTGAATATCGGTGGAATGAGTTTCTGGACACCGCATGTTATTTTGATTTCGGCAGGAATTGAATTATTTGTGTTTACATTCTTGGCGATTCATTCCTATTGCAGACATCAGGTAGCATAAAAGAAGTTCAAAATAGAATGAATTGATTATCTGCCGCATGACGGCAAAAGAAAAACCAGACAATTTAGAACGGCGACTTTGATTTTCAGAGCCGCCGTTTCTTTGCGTTTATACAAACCTATGATGAATTTTCCGGAAATATTGTAGCTAATAGTTATTTAAACTGTTGTATTTGTTTAAAATTAAAAATATCTAATGAGTCTTCCGCATCTACCCACATCTGCAAATTTCCATCAAGATATAATCTTGCATATTCAAGAGGATCATCAATGGCGAGTGCGTTTAATGCACAGTCTGATCCTGATGTGGTTTTTAAGTCCTTTTCAGCTTCCCAACAGTCAATGCGGAGCATATAGCCAACATAGGTATAAACATCAATACTGTTGCGCTTGGGATTGTATTCTGCAAATATTGTTCTCATCGTATCAAATCTCCTTATCGTTAAATCAATCATTTGTTGCAAAAATCAGAAGCATTTCAATCAGTCCACCATGTCACTTTTATTTTGTGTTATACAGCAATACGTAACTGAACGAAGC
>SCPO01000498.1_pt1 | contig 27430 bp, 20 predicted proteins | sample 6106821 | NCBI WGS metagenome assembly SCPO01 (sample SAMN10720448, study PRJNA508395) | human gut metagenome | isolation source: Participant 2 stool, 0 month | host: Homo sapiens | collected 2017 | reverse complement strand
TGATTAGTGATTTGATACTTTGTTACAAAGTTCGTAAACTTTTTGTAATTATAATCACACAAAAAGAAGAAATCCGGTCCCAAATTTACAGGAAGACCAGATTTATTCTTTCTATAGAAAAACAAATCTTTCTTACAAATTGTTCGAATTTTTCTATCTCGCATAGAATCATTACTTTTGGCAAACATACATATCCGCTTTATGAACAAAAAACATCTATTTACGCTGTTGTTCACATTACTCGTATGGACGAGCTGTAACAACCAACAACATTTTATTACCGACGCCGCTTACCGAGCTGAGGTCGAGAACGATTTCCAAGCGGGCCGCTCTGCCTAACGGAGACCTTTTCGCAGTATTTAACGATCAAATGACTCCGAAGAGAGGGAGGCGTTAACCTTCATGTACGCCTATATGCCGATTGGAGACATCACGGACTATAGTGGCGATTTCTATTTGAAAAACATCCGTTCCTCTTTCCAAGCACGGAATGAGATGCCTTGGGGCGATAGCATCCCAGAGGATATCTTCCGCCATTTCGTATTGCCGGTACGAATCAACAATGAGAATCTGGATGAAAGCCGCATGGTTTTCTTTGATGAGTTGAAAGACCGGGTGAAGGGTCTCTCGTTGTACGACGCCGTGCTGGAAGTGAACCACTGGTGTCATGAGAAGGTGATTTATACTCCTTCCGATGGGCGCACAAGTTCCCCTTTGGCATCCGTAAAGACCGCTTACGGTCGTTGCGGTGAGGAGTCTACGTTCACGGTAGCCGCCTTGCGTTCGGTAGGCATCCCTGCCCGCCAGGTATATACGCCGCGTTGGGCACATACCGATGATAATCATGCCTGGGTGGAAGCCTGGGTGGATGGCAAATGGTACTTCCTGGGTGCTTGCGAACCCGAACCGGTACTGAATCTGGGTTGGTTCAACGGCCCTGCTTACCGGGGTATGTTGATGCATACGAAAGTATTCGGTAAATACAATGGCCCGGAGGATGTCATGGAACGTACCGATGGGTATACCGAGATCAACGTGATCGATAATTACGCGCCTTCGGCTAAAGCTGTTATCACGGTTACGGATGCCAATGGCAAGCCAGTGAAGGACGCTCTGGTTGAATTCAAGATTTATAATTATGCCGAGTTTAACAGTGTAGCCCGCAAGAAGACGGATGCGGATGGCAAATGCTCATTATCCGCCGGAAAAGGGGATATGTTGGTATGGGCCAGCAAGGACGGCAAATTCGGCTACAGCAAGGTCTCTTTCGGCAAAGACGGAGAGGTTACGATCGCCTTGAACAAAAAACCGGGAGATGTGGAGACGATCGCCCTAGATATCATACCACCGGTGGATGGCTCTATCCCAGCGGAAGTTACACCGGAGCAAAAGGAAGCGAACGCCAAACGTTTATTGGAGGAAGACGCTATCCGTAATAAATATGTAGCCACTTTCTATACGGAAGAGAAAGCGGAGGCTTTAGCGAAAGAATTGGGTATCGACCCGATGAAGACGGAGGATTTCATGATTGGTAGCCGTGGTAACTGGATGGAGATCGAGAAGTTCTTACGGGAGACTCCCGCCGAGAAGCGTGCGCAGGCGATGGCATTATTGGATGTCGTGTCCGCTAAGGATCTACGTGATACACCAGCGTCTGTCTTCGCAGATCATTTGAATAATACGCCGGCCGTTCAAAGCGAATGGTTCAATGAATATATCATGAATCCTCGTGTGGCCAATGAGTTCCTGACTCCTTATAAGAGTTTCTTCGCCGCGAATATTGAGCCTTCCCTTGCGAAACAAGCCGTAGAGAATCCACAGGCATTGGTGGATTGGGTGAAGAATAACGTCTCCATTAACGACGCACTAAATGCGCAACGTATTCCGATCATGCCGATGGGTGTCTGGAAATCTCGTATCGCTGATAAGGGCTCCCGTAATATCTTCTTCGTGGCCGTGGCTCGTAGCTTAGGTATTCCGGCACGTATCGAGCCGGTAGCCCGCAAGATCCAGTACTTCAAGGACAACGCTTGGGTAGACGTCGATTTCGAGGCTGCCGTACAGACGACCGCTAAACAAGGCAAGGTAATCGCTTCTTACCAACCGATCAAGGCGCTGCAGGACCCGAAATATTACAGTCACTTCACGATCGCCAAGGTTTTGCCGAACGGTACTTTACAGACCTTGAATTTCGAGAGAGGCGGTAATGTGGATATGGGCTTGGGAGATACTTGGAGCGGATTACTGAAGAAACCGTTATCCATGGATGAAGGTAATTATATGTTAGTGACCGGTACTCGTATGGCAAACGGTAGCGTATTGGCCGAGATCGAGTTTTTCAATGTGGAGGCAGACAAGACCACCCCGATCCAATTGGAGATGCGCGAAAGCAAGGACGAGATACAGGTGATCGGTAATTTCAACTCCGAGAATAAATTCAAACGTGCGGACAACGGCGAGGAAACTAGCTTGCTAGCTACTACCGGACGTGGCTACTATATCGTAGCGCTTCTAGGCTCCCGCCAAGAACCGACAAACCATGCGATGCGTGATATCGCCGCCGTGAAGAAGGAACTAGAAGATTGGGGACGAGGCATCGTGCTTCTCTTCCCTGACGAGAAGGGCTATAAGAACTTCGATCCGAAAGAGTTCGGCGATTTACCGGGCACGATCACATACGGTCTGGATATCGACGGGGCGATCCAAAAGGAGATGGCTACAGCGATGAAATTGCAAAACGCCAATACCTTGCCGATCTTCTTGATCGCCGATACGTTCAACCGTGTCGTATTTGTCTCTCAAGGCTATACAATTGGCTTGGGCGAGCAGTTAATGAAAGTTATACATAAGCTATAACGAACTCACAAAAAAGTAAAGGAGTTATCTACAACTATAAGGAGGGGCGGTTCTATCTATAAGGGCGCCCCTTTTGTATTAACCTTAATCATTCTGCCAGTGAGATCCTTCTCCCCCATAATTTCTATATAACCAATATCCTTTTTAGGGACAAGCAAGTCTTTCAAAAAAGTACCGTCATACAAGATTTCCAATAAAGGGGTCATAGGTAAAGGTGAGATTTGATATTGGCACGCTGGATCAAAATATAAATGGAAATATAAAATAACCGCCAGTTCGTTCAGTATATAAAGAGAAGCTAGATCATAATCAGAAGAGTCGATCCTTGCAAAACGAAAACCTTCCGGCAACCGCCTGTTACGTTCTAGAATCTGCTTGATAACTTCCCGCCGAAAAAGGATTTCAGTTCCATATAATAATCTAAGTCTTTGCAATAAAGTCTTGAATCGAGGCTCTAAGGCTACCGCTTTCCAAGAAAGCAATCGAACATTGTCATAGTCACCTTTCTTGATAACCCTTTCTATGAATCGATACTTTATATCGCCTATTTGCAAAGCTTTCGCACAAGCCTCTTTTCGTTCCAAACCTTTAGAAGCCATAAAAGTGTACATTTGTATCTCATCGGCTATTAATACATAAACAGATTTGACATTTGCCTTGCACCAATCAAACAGAGCAACCAAAGTCTTCTCTGAAAATAAACGAGAGCAAATACTCACTCCTAAAAAAGCATTCGATTCCGAATACGGATATATTCGTTCTATATAGCAAGACTCCAATCGTCGCTCATACAAGAGGCTCATAAGTATTTCTTTTAATCCACTCTCCTAAAACAAGAGGGAACATAACAACCACTGATTCAAAAATAAATATCAATACACTTTGCTGCATCGGAACACAAGCTTTCTCGAATACTTCAGATCCATCAACAAGAAAATAGTTATACAAATAAAATGCATCAACAAGAAAAAAGAACAAAAAAACAACCGGCAGCAAATAATAAGAAATGGAGACAAGCCTATATAAAAAATAATAGTTAAACAGTTTCTTACAAGAAGACCGCTTCATAAAATCCCCCAAACAACTGCAATCCGAAAGCCCATCTAAGGGCTGTTTTTCAAGGTATTCCCTTACTTTTCGCATATTCGTAGATTTCATCCATTTACATAACAATAGGAATCCTCCTAAAGCTGAAACCATTAGTTCGAAAATCTCACCTTTTGTTAACTCCAGTATCATAACCCTCTCCTTTCTTAATAAAAAACCAAGGTATCGCAGAAACCAGAATCGAAACAAGTGGAGCCGACAGATAAACGTATTCCACCGGATGAAAAAGCATCCACACCATCATGCATACAGAAGCCAAGAAACCAGCAGAAAGAGAGAATATCGCATACTTTCTCATCCGTACACAATCCTTACGGAATATCGCCACGCAAATCGGTATAAGCAATATGATCTGAGCACTATAAACTAAAAAAAACAAATCCAGAACACCCGGTATCACAATACTAACCAAGTAAATGAACAAAGGGCTGATAAGTCCGAATAAATAAACCATTTTCCTTCCATAGCGCAATAAACCCTTCATTTTCTCCGGGTCATTTGTATCTTCTATCGTCTTCAATGAATGTGAAGGATACAATATATCAAAAACAAAAGTCTGTATAGAAGCAATCAATAATGTATCTGCCGTAGACACTAATGCGGCAAAGCAGCCCGCCGCAAACAGAGCAAACGCCCAAGGTTCTTGGAGATAACTCAATAGCAAGGAACCGTAATCATTATTCGAAGGAGCCGTAAAGTCCGGAAAATAATTCAGTAAAACACCCAATGAAATCAACACACACCAAGAGATTCCAATTGAGTAAATAGATTGTGACAATCCTTTCTTTATATCCTTTTGGTCTCGCATGGAACAGACTCGTTGCCAAACGGACATATCGATCAACTGCCAAGGTACATTCACCACAATTAATGAAAGGACAAATAACACTGATAAGTTTGAAAATCCCCAATGGTCCGAAGCCAATGTCTCAAGACTCAATACATTCTCATTATGAGATATTAAGAATCCAAAAACGGCAGCAATCCCGACGTATGAAAACCACAATTGCATCTTTTCCGTATCAATAACAGCCTTAAAACCTCCTAGTGCAGTATACGTACACACTACCAGACTCAAACCCAAGATAATATAAATAGAGGAGACATTAGGGAAAAGGACTTTAGCGATCTTTATCCCAACCAAGATTTCTATACCATAGGTACCCAAGAATCCGATGATCGATAACAAAGAAGCGAAATAACCGATAAATCGGCTATCATAACGATTGGCCAAGAAGCCATGCAATGTTCTCTTTTCCGAATTTTCTATACGAGGAAATACCTTATACAAGATAAAGAAACCCAGCAGCCATGTCAAAGGAGAGATAAAAGCGGCAAGCTTATAAGAATATCCAAAGCTCAAAAACGCAAAGATAGCAGAACCTACACTGATATTCGATGCGGTCAAAGAATCCCTCAACTTCTCTGATGACATTCCTTCCGGATACCAGAAGAAATCACTTGGTTTATTTATCCCCCTAAAGACCCGGAAACCTATCCATAAAGACCATATCACAGGGATAGAAACAAAAAGGTACCACCAACTAAACTGCATATCCTTTAATTTTTAGATTAACAATACAACATATGGAATAAAGTCTTGGCGGCATATACAATGCCAACCAAGACTTATTCTTACCGCCCTCTCTCCTCACGGAGGTAACGACGGATGAACTTTAATTTATTACTTTAGTATTAATATTAATCCAATTCCCGCCTGTTCATCCATCACGGAGTACTTGGTTACCCGCACGGGAATGTATTTTCGATTTATTTTATTTCTTTATAAATCTTATTTTACGATAGCCTTAACAGCTTCCTCACCATCAACAGCTACAGCTACGATACCGGCAGGTACGGCGATTGTAGCGTTATCAGATGTAAGAACTGTCTCAGCGACTACCTTACCTAAGATGTTCGTGATAACTACTGACTTACCGGCTGCACCTTGAACAGTTACAGTACCGTTGCCAGCGATGATAGATACACCTTCAGCGTTAGCGCCTTCGATAGATGTTACCATATCCTCAGCGTCAGTCTTTTGGTATGCGTTGAAGATCAAAGCACCGTCAGAGCCAGTCTTAGCTGCGCTAAACTCTGAATCACCACGAGTCAATACCAAGCAACCATTCTGCATCTTCAACCATGCGGCGTAAGAAGGAGCGATTGAACCGGCAACGGTTTTATCGAAGCCCTTAGTAGCCTTACCAGTAGAAGCAACGCCTGCCTCGTTATAGATGTTCGACTCGAACAAGAATTCGTTATCAGCACCCTCTTCCGTTACAGCACCAGCCTTATCCGGGTTTACATAGCGGAATGACCAAGTTACGTTCTTGTGGTTGTCACCCTGTAAATTCACGATAAAGTTCTCGCTCTTGCTCTTCTTATAAGCATTGATGATCGTAGCTGTATCCAATGTAGCCGGATCCATGTTCTCAAAACCTTGTGTCAAGACGAACAAGCTGTCACCAGCGTGGATTGCCTTAACAAAACCTACGCGAGTATAACCACCATCGATATCCATATACGGAACCTTCAATTCATGGCCCTTAATAAGGGCAGAGTCGCCAAAGCTTACCAAATACTTACCGTAGTCGAAGCCTGAATGACCTTGAGTTGCATGAGAGCAATGCGCTGCGTCAACAGGATTACCAGCGTTATCAAAATGATTATGCTCATACGTACAAGGAATACCCGGAGTACCGGCTTGATCATTGCGAGCGACAGAGATCAAATATTGCGGCTTGATATCGCCATTACCACGGTTAACCCAAGCAGTATCAACGATGAATCCTAATTTACCGTCAGCTTTCTCCTTATTCCAGATACCAGCGTAATCTACATTCTTGTCTGTCAAGTTCTTGTTCCACTCATCCATCAAGTATTCCTTACGGATCTTCTCTACGAAGAACAAGCTATCAGCGGTTTCACTCTCGCCTAACGCAGCGTTGTTGAAACGACGGTACAATGGAGAGTCGTCTTTTGATACGGCGAATGCAGAGGTACGGATCTCTGAATAGAACTTATCATTTAAAGTACCCTCAGTCAAATCAAGAGTATTGTCGTCAACAGATACTTTTACAGATGCATAGTCCCAAGAATTTGAACGAGAAATCGAATTGAATGCTTTTTGTAATGATACAACGCCATCCTTTGCTTTATAAGCATATACATCACCAATTTCACTACCATCCACAATCAAACGATTACCATCCTTATCATAATATGGAGCGCTCGCAATATTACCATTTGCATCGGCGTAATATTTTACTGTGACGGTGGAACCATCCGGTTGCTCATAACTACGAGTTACCTCCTTTGTATTCAGTGCAGCAAAAGTCTTAGCATCAGCAACCTTTTTACCATTTTCCGAAGCAGGGTACCAAGATAATGCGATATCATTGTTACCTTCTTTAACCAATACCTCAGAACGCAAATTAGCTTCTACCAAAGTATAATAATGAGTACCGTCAATGCAATTGTTCTCTTTCAAGAAGAAAGGAGTCGGAACTGATTTCATCATATACTTATTCGCTACACCGTCGAATGAGATATAACGACCTTTTCCGTCAGAAACATAGTAAGCGTTTCTTACCAAACCATCCTTATAACCATATTTGTCATCCTTTGCGATCAAAGTCAAACGGAAGTTCGCTTTCTCTCCATTCTCGTCTACACGAACAATAGAGTCTTTTCCTGCCGGAGTATACAGATATTTATTCAACGCCAGCCCATGCAAATAGTTGAACAAATATGTCTGAACAGAAGCTTCTTCAGCCGTTACATACTTATAACCTAATTTTGTATCCTTAACCAATGCCTCATCAACTTTGATAAAACTCAAAGTATCAGCTACACTACCATTGAAATAGAATACATCATCACTACCTTCCACCGCATAGAATTGAGTCATTTGAGACGGAAGAACACTTGTATTAGAAACATCACTGAACTCACGATTATCAATCGTAACCATAGCAGTAGAAGAAGTGCCATTCTTATCCACTACCCATTGAGCGGCAGGCATATGCTTGAACTCTTGGTTACGAGCCAAATTAGCCCAACCCAAGTTTCCTGCTAAGTTTGCCAAAGCATATAAACCATTTTGTTTGATTTTCGGATTTCCTGCCGAGGCCTTGTACTGTACCAAATATACGCCATCAGGGATCGTAGTAAGCGTCAATCCGGAGAAGTTCGTGCCAAGCTTGACAACTGTTTTCTGAACATTAGCCATAGCTACAGGTGCAGAAGTACCAGTTAGATCTGTCTCATCCGTATTGATAGTCAAGACATTCGTTCCAGCCAATCTAGCCATGTAGATAAACTTATCAGTTTTGGTCGCTAACGTACGAGGGTTTTCTTCATCTTGAATGCTCCAGTAAGAATTGTTGTTATTCTCTTTGATATACTTAGCAAAGTCCGCATCAGTCTCACCTGCATTTTTCGTAAGCTTATAAGCTACCTTCTGAACTTGAATATATAATTCATCTTTAGCTGCGTTATAAGTAAACTTAAAGTAATAAGAACCTTCTTCACGATTGTCCGCTTTGAAAGCATCGTAATTAAGTTGCAAGAACTTACTAGTCTCAGTACCATCATAATAAGCGGTATCAACGACAACATAGGCATCTTGATCCTCACCATCAACCTTCACTTTTTTATCTTTGGCTTGTAAAGTTACCCAATTACCAGCACCACTTACGTCCGTAGCCTTAAGAGGAGTGTCTGTCAACCGATTTGCTTTGCCAGTAGAGACACTAGGGTTCATATTCAAACCAAAGAAAGTAGCAGTAGGAACTGATTGCAATAACGTGTTCAAGTCAGCTGCATCCAAAATCATTGATTCAGGAAAATTCTTAGCAGAGGACAGATCAATAGCTTTAGATGAGCCTAATTTAGCTTTTGTTGTTTTTTCCAAATAAAGATCACCTCCGTTCTTTGCGATATAAACAACAGAGTCTCCCGTGAAATAAGAAACCAACTTATCACCTTCAGCCACCCACTCTGATGCGGTACCGCCCAAAGTCAAAGCTTTCGCACCGACACCAGCCTTATCTGCATCAATAGCTATGGTAGGATCAACAGCAAGCGTTAAACCTGTAGCTTTATTCTCAAAAGAATAAATATCTCTACCTAGAGTGTTCTTCTTTGCAGAAACAGTCCAAGTAGCACCATTTAAGCCCTTTAATTCCCAATCATTAAGATCGACAGGAGTATTGGTTAGGCCCAATTTCCCAAAGTTAGTCCCCGTTAAAGCTGACAAATTATCAGTGCCAGACTTCAACAAGATCGCATCCCCTTTTTTAGCGTCTACAGCTGCCCCTGCCGAGAAAGCAGTCGCAAGCATGGCACTAGCCAAAAGCATAGTAAACTTCTTGTTCATAATTTAAAATTTAATATTAATAATAGTGTTAATTAAGCACTTACCTTCTTCTCGATGGCTAATCGTCATTAGTAAACGACTAGTCTAAACGATCGTCTAAATCTTGCGTTTTTTTAGTGTCGGAACAGGAGATTTGTTGAAGGAATCGGTTGTTTCGTAAAGGATAACCTATCCTATTGATAAGAAAGAGGATAAGTGATAAAAAAATAGCCCGGAAGGGTTGCAGGTATCGAAGAAACGCGTACCTTTGCAAATGACTAAAAGAATCGATCGTTTAAACTAGTCGTTTCTACCTATTATATAATGTACGCATGTACATTATACATGGCATCCATCCATAACCGCATAATAAATATAAAATACAAATATTCACATGGTGATCATAGCGAATACCACAAACATATAATTCAAGGCTTGTCTAGTGAATAACGGGGCAGTAGAAACTCAGTCGGGATAGGCGTATCTGTTAGTCATGCGAAATAGGAAGAACTTCGGGCAGTAGCCAATCTTATTTTTTAATACAAAAACAAGGAATCTTAGTTTCATTGAGAAAGTATCCTAAGTTCATTGGCGAAGTATCTTAGGTGCATGGGGCGATGAAACTAAGATACTTTCTTCATGCGCACCTTGTGTGAGTATCGGTGTCGCCATATTACTCACGATACCTAACGGCACTATTGGCGTTGCCTTACACCACCTATCACCATTATATCCCCAAAAAACACGTACGAGTTTTTCCAAAAAACATGTACGTGTTTTCTGGAAAAGACGTACGTGTTTTTTTAAAAGCCAAAACTATGCCTTTCGTATTAAGAAACATATGGATACTTTAGACAGAATTCCCTTATTTTTCCCGTTCTTCCCAATCAAGAATTCATCTCTCAAAAAAATAATATCTTTGATTAAACCTTTTTACGAAAGGGCAGTCTAAACTTGCGTTTAGTTATATATTTTGGAGTAACGAGTGTAAATTATCAGTAAATACCATACGAGAACATGATGACAAAGAGAGCGAAATGGGGAGTTACGGCGGCTATCTTATTAATGATAGCGGGAATGATTGCTTACCCTCAATTGAAAAACAAGTTCAAGGCATCCCAAGATGCCGCTTCCGTCGTACCCACATCGGGCACGAGCCTACGAAACCAGACACTTAACATCAATGCCGAGGTATTGAAATACCAATCATTAACCGATAAGATCATGAGTACCGGAAGTACCCTTCCGGACGAAGAGGTGGATTTGGCTTTCGAGTCCTCCGGTAAGGTGGTAGCCATCTATTTCACGGAAGGTAGCCACGTAAAGGCGGGCGATCTGTTGGCTAAAATCAATGACAAGCCGCTGCAAGCCCAGCTAAAGAAGCTGGAAGCCCAAGTTCCTTTAGCCAAGGATCGTGTCTATCGCCAACGTACCTTGCTGGAGAAAGACGCCGTCAGCCAAGAAGCCTACGAGCAAGTAGCCACCGAATACGAGAAGCTAATGGCAGATATCGAGCTGGTCAAAGCGAATATCGCCCAGACAGAGCTTCGGGCTCCTTTCGACGGGATCATCGGACTTCGCTCCGTGAGTGAGGGCGCGTACGTTACCTCCTCCTCTTCCGTAATCGCCAAGTTGACCAAGATATCCCCTTTGAAAATCGAGTTCTCCATCCCCGAGAGCTACGCGGCCGAGGTACAAGACGGAACCCCGATCCTGTTCCGCATGGAGAAAGACGGTATGATGCAGAACTATAAGGCGACCGTTTACGCCGTGGAAAGCAAGGTAGATATGGCAACCCGTACCTTGAAAGTACGTGCCACTTACCCGAATCCGGGCGAGAATATCTTACCCGGCCGTTATACCTCCGTCGAGATCAGCAAGCGGGAGATCAAGGACGCTTTAGCCATCCCCAGCGAGGCCGTTATCCCCGAGATGGGAAAAGACATCGTTTACTTATATAAGAACGGCGTGGCCGAGCCTCAAGAGATCACGATCGGTATACGAACCGAGAGCCGTGTACAGGTATTGCAAGGGTTGAATGTGGGCGATACGCTGATCACGTCCGGCGTGATGCAGTTACGTACCGGCATGAAAGTTTCTATTGATAACTTGACTGAATAAGGAGAAGAACGATGGCAAATATTTCAGAAACCAGTATAAACCGGCCCGTACTCTCGACAGTGATGATGCTGGTCATCCTCCTGTTCGGCTTTATCGGTTACCGGTTCCTTGGCGTCCGGGAGTTCCCGAGCGTAGACCAGCCGATTATCTCGGTCAACGTGTCTTATCCCGGAGCGAACGCAGACGTGATCATGAACCAGATCACCGAGCCGTTGGAGCAGAATATCAACGGTATCCCGGGTATCCGTTCATTGAGTAGCGTGAGTAGCCAAGGCAGCAGCCGCATCACGGTAGAGTTTGAGTTGTCCGTGGATATGGAAACGGCGGCAAACGACGTACGTGACAAGGTATCTCGTGCCCAACGCTACCTTCCCCGCGACTGCGACCCGCCTACGGTATCGAAAGCGGACGCCGACGCCTCCCCGATCATGCAGATCGCCATCCGAAGTAACAAACGCTCGTTGATGGAGTTGAGCGAGATCGCCGAGCTAACGGTGAAAGAGCGCTTGCAGACCATCGAGAACGTGAGTGGCGTGGATATCTGGGGACAAAAACGGTATTCCATGCGTCTATGGTTGGACCCAATCAAGATGGCGGGTTACGGAGTGACCCCGATGGACGTGAAAAACGCCGTCGATAACGAGAACGTGGAGCTTCCTTCCGGTAGTATCGAGGGAAATACGATCTCCTTATCCATACGTACCTTAGGATTGATGCATACCGCCAAGGAATTCAACGATTTAATTATCAAGGAAGACAACAACAACATCGTGCGCTTCAGTGATATCGGACGTGCGGAGGTAGCTCCCGAGGACTTGCGGAGCTTACTGAAGAAGAACGGCGAGCCAATGGTTATGACCGTTATCATCCCCCAACCGGGAGCCAACCATATCGAGATCGCCGACGAAGCCTACAAGCGTATCGAGCAATTACAAAAAGACCTACCGGAAGATGTCACGATCGAGATGATGTATGACAACACTCGCTTTATCCGGGCCTCTATCGGCGAGGTACAACAGACGATTTACGAGGCTTTCCTCTTGGTCGTATTGATTATCTTCTTGTTCCTCCGTGACTGGCGGGTCACGCTGGTTCCTGTCGTCGTTATCCCCGTATCGTTGGTAGGAGCTTTCTTCGTGATGTATATCTCCGGATTCTCCGTCAACGTATTGACGATGTTGGCGGTCGTGCTCTCGGTCGGTCTGGTGGTAGACGATGCGATCGTGGTGGCGGAAAATATATATGTACGTATCGAGCAAGGCATGTCGCCGAAAGAGGCGGGTATCGAAGGATCGAAAGAGATCTTCTTCGCCGTGGTATCTACCACGATCACCCTGATCTCCGTATTCTTGCCGATCGTGTTTATGGAAGGTATGACGGGGCGCTTATTCAAGGAGTTCAGTATCGTGATCGCCGGTTCGGTCGCTATCTCCTCGTTAGTGGCCCTTACATTTACACCGATGTTGGCTACCAAGCTATTGAAGAGGAGAGAGAAGAAAAACTGGTTCTATCGGAAGACCGAGCCGTTCTTCGAGGGATTGAACACGATCTACGCCAAGTCGTTGAACGCGTTCTTGAACCATAAGATATGGTCGATCCCTATCGTTATCCTTCTTTTCGGATCGATCGGGTACTTCTGGAAGAACATTCGTTCCGAGTTATCGCCTTTGGAGGACCGTTCCATGATCTCCGTGAATATGCGCGGGCCGGAAGGGGCTACCTTCGAGTTTATCCGCGACTACGCGGACCGTATCGAGCAAATAGCCGACTCCATCGCTCCCGAGAAGCAATCCATCATGACCCGCTCGTGGGAAGGAGGAGGTTCGCTAAACCTCATATTAAGCGATATCAAGGAACGGGAACGCTCGCAGATGGAGATCGCCGAGACCTTGTCGAAAGAAGTCCGCAAAGAGACCTTGGCCCGCGCCTTCGTACAACAGCAATCCACCTTCGGCGGACGCCGGGGCGGTATGCCTATCCAATACGTACTGCAGGCCCCGACCTTGGATAAACTGCAAGAGTTCCTGCCTACGTTTATGCAAAAGGTGAACGAGAGCCCGGTCTTCCAGATGGCGGACGTGAACTTGCGCTTCACCAAGCCGGAGGCACGTATCGAGATCGACCGGGATAAGGCTTCCTTATTGGGCGTCAGCACCCGCAACATCGCCCAGACCTTGCAATATGCGTTGAGCGGACAGCGTATGGGCTACTTCTATATGAATGGTAAGCAATACCAGATATTGGGCGAGATCAACCGCCAGCAACGAAATACCCCTGTCGATTTAAAATCGATCTATGTACGTAGTAACAATGGGGAAATGATCCAGCTGGATAACTTGGTTAAGGTTACGGAAAACGTGGCGCCGCCCCAATTGTATCGCTATAACCGTTTCGTATCGGCGACGGTTTCCAGTGGATTGAATAAAGGATACACGATCGGCGATGGTCTGGACGAGATGGACCGTATCGCCTCGGAGGTGCTGGATGGTAGCTTCCGTACCGCTCTTTCCGGCGAGTCGAAAGAGTTCCGTGAGAGTTCTTCCAGTTTAATGTTCGCCATGATCTTGGCCTTGTTGATGATTTATTTGGTGTTGGCCGCCCAGTTCGAGAGTTTCAAGGACCCGTTGGTAGTGATGTTCACCGTGCCTTTGGCTATCGCCGGTGCGCTGATGTTCATGAGTTATTCGGGTATCACGATGAATATATTCAGCCAGATCGGTATCATTATGTTGATTGGTTTGGTGGCGAAGAACGGTATCTTGATCGTAGAGTTCGCCAATCAGCGGCAAGAGTCGGGACTTAGTTTGCCGGAAGCGATCCGCTCGTCCGCGACCCAGCGTCTGCGCCCGATCTTGATGACTAGCGTATCCACCATCCTCGGTTTGGTGCCATTGGTATACGCTACGGGCGAGGGTGCCCAAGGGCGTATCGCCATGGGTGTAGCGGTAGTAGGCGGAATGTTGGTATCGACCTTCTTGACCCTGTTTATCGTACCGGCCATGTATTCATTTATATCCACCAACCGAAAAAAACAAAACACCAAGTTGTAGATTTATGAAGAAATATGTATATACCTTATTATTTGCCTTCTCTTCCCTCTTTATAGCGGAAGCGCAGCAACTATTCGATCTGAAACGGTGTATCGAAACCGGATTAGAGCAGAACTACTCCATCCGTATCATTCGTAACGAGCAACAGATCAGCGACAATAACGCCACCCCGGGAAACGCCGGTTATCTGCCTACCGTAGATATGAGCGGCGGATTCAGCGGAAATATCAATAACAACCGTAACAGCCTGCAAGACGGATCGATCGAGAAGGCGAATGGTATAAACAGCGAGACGGGCAACGTCGGACTAAACGTTAACTGGACGGTTTTCGACGGTTTCGGTATCCAAGCCGAATACTCTCGCTTGAAAGAATTACAGCGAATGGGGGAATTGAACACCCGCATGACCATCGAGGATTTCGTAGCCAACCTTTCCAGCGAGTACTACAACCTGATCCGGCAGAAAATCCGTTTGCGTAACCTCCGTTCCACCTTGGATCTTTCCAAGGAGCGTTTACGGATCGTGGAAGAACGGTATTATATCGGCTCCATGTCCCGTCTGGACTTGCAACAGGCTCAAGTGGACTTCAACTCGGATAGCTCCAAGGTATTAAACCAATTGGAGGTCGTGCATACCTCCCGTATCCGCCTGAACGAGTTGATGGCATTAAATAATGTGGAGGAGGAAATCCAGATCAAGGACTCCTTGATCTACCCGAACCCGTTCCTCGACGAGGTAGATCTATGGAAGAATACCCTCGAAGCCAACGCCTCACTCCTGATCGCCCAAAAGAACCAGACGTTGTCTGAGCTTGATTATAAAAAGGTAAAAAGCCGCTATTATCCCTATGTCAAGCTAAACGCAGGCTACGGCTACACGGCGAACTGGACGGAAGTGGGCAATTACGACCTCCAACAACGGCTGGGGCTTAATTACGGCGTGACCATCGGTATGAGCCTCTTCGATGGTTTCAACCGGAAACGTGAGCAACGCAACGCCCGCATCCAAATCGAGAACCAGCAATTGCGCATCCAAGAACTGGAACTTGCCCTGCGTGCGGACATGAGCAACTTCTGGATGGCCTATAAAAACAACCTCGACCTATGGAGCCTAGAGAAAGAGAACCTCGTAGCCGCCCAAGAGAACTACCGGATCGCCATCGACCGCTATAAACTTGGCGAGTTGTCTGGTATCGAATTGCGTGAGGCACAAAACAGTCTGCTGGAAGCGGAGGAGCGTCTTTCCGTGGCGGAATACTCCACCAAGATCTGTGAGATCTCGCTGCTTCAATTAAGCGGGCAGATATTAACCTATATCCGCCCAGAACCGGAGAAAGCCAGTTTCTAAGATAAAGCTAGTGCCACGCTGATGGCATGACTGTGCCACTGCGATGGCACGCTGGTGCCACCTTTATGGCACGGCTGTGCCATCCGCATGACACAAGTCATTATAACCCCGTTTAATGACTAGAGGCTTATGCTAATTGCGTTTTTTTATGTAAGTTCGCGGTAAATGGCAAGGTCTCATTGCCCAATGACAAAAAGAAATGCAAATACTACCAAAGGTTAATACATTACGAAAAGGATCGCTCTTGTACCGCAGCATCCGTTACCGTAAAGGATTCGGAGTACATTCGCCTTTCGTTTTTAACCTCATCACGAAGGTCATCGAGGAAAAATGCTCTTATTATAGTTTCTATGATATAGAGCTTTTACGTAAGCAGTTATTATTCAGGGAAGGAGAGATCACCTATCCAGACCGGCAGAACAAAGGGAAACGAAAGACCCGTTCCATCAGCGAGATCGTAAAACGGGAATCCATCCGGCCCAAGCATGGCGCCTTATTATTCCGTTTAACAAACTATTTCAAGTCCAAGAATATCCTCCAGATAGGAACCACGATGGGGCTGTCTACCTTATATCTAACCTCCTATGCCACGGGATTGAAATGTATCGCCTTGGAAAATGTACCGGAATTCGCCACGATTGCCCGTCAAGCATTCGCTAAAGAGGGACGTAATCCCGTCGATTTGCGTATCGGTAATTATAAGGACTTGCTTCCCCAAGCCTTAAATGACATAAATAGCTTAGATTTTGTTTTTTTCAACACTTTATATGAACAACATAACAACCTCTGGCTGTTTAATGAATGTATGAAATACGCGCACAACGATACGGTATTCGTTTTTGAGGGAATCAAGGCGAGCCGTAAGATGCGTGAACTTTGGGAAGAGATCTGCGCATGTCCGGAAGTGACGGTCACCTTAGATCTTTACTCGCTAGGGATTGTCTTATTCAACAAGAAATTGCACAAACGAGATTATATTGTTTATTTTTAGGATTCAAAACAAGTCAGATATGAAGAAGAGTATTATCTATACCAGAACAGGCGATAAAGGAACCACTTCACTGGTAGGTGGACAATGCGTGTCGAAAGCGCACGATCGGATCGAGAGCTATGGCACCGTAGATGAGCTGAACTCCTTTATCGGATTATTAATCACGGCCTTGAATGATGAGAAAGATACTGATTTCTTATCATTCATCCAGCATAAGCTATTCACGATCGGTTCTTACCTAGCCACGGATCAAGCGACCACGGAATTGAAAATCGAGAGCAAGGTAACGCCCGAGAGCATCGAGCGTATCGAGCGGGAGATAGACCGTCTGGATAACGAGCTGCCGAAAATGCACGCGTTCATCCTACCGGGAGGATGCCGCTCGGCCGCCCTCGCACACGTTTGCCGCACCGTTTGCCGTCGTGCCGAGCGACAAATCTATCGCTTGGCCGAGAATTGCCCCGTTGAGGAGCCTGTATTGATATTTATGAACCGTTTATCGGATTATTTCTTCGTTCTGGCACGAAAAGAATGCATAAATAATAACGGTAAAGAAATTATTTGGGATTATACTTGCGTATAATAAATAAAGTCATATTTTCGCGGAAAAATAGAGAACCAAATCGCTTCGGCGGTTATTAATACTTGACAGCTATGTATTGGACATTAGAGTTAGCTTCAAAATTGGAAGACGCACCCTGGCCTGCGACTAAGGATGAACTTATTGACTATGCACAACGTTCTGGTGCGCCATTAGAAGTGATTGAGAATTTGCAGGAAATGGAAGATGAAGGCGAGATTTACGAATGCATGGAAGACATCTGGCCGGATTATCCAAGTAAAGAAGACTTCTTCTTCAACGAGGAAGAATACTAGTTCAATTGAGAATTGAAAATTGAAAATTAAGAAATAGAAGAACGAGGTGGCGGACGATCGAGCTCCCCTGCCTCGTTGTTTTTTTGTGAAAATACAATTTATCCGGATTTGCTGCGTTTGTAGTTACAACGTGAAGTGAATGTTTAAATGAGAAGACGTCTTCTTTCGATCTTGATCCTTTTGTGTACTTGTGCGGGAATCGTACGGGCGCAATATGACGCACGCTTAAGTCAATACTTCATGGCGAAACCGTATTATAACCCGGCCGTGGCCGGAGCTACGGAGGACTTGAATATATTGGCTCTCGCCCGCTTGGAAATGATCGGCGTACATGGGGCACCCAAGTCGTTCTTCATTACCGCGGATATGCCACTCGCTTTAGGCAAGACGAATCATGGTGTCGGATTGGTTGTATTTACCGAGGCGATCGGGCTTTTCCAGAATACGCATGTAGGGGCGCAATACGCCTATAAGTATAAATTATTCGGGGGAGTCTTGAGCGGCGGTCTGCAAATCGGCTTAGTCAACCAGTCGTTCGACGGAACCAAGGTGATAAAGGTTGAGTCCGAATACCATCAAGAGACCGACGCCGCCATTCCTGTAGAGCAGGTCAGCGGCATGGGGTTGGATATGAACTTCGGTATTTACTATACCCATAAACGGTTTTACGCCGGGTTTGGCATGACGCATATCACCCAACCGGAGCTTCAACTGGACGAGAACGCCTATACCTATATAGGTCGTTCACTTAATTTAATGGGTGGATACAATATTCAATTAAAGAATCCGTTGATAGAATTACAGCCCTCGGTGTTCTTGCTGACAGACATGCAAAGTTTTCATGCGGATATTACCGCTAGGCTGGAATATAATAAGATGTTTAATGGTGGTTTTTCCTATCGGGTGAATGAATCGGTGGGCATCATGTTCGGCGTAAAGCTAGGTCGTTTCCATGCGGGTTACGCCTTTGATTTCCCGACCACGGCCCTAGGCCGGGCAAGTAGCGGTAGCCACGAGCTATGTGTCAAGTATGCCTTAAAGCTGAACAAGACGAAGACAGGGAAAAATAGACATAAAAGTGTACGTATATTATAGTATATGAAAAAGTATTATTAGTACTTGTAACGGTAGCCTTGCTTACCTCCTGCGGTAAATCTCTCCGGAGTGCCGGCGGTGAGGTGACAGGTGTCAGATCGGTAGCGTTCAATGAACCTGCGCCGTATGGAATGGTCTTGGTTAAAAGAGGTTCGTTCGAGATGGGTCCCGCCGACAAGGATTCCTTGTGGGGAATCATGCCGGAGACGAAAGGGGTCTCTTTCGATGCGTTCTGGATGGATCAGACAGAGGTAACGAACGCCAAATATCGCCAGTTCGTTTATTATGTGAGAGACTCTATTATCCGTGAACGCTTGGCGGACCCGGCTTATGGAGGCAACGATCTGTTCAAGATCACGGAAGACCGTTACGGGGAACCTGTCACTCCGCATTTGGACTGGAACCGTCCGATTCCTTGGAGACGGGCGAACGAGGATGAGCAACGTGCGATAGAAAGTGTCTATTACACGAATCCCGTTACCGGAGAGAAAGGTTTGGACCCTAAACAAATGATCTATAAATACGAGTGGTACGACTATACCGCCGCCGCCCTCCGCAAGAATCAGTTGAACCCGGCGGACCGGGTTCGTAATACGGATATTCAGGTAGATCCGAACGAGGTAGTCATGATCTCCAAGGACACCGCTTACATCGATGATGAAGGACGTGTAATCAACGAGACGATCACCCGCCCGTTAAGCAGCGAATGGGATTTCTTGAATACCCGTATCGTCAATATCTACCCAGACGAGAATTGCTGGGTGAACGATTTCAAGAATGCGTACAACGAGCCATATACCCGTATGTATTTCTCTCATCCGGGTTACGATGATTATCCCGTAGTCGGTGTTTCTTGGGAACAAGCGACTGCCTTCTGCGTATGGCGTACGAATTTATACAAAGAATCCTTGAGCTTGCCACCGGGACAATTGGTAGAGCCATTCCGTCTTCCGTCCGAAGGAGAATGGGAATATGCCGCCCGTACAGGTAAGAACGAGAATAAGTACCCTTGGTCTACCGACGAGCTTCAAGACAGCAAAGGCTGTTTCTTAGGTAACTTCAAGCCGGGTAAAGGTAATTATACGGAGGATGGCCATTTGATTACGTCTCGTGTAGGCTCTTTCGCCCCGAATGAGTTCGGGTTATACGATATGGCAGGAAACGTGGCGGAATGGACCTCAACGTCTTACTCGAGTCTGGCCCGAGCCAAATGAGCGACATGAACCCGGATCTGCGTTACAACGCCGCCAAGAACGATCCCTACGCCATGAAAAAGAAAGTAGTGCGAGGAGGTTCTTGGAAAGATGTCTCACAATTTATCCGTTCGGACATGCGTACTTTCGAGTTCCAGAACGAGAGCCGTTCTTACATCGGTTTCCGTTGCGCACGTACCCAAATAGGATTCTCTCGCTCCAAGGGAAAGAAATAAGCGGGAATTATAAATTTAAAGTTTTGAATCATTTAAGACAATAATACGACGATGGGAAAATATAGAAGATATAAAAACAGACTGGAGATGTTCCTCTCCAGCGAAAGAGGAAAACGAGTATTGAACTTCCTGTATAGTTGGGGTGCGTCCATCGTAATCCTCGGTGCGTTATTTAAGTTATTACATATACCATACGCTAACCAAATCTTGTTCGTGGCGATGATCACCGAGTCTATCGTATTCTTTATCTCGGCGTTCGAGCATCCGAACAAGGAATATCATTGGGAAGATGTTTTCCCCGTATTGAAATCAAAGAACCCGATGGATCGTCCGGATTTCACCGGTACGCCGATCTCAACCATGATCAATTCTACGGATAATGTAGAAGACGATGAGATAGCCGGGGGAATAAATATCGGTTCGGTAGCGTCTAAGGCGAACGCGCAAAGAGGTGGTTCCTTGAATATCGCAGGTAATCTGGACGTGACGGAAGAAGATACCAAGAACTTATCCGAGAGCATCAAGAAATTAAGCGGAGCGGCCGAGCAAATTTCCAAGATGGCGGAATTGACGGAAGCTACCCAAAAATATCTGGAGCAATTATCTGGCATGTCTGAGAACATGGAGCGTTTCAGCCAAGTGACTAATTCGCTTACGAACGTATCCGATACACTGTTGAACTCTTATAAGAGTATCACGGATAATTCCGATGGCATCAACCAAAACTCCCGTGGTTACGTACACCAGATGGAACAATTGAACCGTAACGTATCCGGATTGAATACCATCTATGAGATCCAGTTGAAGAGTATCAGTTCGCAGATCGAATCTATCGAACACATCAATAGTGGCTTGAATCGTATCCGTGAGATGTATGACGGATCGGTGGTAGATAGTTCCGTATTCCGTAACGAGACGGAAAAGATGACTCGCCAACTGGCCGAATTGAACCAAGTATACAGTCGTTTATTGCAAGCGATGACCGTGAATATGGGCTACCAACAACCGGCGCAGCCGCAACAACAACCTCAACAACCGATGTATCAGCAGCCACAACAGCCCGGTTACCAACAGCAATATCAGCAACCCTATGGTTACCAACAGCCACAACAGGCTCCGTATACAAACAACCCAATGAAGTAAAGAAATATGGCAGGAATATCAAATAATCCCAATTCTCCCCGTCAGCGGATGATCAACCTGATGTATCTGGTGTTCATCGCCATGATGGCACTGAATGTGTCGTCGGAGGTGCTGGATGGTTTTGAGTTGGTGGAAGGTAGCTTGCGAACCTCTATCGATAACTCCTCCCGCCGAAACAAGATCGTAGCGGACGAGATGGAAGCTTATTACCAAGAGAATCCCCAGAAAGTGGGTGAGTGGGCATTGAAGGCCCGTGAGGTGAAAAAAGCCTCAGATAGCCTCTATACGTATATACAAGATTTAAAGATCCGTATCGCTAAGGTAGCTGATGGCGAGAATGCCAACGTAAACAGCATCGAGCATAAGGATGATTTGGAAGCCGCTTCCCGTGTAATGCTCTCTCCTGTAAGCGGAGAAGGTAAAAAGCTGAGAGCGGAAATCGATAAGTATCGTATCTGGATGGGCGGCTTTATCGAAGATTCGGCGAAGACTGCCGTATTGGAGGCGAACCTAAGCACGACTCCCCCTCATAAAGCGGGATCAATACCCGTACTTGGGAAGAGGCCTTGTTCTAGAATATGCCGGTAGCGGCGGCTGTTACCCTGTTAACAAAAATGCAAAGTGACGTTCGCTACGCCGAAGGTGAGGTCTTATCGAACTTATTGAATAGCGTAGACGTTGGCGATTACCGTGTGAACCAGATCACGGCGCAGGTAATCCCGGAAAGCCAGATCGTAATGCGAGGAAGCCAGTACAAGGCGAATATCGTATTATCGGCGGTAGACTCCACGAAACGTCCTACGATCTATGTAAACGGAAAAGAATTACCTTACGAGAATAAAGGAGTCTTCACGGTGAATACCGGAGCTGCCGGGACATTCCCGATCAAAGGTTATATCGAGATGCCGAATAGCGACGGCAGCATCATGCGCCGGGATTTCGAGAGCGAGTATTTCGTGACCGAGCCGACAGCTACCGTGGCCCCGACATTGATGAACGTATTATATGCCGGTATCGCCAACCCGATGCGTATCGCCGTCCCGGGTGTACCGAGCGGTAATGTGACAGCTACCATGACGAACGGCACATTAACCCGCAGCAAGGATGGTTGGGAAGCCCGCCCGTCTAAAGTAGGAACGGAAGCCGTGATCACGGTAAACGCTCGTATGGCGGATGGCCGGAACATAGAGATGGCAAAGACTACCTTCCGCGTGCGTGCCCTCCCCGATCCCCTACCTTATATCGAGTATAAGGATCAAAACGGTAACGTCCGTAAGTTCAAGGGAGGTATGATCGCCAAACGTAGCTTGGTAGAGGCTGACGGTATTCTGGCCGCTATCGACGATGATTTGCTAAATGTAAAATATACGGTATTACGTTTTGAGCTGACTTTCTTCGACTCCATGGGTAACGCTATCCCGTAAGTGGCCGAAGGAACCAACTTCTCGCAACGTCAGAAAAACTATATCCGCAATTTAAGTAAGGGTAAACGTTTTTATATCACCCGTGTAGTCGCGAAAGGTCCGGACGGTATCGAACGTACCATACCGACTATCGAAGTAATCGTAAATTAAGATTCGCAGTATGAAACATCTGTATTACATAGCCGCTTTGGCCGCCACTTTTTTAACAGCGATGCCTCTTCACGCGCAAGAAGAAGCAGAGAACGATGCTACGCAGCAACAACAAACGCGTCGCCGTTCGCCTCAAGCCAGCCGTGGGGAAAGAAACGATAAGAAAGATACCGGTTTACCCGAACTGACCGTACGGGCCCAAGATATGAACGAGCGTTTGACGCAAGAGATCGGGAACGCTCGCTGGATGCGTATTATCTACCGGCAGGTGGACTTGATGAAAGAACAGAACGCTCCGCTTTATTACCCGACCCGCCCGATGAACGGACAGATGAATCTTTTCTCCGTAATCTTCCAGCTTTTAGGTGAGAACAAGATCAAGGCCTATGAGTATCTGGACGGATACGAGGAGTTTGACGAAGCCCATTTGATCAACTTCAAGGATTTGCTGGATCGCTTCTACATCCTTTATGAGGAGATACCGGGGAGAGCGGGTGAGGAACCGACTTTCGTAATCAATGAAAGCGATATACCTGCAGCCGACGTACGGTCTTACTATGTAAAAGAAGCATGGTATTTCGACCAGAATAATTCCGCTTTTGATGTCAAGATATTGGCGATTTGCCCGATCCCTCTTACAGGTGATATGGGAGAGACAACCTATGCCTATGTTCTGGCTTCCTTACGAGAATATACGTCCGTATATCAGCAATTCATACATCATGACGTCTAATATGAATAACGCCATGACTTTTACGATGGATGACTATTTCCGTCGCCGGATGTTCGAGGGGGATATCATCAAGACCCAAAACTTGATGAATCTGCCATTGCAGGCGTATTGCCCGACACCGGATTCCTTAAAGAACGAGCAAGCTCGTATCGAAGGTCAATTAACCAGCTTTGAGAAATCACTCTGGTATCAACCGGATACGACTCAAGTAGCGGTAGACAGCAAAGCCGCGAAGAAAGCCAGAAAGAGCGCCGCAAGAGGAAAAGGTACTACAACCAAAGAACCTGCCTCCGAAAAGAAAGCTCCCACTGTCAAGGCTCCGAAAGCAGAAAAATCCGCTCCGGTACGCAGTGTTCGACGCAGAAGATAAAAACGGACTCACGATACGGGTCTGAGCGATAACCGGTGATACGCAACATATGAATAAAGAAATCAAGATTAGACCAGAGCAAGAGAACGACTTTCAAGCAGTAAGGGAAGTCGTGGAACTTGCTTTCCGTGACGTGGAGGACAGTGATCAAAGCGAACCGTACCTTGTAGAACGTTTACGAAAAACGGACGCTTATATTCCGGAGCTCTCCTTAGTCGCTGAATTAAACGGCGAAATCATAGGGCATCTCATGATGAGTAAGGTGGAAATCGTATCAGAAGACCAAAGCGTGATCTCTCTTGGGCTAGCACCGGTTTCGGTGGTACCGAAGTACCAAAGGATTGGCGTTGGTAGCGCTTTGATCCGTGAAGCGCATAAGCGAGCGGGAGAGCTAGGCTATAAATCGGCCGTCTTATTAGGACATAAGGATTATTATCCGAGATTCGGATATAAAAGGGCGATTGATTTCGGCATTGAGTTCCCATTCGATGTCCCCAGCGAATATTGCATGGTTGTCGAGTTGGCACCGGAAGGACTCAAGAACGTGCATGGAATGATTAAATATGCCAAACCTTTTATGGAGTGAGAACTGTCTGTAATGAAATGAGACGGGACATACCCCATCTCATTTCACCAGATAATCTGATCCTTATTTAGAACCTACCCATGTCCACTTATGCCAAAGACCTTCCAACGGTCCGTGTTTATGTCTTTCAGCCCACCATTTACAGAAGCGTACTTGCAAAAAGAAAAAGGCGATACCGATGAACATGCTGACCGTATAACCGCAGTAAGGAGCCAGATTCAAGCCGATCGGGAAATAGATCAACGCACCAGCAAAAGATTGTGTCACATAATTCGTCAAGCTCATCTTTCCATAAGAGCGCAAGATAGAGGTAAAACGCTTAAAGGCCTCGCGCTGATACAGTAACACAAAGGAAGCCACCAATACGAACGTAAAAGCGAATTTCTGCCACATATCAAACACAACACCTGCCGTCTGGCGCACGATAGCGCTGTCCGCCGTATCCATCAACAATACTTTCAGTTGGTATAAAGGACCGAAAGCGATCGCAGTAATGATCAAGGTCTTTATCCAAAAACGGGAATTCTCCTCCGAGGGGATAAATAACTTTTTGCGCCCGATCAACATTCCCAGCATAAATAACCCGCAGGTCTGTACATACCGGCCGGCACCAACAGCCCAGAGCAAACTAGCCTTTTGTCCTAACGTCACGTTCTGCCAGATGAAATTCCATAAATCCCCCCGCTTGGTATGCTCCGCCATCTCTGAGTACATCTCCCCTACTCCTAAATTGGGTAATTGGTAATCCGGATTAAACAGGCTAGCGATATAATGATACCACTCCACCGGCTGCAATAAAAAGATAATAGCCGTTATCAAGACAGCCTTATCGCTCCATTTACGCACGATAAACAAAACAACGCCCACGATCGCATACAGCAGCAAAACATCGCCTGCCGGATAAAAAGCGGCGTTCAACGTAGCGAAGATCGTCAACAGCAGTAATCTCCAAAGGAAGCGGTAACCGAAGTCTTTTCCCTTCGCCTGCTGGTTCGAATACTGTATATAAAAGGTAAAACCAAATAACAAGGCAAAGATAGAATACGATTTCCCGGCAAACAAAGCGAATACCACCGTAAACACGCCTTCATTCAATACGTTCAACCATCCCGGCAGCGTAGCCGGGTCCGGATAGACCGGATAGATAAAATGTTCCACATTATGCACTAATAAGATTGCCAAGACAGCGAATCCACGTAGCGCATCCACCACCTCTACACGAGGTGACTTAGAGATTGTTGTTTGTTGCATACTATTTATTTGCTATTTGTTGTTTCTGTTAACCATGCTACCTTTTGATTGGACTCATGCGGTTGGCCGATAATATCCGCATAAAGTTCCGGACGACGGGCATTTCGGTAACGATATCCTCCAGCCTGTCTCAATTTCTCAGGGATAGCCGTAGCGATCACGAAATCATCACCCAGTTTACGGCATTCCGCCACGATATCGCCGAAAGGATCCAGAATCATCGAGCAACCGTTCTTGATCTCATTATAATCACGCCCGATCGGATTGGAGAATACCACATATACCGCATTGTCGTACGCCCTAGCGGGAAGCCATTTCATAAGCCAAGCACGTCCCTTCAGGCCATCGAACTCCTGTCGCAAGGAAGTCGGGTCGTTTGCCCGGTTCTCCCATAACATAGGATTTATCAAACCAGCCCCGGGGCGAGGGGAAGGGGTACACATCGTCACGTGAGGCATGAAAATGATATCCGCCCCTAATAAGGCCGTGGCACGGACATTCTCTATGATATTATTATCGTAGCAAATCAATATGCCACATTTCCATCCCTTGATCTCAAAAACCACATATTGATCGCCCGGCAAGATATTCGGATTAATAAACGGATGTAGCTTGCGGTACTTTGCCTTCAAGCCATTGCCATCCACGCAAACTTGCGCTTTATAGATACGATCCCCATGCCGCTCAAAGAATCCGGCCAGTAGCGTGACGCCAAACTCTTTGGCGATGGCGATCAAGGCTTGCGTACTCTCCCCCGTGGGGATCGGTTCGGCAATAGCCAACAATTCCTCGCGAGACAAGTCCTTGGCAAACGTATATCCACAAACCGAGCATTCGTGAAAAGCCACTACATCCGCTCCCTCTACCGACGCTTTCCGGCACATCTCCCGGATGATAGAAAGATTATACACTTTATCGTTATCCCGTGTCTCGAACTGCACGGTAGCAATTTTTAATGGTTCCATGATATTTTGATTTAATTGGTTTATATATTTTTCGACTAGATTCGCAAAGATAACAATAATATACTACTTTTGCGGGATAACTTTTTCTACCGATCATGAATATCAGACAAACACGACAAGAAGATCTGGCCGAGGTAATGGCAATCTACGATTACGCACGCAGGTTCATGCAAGAGCATGGCAATGGCAATCAATGGATCAATGGATATCCTTCCGAGGAATTGATCTCCAACGAGATCAAGGCCAGCCATAGTTTCGTATGCGAAAATGAGCAGGGCGAGTTAGTGGGGACCTTTGTTACATCGGGAATCGACCCTACTTACCTAAAGATCTATGAAGGCGAATGGCTGAACGATGAACCTTATGCCGTGATCCATCGCATGGCCTCCAACGGTAAGCGGGGATCTCGACCGAATGTCTAAATGGGCATTCGCTCATTGCGATAATATCCGTATCGATACACACCGGGATAATATTGTCATGCAAAACTTATTGAAAAAGCATGGCTTCAAGCAATGCGGTATCATTTACATCGCGAATGGTACGGAACGCATCGCTTTCCACAAAATAGTA
>SCPO01000484.1_pt1 | contig 27448 bp, 15 predicted proteins | sample 6106821 | NCBI WGS metagenome assembly SCPO01 (sample SAMN10720448, study PRJNA508395) | human gut metagenome | isolation source: Participant 2 stool, 0 month | host: Homo sapiens | collected 2017 | reverse complement strand
CTCGTCGAACACCAGATCAACGAAAAGACACCGTTATCGGCATTGCCGCTTCCGGCACTACCCCGTACGTAATCGGTGCTTTACGGAAGCCCGTAAACACGGTATCCTGACAGGTTGTATCACCAGTAATCCCGATTCTCCAATGGCGGCAGAGGCAAATGTCGCCATCGAAATGATTGTACCGGAATATGTGACAGGCAGTTCCCGGATGAAATCGGGTACCGGACAGAAAATGATTCTGAATATGATTAGTACGTCGGTGATGATTCAACTCGGACGGGTGAAAGGAAATAAGATGGTAAACATGCAGCTTAGTAATCATAAACTGATAGAAAGAGGCACCAGGATGATTATGGAGGAACTAGGATTAAATCATGACCATGCACAAAAATTGTTACTGTTACACGGTTCGGTTAAGAATGCAATTGACGCTTACCGATATTCTCAAGATCATTAAAATCTCTACTTACTCTTGTTTAACCAACTTATATTATACGCATCACATACCAATCTTATTAATACGGAATATGACACATTAACCATCATTATTCATCCGACAGCCTCATAGATACAATACAAAAAGATTTTGAAACAAAATCAAAAACATTTATTGAACAAAGCAGTTTGTTCACACTTCTTCATTTTATCTCCGAAGAAAAAACTTCAAGAAAAAGTAAATTGGTATCAACAGTATAAATAATTGAAACATACCCAAAGCCCGTTCTTATCAATACCAACTATCTTTGCATCGTGTCACAGTACAGACAAAAAATAAACCATTTTTGGAATTTAAGACACAGAGAAGATAATTTCATTAAATATAGTATTTATGAAGAAGGATATTTGCATCATTTTGAGCCTGCTGTTATATACTTTTCAATTACCAATTATCTGCAAAGTAGAATATCCGGTTACAGTGAAACGTAAGATCAATGATTAACAACAAATTATTAAATATTGAAACCATGAAAAGATTATTTCTATTCTTCTACCTCTCTGTTGTGAGTATAGCGGCATTTGCCGCTGAACAATTTGTAATATTCACACCGGCCGGTAATCATTTTCCGTTGATTGCCAACGGAGTTCCTTGTCCGATATATGTAGATTCTTCCGAAGACAAAGGGGTAATGATAGCTGTCGGCAATCTTCAACAAGATATACTGCAAGTATGCGGAACGAAGCCTGTGCTCTTAACAAACATAAGTTCGAAACACTGTGTCATTGTAGGTACCTATAGTACTCCTTTTGTAAAAAAACTGATAGCTGCAAACAAAATAGATAAAAAGGAGCTGGAAGGGAAAAATGAGAAATATATCCTGCAAGTTGTCACCAATCCCTGTGAAGGAGTAGATGAAGCAGTGGTTATCATCGGCAGCGACAGACGCGGTACGATCTATGGTATCTATGAACTTTCCGAACAAATAGGGGTATCTCCCTGGTATTGGTGGGCAGACGTCCCTATCCGAAAGCAACAGAATGTATATGTAAAGCCGGGACAGTATACAGACGGAGAACCTGCGGTGACCTACCGCGGCATCTTCCTCAATGATGAAGCGCCCTGTCTGACCGGTTGGGTAAAACAGACCTACGGCACAAACTATGGTGACCACCGTTTTTATACACAAGTTTGCGAATTGATACTACGCCTGAAAGGTAATTTCCTTTGGCCCGCCATGTGGAGCTGGGCTTTCTATGCTGACGACCCGCAGAATAGTAAGACTGCTGATGAAATGGGAATCATTATCGGCACGTCCCACCACGAACCGATGGCACGCAACCATCAAGAATGGTCACGCAAGCGCAAAGAATATGGAGCATGGGATTATGCGACCAATCAAAAAGTGATCGATCAGTTTTTCCGTGAAGGCATCGAACGGATGCAGGGCACAGAAGATATCGTAACCATCGGTATGCGCGGAGACGGTGACGCAGCCATGAGCGAAAACACCAACGTGAAACTGCTGGAAAATGTAGTCAAAAATCAACGCAAGATTATTGAAGAAGTCACCAAACGTCCTGCCAAAGAAACCCCGCAAGTCTGGGCACTATACAAAGAAGTACTGGATTACTATGATAAAGGTATGCGTGTGCCCGATGATGTTATCATGCTATTATGTGATGACAATTGGGGCAATGTATGCCGTCTGCCAAATGCCAAGGAACGTAAGCATCCGGGCGGTTGGGGCATGTATTACCATGTAGACTACGTAGGTGCTCCGAGAAACTCCAAATGGCTGAACGTAACCCCTATACAAAATATGTGGGAGCAACTTCAACTCACATACGATTACGGAGTAGAAAAGCTGTGGATACTGAATGTAGGCGATTTGAAACCAATGGAATATCCGATCACGCTCTTCATGGATATGGCATGGAATCCCAAGCAATTCAACGTCTCTAACTTGCTGGATCATCCCCGTCGTTTCTGCGCACAGCAGTTTGGCGAAGATCAAGCGGATGAAGCTATGCGAATCTTAAACCTGTACAGCAAATATAACGGTCGCGTAACGGGAGAAATGCTCGACCGGAATACTTATAACCTGGAGACCGGCGAATGGAAACAAGTATCTGATGAATATCTGAAACTGGAAGCGGAAGCTTTGAGACAATACATATCATTGAAACCAGAATATAAAGATGCCTACAAGCAATTAATCCTCTTCCCTGTTCAAGCCATGGCAAACCTGTACGAGATGTATTATGCACAAGCCATGAACCATAAATTGTACAAAGAAAACAATCCGCAAGCTAACGAATGGGCAGATAAAGTGGAACAGGCTTTTGCACGGGATAAAGCGTTGAGTAACGATTATAACAACGTTATGTCCGGCGGCAAATGGAAGAACATGATGATTCAGAAACATATCGGTTATACCTCATGGAATGATAATTTCCCCGCTGATACACTGCCTAAAATCTACCGAATCGAAAATCCAGAAAAGGCTGTCGGTGGATATGTCTTCACCGGGAAAGACGGATATGTAGCTATGGAGGCCGAACACTATTACAGCACTAAAACAGCACCAGGTACGGAATGGACAGTGATCCCCTACATGGGACGAACCCTTAGCGGCATGGCTCTGATGCCTTATACCCAGCCGACCGACGGAGCTTCTATCTCCTACAAAATAAAATTGCCTAAAGGAGTCGACAAAGTGACTGTTCACGTGATAGTGAAATCGACTCTTGCTTTCCACGACCGGAAAGGGCATGAGTACAGCATAGGTTTTGAAGGAGGAAAGGATCAGACAATCAATTTCAATCATAATCTGAATGAACTTCCCGAAAATGTGTATAGCATATACTATCCGACAGTTGCAAGACGTATCGTCGAGAAAAAGGTCAAACTGAATGTGCCGAATACATCAGACGGCATGCAGACACTAATTTTCAAACCTCTTGATCCGGGCATCGTGCTGGAAAAGCTAGTTGTAGACTACGGAGGCTATAAGAAATCTTATCTGTTTATGAATGAATCGAAAAGCAAGAGAGATAATAGATAAAAAGATCAATGTAGAGACAAGTCAATTACTACACACTGATTGTATTTACATATAAATTGGTTCTTAATCAAATTCCGTGCTAGTAAAGCTCATTGAAAGGCCGATGGATAAAGGGATATCGGCATATTAGAAATAGCAAATAAATTATCCAAACTATATGCATCTTAAAGTACTCCGGAATAGCCATGAATAAGGTAATTGAACATAAATAAGTAGCACGGAATTTGATTAAGAACCTATAAATTTTGGTTCTTCGTCAAATTTGGTGGTAATCTCTTTTTTATTTCGACGGTTTCCCTCTTCTTCTTTCTTAATCCTATAAAAAGTTGTAGATATGTTTGCTTTTTAGTAACTTTAAAGACACCACATCATTAAGAGTTACAATGCAACAAGTCATATCTACAACGTACAAATATACATCAAAAAAAGAAAATGCTCCTACAAATAGGGGATTATTCCATGATTTCAGATTCAGTCTTGGCTACGATAATCTGCAACAAGATGGTATCTCTGAAGCTGTTGGCTCATTGACGGTCTTTCTACATACGGCTGGCAAAGGGGCTTCCTGTCCTTATTGCGGACATTTCAGTCACCGATTGCACAGTTACTACTCCCGTCATATTGAGGATCTTGAAGTTTACGGTCATACTTTGGAGTTAGTCATCAAGGTTGGCAAATATTATTGTGACAATGTTTCTTGTCCACAAAAAATATTCTGCGAACCGTTGTCTTTTCTGGCTCGTCGGTATGGTAGACGGAGCTATCTTGTTGAGGAACGCATCAGATCGATAAGTTTGGAACTTACTTCCCGAAAGGCCTCTTCTCTTTTGCAACTGTTCCATATAACAGCCAGTAGTTCTTCCTGCTTACGCATCCTACAACAGTGCGGACAACACAATCCTATGCATAATAAAAGTATTTATGTAGGTATTGATGATTTTGCCTATAAAAAAGGTAAGGATTATATGAGTGTGGTCGTAGACCAGATGACACACATACCTATTGCTTTGTTAGAGGATAGAAACGGAGAAGCACTTGATAACTGGCTCATCCGGAATCCTCAAATACAATATATAACGAGAGACCGTGGAAGATGTTTCACAGAGGCTATAAACAGAATAATTCCTGGTGTTACACAAATCTGCGACCGATTCCATCTAATCAAGAATATGACGGACACGATGATACCGGAAATAGAGAAAATAATCCGTCAGACCAAGAAAAAGCTCAAATACGAATATCCTGACAGAGACACGGCTTCTTCGTTAATTCTTCAGGACATATTTAACATGGGAGATGTCCGACACAGAGAAAAATTGAAGATATACAGGGAAAGCTTGAACTTAAAAATGCAGGGGATGACCATTGAGCAGACAGCCACACATTTGGGTAAGAAAAGTCGCTACATTTATAAGATTATTCACAACAGAAGAATAGGGGCATACTTGAATGAGCAACAGAAGACAGCTCTTAAATATGTATCCGAACTGGCTACAATCATTAGTGCGGGCTGTATTACTCGAAAAATATTGGCACAAAAAATGGGGAGTAAAATCAGTGGCGCACTTATTGGAAGGATAACATCCAGCTTGCGAAAAAGGTATCAACAAAAGAGGAAGGAAGTCAAGGAGCATAATGAGAGCATTGAAAACAGAAGTAAAATACAGAGAGTTTCACAGAATCAGATACGCAAATACATTCTAAAGGGAGAATCGGATAATCCTAAACTAGCGGAACTGTATAAGTCCTCACCGCAGATTAAAGAACTTTTAAGCGTGTGTCAGAATTTCAGAGATATGATTAATGGGAACACTTATGATAAGGATATTAGAAAGTGGATTGAAAAAGCGAAGGCAACACGGAATATGGCACTGACGAACTTTGCATATGGTATTGAAAAAGACTGGGAGGCAGTACAGGCAGCTATTGATATCCCCTTCAGTAACGGATTACTGGAGGGGACAGTGAATAAAATTAAAGCGGTAAAAAGACAGATGTACAATAGGGCAGGAATTAAACTACTGAGAGCGAAGATTATTTATTCACAATAGAAGAAGTACCACCAAATTTGACGAAGAACCTAAATTTTGCAGTTCTTATTGTCAGCCGTCATTCCTATTCATTAGACGAATGATTTCCAGCACATTAGACGCTGACAATAAGCCCTGACAATAGGCTGACAATAACATTTTATAAGTTTTATTGTCAGCCTATTATTTTATGATTTTGCTCTCCCATATCTCCTATCCAGCTTTACTTACTTTTCAAGAAAAGCCTCCATTAAACATCCGTCATACAACCGGTATACTTCTATCATTCAATAACTATTGTTCGATCAGGATACCGGTATACTTAATTCTTCACGGCCGTGGTAGCTTCTTCCCACAGCCGTGACGAGTTCCTACCACGGCCGTGGGAAGATCTTGTCACGGCCGTGGGGAATTAATGATACCGGTACTTTCATAGAACAATACCGGTATCCCAACGCAACTATACCAGCTTCCCTTCTTATACCTCCCTACTTAATCAGCCTGCAAATAAGCTATATGACAAGAGGGCAAGGCTGATAATAAATCAAAAAGAAACCAGCAGTTATTATTTTATCCTGTGGAACATACACCATATATATTAGTAACACAAATATGGAAAGAAGTTACTTCCAAGGTAGATTTCAGAAACAGTTTTTTGCCTTTTGTATTGGGAAATGAGCTACCTTTGCTACAAATCCATACAATATGAACAGAAACACTTTTTTTGTATTATTCCTATTAATAAGCAACCTTGTTTCAGGACAGGACCTGAAACTGTGGTATAGTCAACCTGCACAAAATTGGTCGGAAGCTCTCCCTATTGGCAACTCCCGTCTTGGAGCCATGATATATGGCGGAATCGAACGCGAAGAATTACAACTCAACGAAGAAACATTTTGGGCAGGTTCTCCATACAATAATAATAACCCGAATGCCATACATGTTCTGCCGGCTGTACGCAAACTGATTTTTGAAGGGAGAAACAAAGAAGCGCAAAGACTCATTGACGCCAACTTCTTAACCCAGCAACACGGAATGAGCTATCTGACATTAGGTAGCCTTTATCTGGAATTTCCGGAACACCAAAACGCATCCGGCTTTTACCGCGATCTGAATCTGGAGAATGCAACGACAACTACCCGTTATCAAATGGATGACGTCACTTATACCCGCACCACTTTTGCTTCATTTACTGATAATGTCATTATTATGCATATCAAAGCAAGTAAAGCAAACGCACTGAACTTTACTATTGCATATAATTGCCCTCTAGTACATAAGGTGAATGTTCAGAATGATCAGCTGACCGTCACCTGTCAAGGGAAAGAGCAGGAAGGTTTGAAAGCCGCACTACGGGCAGAATGTCAAATCCAGGTAAAAACAAATGGCACTCTCCGCCCGGCAGGAAATACGCTCCAAATAAATGAAGGAACAGAAGCAACCCTTTATATATCGGCAGCAACCAACTACGTAAACTACCAGGATGTCAGCGCCAATGAATCCCACCGGACCAGCGAATATCTGAAAAGAGCAATGCAAATACCTTACGAAAAAGCTCTCAAAAGCCATATCGCTTATTATAAAAAACAATTTGACCGTGTACGCCTTACATTACCGACAGGCAAAGCTTCCCAACTGGAGACTCCCAAACGAATTGAAAACTTCGGATATGGAGAAGACATGGCAATGGCAGCTCTACTTTTCCATTATGGACGTTATTTACTGATTTCTTCTTCGCAACCGGGTGGACAACCGGCTAATCTGCAAGGTATATGGAACAACAGTACTCATGCACCTTGGGATAGTAAATACACCATCAACATTAATACAGAAATGAACTATTGGCCGGCAGAAGTCACTAATTTAAGTGAAACACATAGTCCGCTATTCTCTATGTTGAAAGATTTATCTGTCACAGGAGCAGAAACAGCCCGAACTATGTATGATTGTAGGGGATGGATGGCGCATCATAATACTGATTTATGGCGAATTTGCGGAGTTGTAGACTTTGCTGCAGCCGGCATGTGGCCTAGCGGCGGTGCCTGGTTAGCTCAACATATCTGGCAACATTACCTCTTTACAGGAAATAAAGAATTCCTGAAAGAGTACTATCCCATCCTGAAAGGAACAGCGCAGTTCTACATGGATTTCTTGGTAGAACATCCAGTGTATAAATGGTTGGTAGTGTCGCCTTCTGTATCACCGGAACACGGTCCCATCACGGCCGGTTGCACCATGGATAACCAGATTGCCTTTGATGCACTGCATAATACCTTATTGGCTTCATACATCGCAGGTGAAGCCCCCTCTTTCCAAGACTCCCTCAAACAAACACTAGAGAAGTTGCCACCTATGCAAATAGGGAAAACATAACCAACTACAAGAATGGCTGGAAGATGTTGACAATCCCAAGGACGAGCACCGTCATATTTCACATTTGTACGGGCTATATCCGAGTAATCAAATTTCTCCATACTCGAATCCCGAGTTATTCCAGGCAGCAAGAAACACATTGCTGCAACGCGGTGATAAGGCTACCGGTTGGAGTATCGGCTGGAAAGTCAATTTCTGGGCACGCATGCTGGATGGAAACCATGCCTTCCAGATCATCAAAAATATGATTCAACTATTGCCCAGCGATCACTTGGCTAAAGAATATCCGAACGGGCGTACCTATCCCAATATGCTGGATGCCCATCCGCCTTTCCAGATTGACGGTAATTTCGGTTATACAGCCGGAGTAGCGGAAATGTTGCTCCAAAGTCATGACGGTGCCGTACATTTATTGCCAGCATTACCTGATGCATGGGAAGAAGGAAGTGTGAAGGGGCTGGTGGCACGTGGAAACTTTACTGTCGATATGGACTGGAAAAACAATGTGTTAAATAAAGCGATCATCCGATCGAATATAGGCGGTACGCTCCGCATCCGGTCTTATGTCCCACTGAAAGGGAAAGGCTTAAAACAAGTAAACGGGAAAGAGTGCTCAAATAGATTATTCGCCACCACTCCTATCAAACGACCTCTTGTAGCCAAAGGGGTAAGTGCGCAATCTCCCAAACTGCAGAAGGTTTATGAATATGACATCGAAACAAAGGCGGGTAAAACCTATATTGTAAATACAATCGAAGGAAAACAATAATACAGAAGAAGGGATAAATCTTTTCTCATGTTACATTATTTACAAACGATGTTACAACATCCGATTGTACCCCCGAAGCCTAATGAAAATATTCATTTTTTATTAGGTTATATTTAGGTTTTTAGTTTTCTTTGTACAACAAACAACGATCTATAACTATGAAAAATGTATTCACTTTTCTATTATTATTGTTTTCTTTGTTATGCAACGGGCAATCTCCTAAGTTATTCACTACTGACAAAGAACTCTCCAGTAGTCTGATTAATCAAATATATCAAGACCGGAACGGTTTCATTTGGATTGCAACAGAAGATGGTCTGAACCGTTATGACGGTGCTAAATTTACCATATACAAACATGAGCCCAATAACGAACATTCGTTAGCCCACAATTTTGTTCGTACTGTTTTTGAAGACAGCAAAGGTCATTTGCTTATCGGCACATATATAGGAATTCAAATGTATGATCCGGCCACGGACAATTTTACTCCACTTGCCAAATTGGAAGATACCGGGGAAACGCTTGAAAGCAACATTAATTCTTTCATCGAGCGAAAAAACGGAGAGATATGGGTATCCGGAAATGTGTTGTGCAAGCTGGACATCAAAGACCATCTGTTGACTGTCCGGAAAGTCGATATTGCAGTCACTTCACCCGGAAGCCTGTTTGAAGATAAAAAACAAAATGTATGGATGGCAAAAGGGGAAGAAGGAGTATATCAACTCACTCCCGACAATCAGCTTACGTTACACTTGTCTAAAGACAACGGATACGTCAAAAGTATATGTGAGGATCAACGAGGCAACATTTATGTAGGAAGTATACGAAAAGGACTATTCATTTACGAAAAAGAACGTAAAACCTTTGTTCCGGTCGATTTGAAGAGAAAGGAGAACTTCCTGTTTGCTTCCTTTATTCCGGTATACCCAATGAATTGTATATCGGCACTGACGGCAAGGGAGTAGCCATTTATAATATCCGAACACACGAAATCTCCGAATACAAGTTTGACAATAATTATTTCGATTCGGGAAACTCAAAATACACTCCATTCTAAAGGACAATTCGGGTAACTTATGGCTAGCTGTTTATCAGAAAGGAGTTATATTAATTCCGGCCCACCAACAGCTTTAAGTATATCGGACATAAATCAAGAGATAAAAATTGCATAGGCTCCTGTTGTATTACTTCGTTCTGCAAAGATAATAACGGAACTTTATGGATAGGAACGGATAACGACGGTATCTATGCCCTTACAGAAAAATTAGAGCCGGCAAAACATTTCTCACACACCACCCATCCTCATTCAGTACCCTCAACTGTTATTAAATTGTATGAAGACTCCGAACACAATATGTGGATTGGCTCCTTTATCAACGGTATGGGAAAGCTGAATAAACAGACAGGATTATGCGATTACCAGTACAAACTGGTAGATAAGAACAACAACTATATACAACGTGTATATGATTTCGCAGAAGATAAAAACAAGCGTCTTTGGATTGCGACAATGGGATTCGGTTTGTTCTACTATGACCTGAAAACGAAAGAATTTACATCCATACAATCTCGGACATCTCTAATCAACGAATGGATAGGTTGTCTGCACTATTCCGATGATAATAAACTGTATGTCGGAACTTATGACGGCGTCAACTGTATAGACCTTGACAGTCCTGATTTTCAAAGTCATAAGATACTCTCACAAAATGTTATTTATTCAATCTTTGAAGATGACGAAGGAGTTGTCTGGTTGGGCAGTTCCGAAGGATTATCCGGTTGGAATAAAAATACGAAAGAACTAACCACTTATACTACTGCAGACGGATTGCCCAGTAATACAATATATGCCATACAAGGAGATGGAAAAGATTTTCTTTGGATAAGCACCAATGCCGGAATTTCCCAATTCCAAAAGAAAAACGACAAATTTATCAATTATTATGTCAGCGACGGATTACAGGGAAATGAGTTCTACAAGAATGCCTCCTTCAAAGATAAACAAGGTATTATCTGGTTTGGCGGAATGAATGGTATCACCTATTTCAATCCGCAAGACATTATCAATCCGGCAAAAACATGGAATATCCGGATTACCGACTTTTTCCTGCATAACAATCCGGTTAGAAAAGGAATGAAATCCGGTATTCACAATATTATCAACTGCCCTGTATTCAACGCTAAAGAGTTTTATCTATCCCATAAAGACAATGTGTTCAGTATCGAGTTTGCCACTCTGGAATTAAATGCCCCCGAACATATCAACTACCTTTATTCTATCAACGATGAAAAATGGATTAGTTTGCCCAAAGGTGTAAACCGTATCTCATTCAGCAATCTGAAACCCGGTACCTATAACTTTAAAATCAGAGCAAAAGACAACACTGTGTATTCAAATATAAAAGAAATTACCATCTTTATATCTCCTGCATGGTATGCTTCATGGTGGGCCAAAGTTATCTACTCCTTATTATTACTGACCATTATATTTATCATTATTCTTCAGATCAGACATCGGTACAGAATGCATCAGGAAATGCTGCAACATATCCATGCCGAACAAATCAATGAAGCAAAATTGCAGTTCTTTATCAACATCTCTCATGAGATACGCACTCCGATGTCTCTAATCATCAGCCCTCTACAGAAACTGATTAAGAATGAGGAGGACAATGAACGCCTGAAAATATATCATATTATCTACAGAAATGCGGAACGTATTCTGAATCTTGTCAATCAACTAATGGATATTCGGAAAATTGATAAAGGACAAATGTTCCTGATGTTCCGGGAGACCAACATTATTCCTTTTATAGAGGATTTATGTACAACTTTCGGTCAACAGGCAAATACAAAAAATATCCAACTACAACTTCACAGTACACTCCGGGAACTGAATGTATGGGTAGACACAGGCAATTTTGATAAGATTATCCTGAATATTCTGTCTAATGCCTTCAAGTTTACTCCTGAAAAAGGAAACATAGATATTACCATCCGTACGGGAGAAGACAATACACTGCCCGATCCCTTGAAACAATATGCCGAAATAATTATCGCGGATACCGGAACAGGCATCGATGAACAGGAAAAAGAACATATCTTCGAACGTTTCTATCAGATCCGTAACAGCCAACAGAATCCGAAAGGCGGAACAGGAATAGGCTTACATCTGACTCGTTCATTAGTGGAATTACATCATGGAATTATCTATGTAGAAAATAATAAAGAACAACCGGGTTGCCGTTTTATTATCCGATTACCGTTGGGTAACAAGCATCTACGACCTGAAGAAGTTGACAACAATGAGCAAAAGGTAACAGTAGCCGTACCAACTGTTCCTGTCATCTCTCCCATTATAGAAAATGAGGAAGAAAAGAAAGTCAGGGTAAAAACTAAATATCGCGTATTAATTGTAGAAGACGATGAAGAAATCCGAAATTATATAGCGAAGGAGTTTGGGGACAAATTTCATATCATGGAAAGCCGTAATGGTAAAGAAGCATTAGAGCAAATATTTAAGAAGACTCCGGATTTAGTCATTAGTGACATCATGATGCCCGAAATGGACGGACTCACCTTATGCCGGAAGATCAAGCAGAATGTAAACCTCAACCATATCCCAGTCATTTTGCTTACCGCGAAAACGAGGGAAGAAGACAACCTTGAAGGTCTGAATACAGGAGCCGACGCCTATATCATGAAGCCATTCAATATCGAAATTCTGCAAAAGACGGTAGAAAATCTGATTAATACACGGCAGCAGTTACGCAAAGTATTTACAGGCCAGCAAAATCTGGAGAACAAGGTTCAGAAACTGGAAGTGAAATCACCCGATGAGAAATTGATGGAACGTATTATGAAAGTGATCAATGAAAACATCAGTAACCCTAACTTGACAATAGAGACAATCACCACCGAGGTAGGTATCAGCCGCGTACATCTTCACAGGAAACTCAAAGAGCTCACCAACCAGACAACCCGTGACTTTATACGTAATATACGTTTAAAAGAAGCCGCTCGTTTATTGTCCGAAAAACAGCATACCATATCCGAGATAGCCATGTTAACAGGATTCACTGATCCTAATAATTTCTCGACAACATTCAAAGAATTGTATGGAATGCCGCCTTCAATGTATATGAAAGAGCAGTTGAGTAAAAAGGAAGAGTAACCCAACTGCTCTCTAGCATGTTTATCTGTTAAACTTGTACCAATCAAAGTTAAACAGTTTGCAGCCTTTACGTCCTTTGAATACAAAATAAATATCTTGTATTCCTGTGACCGGTTTTACAATATCAGTCTGCAATGTTTTCCAGCATTCCCAACCTCCCGTTGAAGGAATAGTCAGTTCCGCAATTAATGGTCCGCTTATACTGTCTGTACGTACTTCAAGTGTTCCGCCACGAAGGGCACTGGCAACGGTAGCAGTGAACCGTTTGGGGGATTTATTGCCGAAATCCACTTCACGTACCTTTATATAATCTCCATTATGAATTTCAGATATATATATACCGGTTTTCACATTTGGTTCGGACTTCACACCTTCAGAAAAAGCGATTGTTTCAGCTTCCACCCTTTCGTAAGGATTGAGCGTACCTACCGGTGACACCCCTTCCCGGGTAGCATTAATAATCGGGAAAGTGCCGTCAGCGTTATACTTAAATTGCTCCACCGCCGTACTTCGCCCGAAGCCTCCACCACCCGGCAACTTACCCGTATGATAGAAGAAATAAGAATTGCCTTTATAGTCTATCACTCCACAATGGTTAGTAAACGAACCCGTATCTTGTAAAGGCATGATTTCTCCCATATACTTCCACGGACCAAGAGGTCCGTCACTCATGGAATAGGCAATATGTTCGGGTACACCTCCGGCAGCATAAAGAAAATAGTATTTTCCTTCCCGTTTATGAAGCCATGGACCTTCTGTATAAGTATCTTTATACTTAACACCTTTGACACGCTTTTCCGGATTAGGTGCACCAAAGCTCTCAACAGTCTGTTCCAGTTTGCCCACTCCACCTTTCAAAGAAATCATATCTTCATTCAATTCTGCATAATAGATATTCGGATTTCCCCAATACAGATAAGCACGACCGTCATCATCTATATATACGGTAGGATCTATATAATCCCAGCTCCCGTCATGAAGCGGTTTGCCGATGGCATCTTTAAAAGGACCGACAGGCGAATCGCCTACCGCAACACCGATTGCCATCGTATTGGAAAGTTTGGAATGCAGGCAGACATACCAATAAAACTTACCATTACGTTCGATGCACTGTGCTGCCCAGGCACGGTCGTCCGCCCAGTCGAATGATTCGATGGCAAGAGGAGAGCCGTGATCGGTCCAGTTCACCATATCTTTGGTAGAATACACGCGCCATTCCTGCATCCAGAAAAAATCAGCCTTATCTTCATCATGTCCCGTATAGACATACAATGTGCCATCATGCACCATAGGAGCAGGGTCTGACGTATAACAGGTTTGCACAAACGGATTTTGCGCTCCTGCCTCATGGGGTAGAGCACCTCCAAGCAGCAATAATGCCGCCACAAGTTTTGCTTTCAGATTCATATCATTTTCAATGTTTAAACAAGTGTGGAACAAACTCTTTCAGACAGCGTCTCCATGTGAGCCATTCGTGGCCGGTGCCTTGCGATTCATAATAAGCCACGTTGATGCCCAGTTTGCGGAGAGACTCCACCAACTGCTTCGTGCCCATCTGTTCGTCCGTGCCGCAGCCGAGGAAGAGATAATGCACTTTCTTGTTGAACTTACCTGCATCGGCAAACACACCGTCGAAGCACGTTTTCACGTCCAGCCCGAAAATCGCCCCGCTGAACCCGCCAATGTAGGAGAACATGTCGAGACGCGGCAACGCTGTTTGGAACGTCTGGTGTCCTCCCCACGACAAGCCTGCCATTGCACGGTGTTCGCGGTCGGTCTTGGTGCGGAATGTACGGTCTATCATCGGAATGAGGTCTTTCAAAATGACATCATAGAAAGAAGCGCCGTAAAGCGCACGCTCTTCGTTCACATCTTTCCCCGGACGCGGCACGAAGGGAGTCTCCACATCTCCGCTATCCATCACCACGAGCATGGGCACGCACTTGCCGGTGGCTATCAGGTTGTCCATGATGTAGTGCATATATCCCTGGGTGCTCCAGCCGGTTTCATCTTCTCCCATGCCGTGCTGCAAGTAGAGCACCGGATAGCGTTTTTTGGGGTGAGACTCATACTCTGCCGGTGTGTACACCATGCAACGACGAAACTCTTTCTTCGCTTCCGAATAATAGGTGCAGGAGCGCACTTGCCCATGCGACACTTGCTGCGGGCGATAGTAATCGCCCTCTGCCCCTTCGGGTATCTCGATGCCGCTCGCCATGCGGCAACAACCGAAGAAGGTGCACGAAGAGGGATCTACCACCCTGAATCCGTCTACCAACAGGAAATAATAGTGGAATCCCACCGGCAGCGGGTCGGTCTTCACGCTCCACCAGCCGTGCTCGTCCATGGCCATCTCATACTTCTTGCCGCAGACGTCTGCCTGCAAACGTTTCACATCGGGAGCATAGCAACGGAAATAAGCACGGTTGTCCTTGTCGACACGAGGGAAGTCGCTGCCGTGCATATTGGTGGGGGCTGCCACTGTGTGCTTCCACACATCATCGGGCGAAGGAAGTTCAATGCCCATCAGGTGGAGTGCCTGTGCCGCATAGCGGCGTCCCAGCACCCGGTAACCGGCAGCATCGAAGTGAAGATGGTCGGGAGCGCAGCTCAACCCCTTGGAGGAGACAATAGCGCAGTTCTTTATCACCTGCGGCAACATAGCAATTACCTCGTTCATGCCTGCACAAACACCACCGTGGTCGGCATTCACCACTTCACCGGCAATCAGGGGCACCTCGTCAGCCTGCAGATGAAGGTCAGCAAGCAGGTTGTCGTATACGCTCTTCACCTTTTGGACTCCTTGTCACCGGTGTTCGACTCGCCCGATGTAGAAGTATCCCTTTTATCACACCGCTTTTCTGTGCAATGCGTGCCATCTTCACCAAACGGGTATACGGGTCGTTGTCATACTCTTTCAGCGTATTCACCATCCAGTCGGGAGCTGTTTTGATATACTCCTCGCATTTGTCTTTCTGGAAAAGCTCGATCCGGCACCCGCCTATCGCCACGTGCACCACTCCGATGCGCACATGCGGGGGCAAGTTTTCTACCAAGGTCCGTCCGAAATAATCAGCCGGTGTCAGCCCGGTGTTCGGACGGCACAGCGGAGCGCGGGCGGGATACCATTCGCCTTTCACGCGTCCCAACTCTTTATTGTCTACCGCCGCCAACACTTGGAAGCGTGCATCCACCAGCGTATCTTGTGCTTCATAGCGGGCATTGCCTTCCATGTTAGACTGCCCTAGGCACAGATAAATGTAAAAGTTTGCATCCTGTGCAACCGCGCAAAGGCTTGCACACAACAAACAACTCAACAATAATAACTTCTTCATTTACTATCTTTCTATATTATATTTATTCCAACTTCATGCTGCTTATCACAATCGGCTTGCCACCAGTCGACCAGAACCCGACAATGTAGAGGTGCGACGGGTCTACCCTATTGCCGTCAGTATCTTTCATCTGCTGCAAATCTACCACCACTCTGCGTGTCTGTCCGAAATCGTAGGTGGCGGGCTTCGTCCAGTAGTCGTTCTTGTCAAAAAGGCGGAAAGAGACACCGCACTCGTTGTCGTTGCCCAATTCCACGGTCAGCCTCCGGTAGCCCGACAAGTCAAGTCCGCCGGGGTATTTCCATCCGCCAAAGCCATATTTGCCTGTCACCAAGATGCGGGTCGTTTCGTCAAAGGTGCCTTCTTCCCATATCGAAGGGTCAAACACGTCTTCCGTCAGCACAAAAGGCGAAACCACCGTCACCTGCAATGTCTGTTGCATGCTGTTTCCCGCTGCTGTGCGGTAAGTCACCGTTACCGTAGCATTGCCTGGTGCCACTGCCACCAGTTTGCCAGTCGGCTCCACCTTCAGCACTTGTTCGTCCGAGCTATTGATAGTCGCCTCGGCAGTCACCATTCGCGAGGTGCCATCTTTATACACCGCCTTCACTTTCAGGTAGTGCACTCCTCCCATCTGCAACGAGCGTGTCGCCTGCTCGCCCATCAGTTCCAGTCTCTCGGGCTCGCCATTGACGGTCACTCCCTCGGCATACTCCTTGAACCAATGATACATTGCCCACGGACAGGCTTCGGGATCGTTGAGGAACGTATAGTTGCCCTCTGTACCCGGCACGTCCTTAAACGCTGCCAGCTCGTGGCTTCTTGTAGTGAAAAAGAGCCACGACACATTTCCCGCATTGTCGGCTATATATTTGAAGTTGGCGCCGAAGCCCTTGCCACCGGCTTCGCCTGTGATGCTTTTTCCCCAAGTGGCATCGTATTTCAAAGGTGCCCAGTCTATTTCCGTCACCATGATGGGGGCAATCGCCGCCACCGGACCTACTTGCGTATCCCATCCGCGCTGGAAGGGCTCGTAGCCGCCACCGGTGGAAGAGCCGATTCCCTCGCCACTGTCTTTTTCGGCATCGCTGCCATACCATCCGGGATAGCAGTGCACGGCAAAGCCGATGTTATCGCCCTCGATGCGGTGGGTGGCATACCCGGCATACTGCGACTGGTAGGCCAAGCCTGGCACCCAAATGATATTACGGCAATGGCTCCTTATCTTGTCTACAATGGACTGGAAGTAAATCTTTGCATTGGCAAAGCAGGCATCGGAGGTGCTACCATAGGCGCCGTCGGTCCCTTTGATGTTGACCGGTTCATTGGCAAGTTCGAACATGATGTCCGTATTGTTCTTCACTTTAGGATGTTGCGAAACGATGTCCCACACGTTAAGCAGGAACTGCTGATAGCTATCGCCCACCTCTATTCCCTGATAAGGAGCTTCGTTGGGGCATACCCCGGGCGGGCGCATCACCACATACATTCCCTTAGATACAAAATACTCCGCCATCGGCACAAACAGTTCGTCGAGATACTTGCGGAAACGGGTCTCGGAAAAGCGTTCGTGCCCTTCGTATCGTACAAACGGCTTTGAAGTATCATCGCTCCAATAAGGGTCGAGATGCATCCGCACGAAGTTGAACTTCCATCCGGCAGCCACAATTCCGTCTACCATACGTTTGTTATAGCTGAGACACGACTGCACGTCATAGTTAGTCCATGCGTTATCGTTAAAAAAGGGGCTGTAGGTCTGTGTAAATCCATGAAGATTGACCGTCTCGCCCTTTTCGTTTTTAAGGTAGCGCCCCTCTACGTGCAACACCGGCAACTGATGATAGTCTTTCTCCGGAGCCGGTTCGTCCTTGGGTGTTTCCGGTTCGGCAGGAATCTCCGGTTGTATAGGAAGAGAACTCTCGTCCGAGCAAGACGCCAAAGCCAAGCCTATCCACGCCAGCAAATAAATGATCTTTTTCATATATGATGTTGATGTTACATAATAGTTGTTGCAAAAATAACAATACTACCAATAGCGATAAAAACTATAGTTGTAAATACCGTCACCACTGATAGTTCCTTCATACAATTTATAGCCTTTTATATCACCATGATAAAAAACTAACGGAGAGCCGTTATAATCCATTTCATAAGTTCCTTTCGTTTCCCCTTTAGGAATAGTGATTGATGCACTACTCTCATACTTTCCACCATCATTGTATGCTTCGTATGGGATTCTGCAACTTATATCTTTTTTTACGGGATAAGTTGTCGTGGCAGTAAAAATAGGATGATTGGAATACAGTTCTTTCATTGAAATCATTATATGATTAATCCCAGCCTCTTGCACAATTTTAATAGATAAAGTTTTATTAGAGCCTGGTTGTTGCCACACAATCTCTCCACTTCTCTCTTTTGACGAAATATTATTCTGCATATGCATACGCACTGCAAACATACCATTATACTCAGTATTTCTATATGAAATACTATCTACCCAAACAGGTTTAGTTAAAACCTCAGGTATAATCAACTCAAGATTGCTATCATTAACACGACTATATGAAATTATGGCGGGTCCAATTTTTCCTACATTACCTTTACAATCATATTGATAGTAAGGCGCCCATGAACCGCCATAAATTCCAAATGAATATTCATCTAAATTTGTAGTCCTTGTAGTAAAAATGTTTTCTGACCTATCCATATCAAAAAGAATCTCACTACTACAGCCACACCAAATGAACAAACTCAAAATAAATAATATATTTTTCATTGATTATTCGATTTATATTAAAAACAATAAAGGCAGCGGATTCACATTATGCCCCGCTGCCTTTTCTTATCAATCTCTATTATTTACCAGCCAATCCGTCAGCAAAACCGGCATAAGTATGCTTACGATTGTAGTTGGAATCCCATAAGCCTACAGGTTCACCGCCACGCCAGTTAGAATCACCGGGGGCACCAGGAGCATCGGTAGCACACCACTGCGTGATGCCGTATTGCTGTGCCACAGGAATAATCTCGAAATATTTCTTTACGATAAACTTATAATATTCAGCCATCGCCTTATGTTGTTCTTCTGTCATATCCTTTGTCAACACCACAGTGCCGCTTTCATCCACATATCCCATATCCAGCTCGGATACTTTCACGAGTTTACCACTCTTGGCTAAGATTTCAAACATTTTCACTACATGTTCTTCTTGCTTCTGCTGTTTAGCAGCATCAGCGTTGTAAGTCACGTGCATTTGTGTACCGATACCATCAATCTTTGTCACACCGTCAGATTCCCACTTCTCTATCCAGTGTACCAAGCTCTTGGCTTTCTTATTGTCATCCCAAGTGGATTCCAGATTGTAATCGTTGATGAAAAGTTTGAGAGGTTTAACACCACCGTTTTCTGCATAATATTTACGGGCGGCAGCTACAACAATACGAACATAATCTTCACTACCTAAGTAATCTTGCCAGTAGAAATTATTGACAGGGTCAGCATCTTCATTAGAAGCAGACTGCAAGACATAGAAACCTTCACCGTCATTGCCATCACCTGAAATAGCTTCGTTCACTACATCCCAAGTAGTCACGTAACCACCAGTAGCTTTCATCATTCCTTCAATCCAATTGTTCATTGCCCGAGTAAGCGCTTCTTTTTTCTCTTCGGGAGTAAGAGGAATAGTGTTACCTTTAGTAACTATTTGCAATTTGATGTTATCAAAATAATATTTATTAGCAGGTGCATTGGGCGCGCCTACATCCAAGTTCCATGCAAAAGTCTGCATGTTTCCCTCAGGAGAAAGGGTAGTGTTAATAGTAATAGTTTTTTCAAAGTGTTGCCATTCCGTAGTGAAACTAACAGCACACCCACCATCATAATGAATATAAGCTCCAGGGGCAGCATGAGCCTGAGACTCAGAATTATTGGGTGTATCTGCACGATAATCGAAAGAGATACGTACAACATCATTTTCCACCAACGGACGGTCAGCATACAAAAAGAATTGAGTATCCCAACTGTTTGTTCCTCCACCAGCAGAAGTAACAACGAAAGCACGACTACCGTCTTTACCTACTCCATCAACAATATCGCAAGCAGCATTAGCTCCCCCCACATGAGTAGAAACAAAATTGGTAGTTTCACTGCCTTGCGCATCACCATTAGTAATGATGTCAGTTAAAATCTCTACTGCTGCGTCTCCCGGTGTAGGTATAATTGAATAAGAATGCGCATGCCAACTTGGTTTAGACCAATTAGAAGGAAGACTTCCTTCTTCAAAAGTTCCGTTCTTTATCATATTTTGCTCAGAACCTTTTTCAACCAGCACCATGTCATCAAACCAAAGATCTCCTCCAAACTGTCCGAAATTGAATAACAAACGAGAACAATCACTATTAGGTGTAAATTCAATGCTTATTGTGCTCCATGTAGTTCCTGCTGAAATCTGTGGTATGCCATAATGTGTATTACCAGCATTCGGTGTTTCTATCCAAAGCGGAAATGTCACAGCTGATGAAGCCTTGGTTCTCATAGAAAATACATAAGATTGCCCTTGTAAAAGAGGAGATTCCAAATCATAGTAATTTTGCCAATCCCATGGATTCGCCTTCGCTTCAGAAGTATTGATATGCAAACAATTTCCTTCTCCTACAGCAGGCGGCAATTCTTTGTCTTTAATCAAAGAATTCAAATACTTATTATTCTGCTGTGCATGCCAAGCTAACGTATGTCCATATATAGTAATTCCGGCAGCTTGGGCGGCAGTGACAAATTTATCCACAGTTTCGAAATCCATCTCCCCTTTATCGTTCACACACGAAGCATATTTCATCGCGTTGCCTGCGGTCACTTCGTCGAAGTTGGCTTCCGCTAAACGAAACACCAATCCTCCTTCGCAAAATTCGTTGGCTGCCAACGCTAATCCCAATTTAAAATCGGGATTAGCTGCACGGTCTATGTACGATTTCAGCGGGGCATAATCATTCAGATACTCGTATTGCGCTATCGACTCCGGTTTTGTCCCCGTGACATCGGCAATCTCGGTATCCACGCAAGAAGCCAGTAAAGCTGCTACCAGCGTGCCCCATACCATATTATTTTTTCTATTCATCTTCATGTAGTTTTCTTAAATTGTTTAGATTGCGGTTCACTTCAACTTCACGTTAAAAGTTTCAAATTTGCTCTGTCTGTCGCGTGACACTAGCGCGTCCGTGCTGCTACATTTGGCAGTGCCCGTTTCACCGGTCACAGCATTCAACACATAAGGCGCATAAGTCACTTCATAGGTCAGTTCGAACAGGTCGCGGTCTTTGTCGCCCCACGCTTTCTTGGCACCATGATAGGTCCACTTGCCCGAACCGCTTGCCTGAGCCCCCGGTGTGTCGGTAGTGATGGAGCAATTGCCGTTGTCGTCAACCGTTATCACCAAGTCCATTGTCAACGTTTGCTTGGAAGATTCGCCTTTCTCATTCACCACATCCACCGAAAGCGAAAGAGGATAACGCACTTTGTTGAGGGCAATAGTTCCCAATGTACGTTGGTCTGCTTTCTCTATATTCTGCGGGTTACGGTTGAGCGTAGAAGTGTTGCCATTGATGTCGAGCTGGTCTGTGCCACGACTCAACCAAACGCCCTCATACTTGTTTTTGTAGGTCACCCCATAAAGCGCATAGTCTTTGGGAAGCACGTCCCAGTCTGCCACATTCAAGCGATTGGGAGACTCAACTTTAGGTTTGCCCGCCAAGATAGAGTCTGAAGCCTGTGCTAACCGTACCGGAATGACATAGGTGAGTTCGGGCGTGAGAGGATCATTGAAGAAAGCATCGGTCAACTGTATGTCCATACGTCCATAAATGTCTCCTTTGGGAAATACCACCTGTTCCGAAGAATAAGTATAATATTCCTTAGGCATAGGAAGTATCGGCTTGCCATTGTCGAAATAAGCATTGGTACACAAACTTTCATCGATAACAATCTGTGCTGTGCGCTCTTTGCGGTTTGACCACACACCGCCCAATGTAGCGATGATCTGCATCCGATATTCATTGTCTTGTTCGGTAGGATATACATCTTCGCCCAATGTGATGGTGCGTATAGGAGTCTGAGTAGCAAAACTGATGGTCTGATATTCGTAATCGTCGAATTCTTTGTCTCCGTTTTCACAGCCGGCAAACAACAAGCCAAGGACCATGCATTTCATTATTGTCTTATTCATAATCATTGTATGCTTTAGCATTTTATTAAATTTACACTATCGGTTTACCAACCCTGATTCTGTTTCAGTTCGTCATACTTAAGAACTTCCGAATAAGGAATAGGACCGTAATACATATACTCACTGAACGAGCGTTTGTCTACCTCCATTGGAGTATAACGGGTTCCACTGATATTCATCCCTTTAGCGGTTTCGGTCAGATTGCTCTTCCAGCGGCGCAAATCCCAGAAACGGAAACCTTCGAAACAAAGTTCGATGCGACGTTCGTTGCGGATGAGTTCCGCCATCTTTGCCTGATCGTTCTTGATGGATTCCAAGTAAGCATCACCATTGTCGCGACCGATGCCGGCACGGTGGCGCAACTTTTTCACCACATCATAAGCAGAATAGCCGTTGCCTCCTTTATCTTGCGGACCGTACGCCTGATTTGCCGCCTCGGCATACGCCAAGAATATCTCGGTATAGCGGATGCGCGGTGTGTAATGATACTGGTCGGCTTTCGCATTCGGGTCGAGGCTGATGTCCTGACGCAACAGTTTGCGCAGATAGTATCCGGTACGGGTAGAACGTCCTACCACCTTGTTCAGTGCATCATTGGTAGTTCCGTCGGCTGCCGTAAAGATTTCCTTATTCGTATTGCCTGCCTTACAACCATTATAGAGAATGTATGCTTCCAAGCGCGGGTCACGGTTGGCATACGGAAGATTTTCATCATATTCGCCGGACAGATGAGACACCGGATAACCGTTCAGCATCGGGAATGCATCCACTAGATTTTGAGTTGGGTTGATACGTCCGTTACCGTAGAGTGTGGGCGGGAAGTTATCTTCTTCGAGCGAGAGGGATTTGGCACGTTCACCACGCCACAGAATTTCAGCAGGTGATTCGGTTGGGCTAAGTTTTTCAATATCATCTACATTGCAATACCATGTCCATCCGGTAGGATCCATACCGTCTACCCCTCCGATATGATTCAGCACCTTTGCAGCACTAGCAGCAGCCGTTTTCCAATCAACGCCTGACTGGTCACTATATGCCGGACTGGCAGCGAGCAAATCCGCTTTTGCCACAAACGCTTCCACCACCTTTCCGGACATACGGCCGATAAAGTTTGCGCCAAACACACGGATGACTTTGCCTTGGTCTGCTCCTGCATATTTAGCAGACAAGCGTTGCATTTCCGCTGCGTCACCATATTCCCAAGGCAATCCTTCGAGTGCCAACCGGGCGTCTTCTTTCAACGCCTTCATGCAATCTACAAATGTGCTGCGGGGCACATTGAAATTGGATCCGGCTGCTTCCGGTTCGGTCAGGATGGGCACCCCCATCAACACACCGTCTTCGGTATAGCCCGCATGGGCTTCGAGGAGGTAATACATATACATGGCACGCAAGCCATAGGCTTCCGCTTTCTCACGGTCGCAGAACATCTGCGCCACCACTTCGTCTTTCGCCCATTTCACCTTGTCGGCATTGGCAAGGAAAAGATTGATGTACTGTATGGCGGAACGGCAGGAAGTCCAACGGTCGGCAGGATTGTTGTTTGCCGTCCACATGCCGGAGGCTATTTTACGCCAGCTGTTTTCCGCATCATTGCTCACAGCGTCATCGGTAGCCACGTCGTTGAAAGAATAGCCTGCGCAGGGTATGCGTGTATAGGCATTTGCCAGTATTCCTTCGGCATATTGCGAATTCTCGTACATATATTCCAGTCCGAGGTTGTTCTCGATAGCCGGTTCGAACAAGTCATCGCATCCGGTCAGACAAGCGGCAAAGGCACATATTGTTATAATTTTCTTCATGACTTATTTATTCTATATTTTTATATTCTACAACGAGAGACCCATCAAAAGTCTACCTTTACACCCAGTGCGTACGAACGGCATTGGGGAGAAGTCCCTACATTCATCTCCATATATTTACGCTCCTTCGCCAAGGTCAACAGACTTGTTCCGTTGGCATAGATTTGTAAACCTTTCACAAGTTTGCCTTTCAGCATAGCAGCCGGGAAGTCGTAAGACAATTGAACACGGTTCAAATCGAAACGTGAAGTGTCGTACAACCAGAAGTCGGAAGCCACAAAGTTCAGGTCGCCACCTTGTGTGGTAAGACGCGGGTATGTGGCGATATCTGCCGTCTCTTCCGTCCAGCGTCCGCGAACCACTTCAGAATATTTGCGATCGCCATACACGTGCATATAACTATTATTCTTCAGTCCTTTGCCACCAAACGATCCGGTGCCTGCCACAAACAATGTGAAGCCTTTGTACTTGGCAGTCAGGTTGAGACCCATCACCCAGGAAGCACCCCACTTGCCCAATACCACCTGGTCTTGCTCATTGATGACACCGTCGTTGTTTTGGTCTACATACTTCAAATCACCGGGTTTGGTATTAGCATTCACCTTTGCCGAGCTTTCCACATCGGCAGCGTCTTTGAAGAATCCGATGCATTGATATCCGCGCAAAGCATCAATCGCCTCACCTTCGGCTTTCAGCCAGTCATATTTCACATTCTCGTCCCATTTGGTGTTCTTGGAGGTGTAGTACATACCCACAAGCCCCACATTCCATTCAAAGTCGCCGTGCTTTTTGCCCACGTTTACACTCAAGTCCACACCCGTACGACGTTGGTTGTTCATGTTGATATAAGGACGCATATCGGACTTCGGATAATAAGTCTGGAAATAAGACGGATAATTTTGGGGCTGCGCCAGCAATCCTTCGGTATTGGTTACGAAGTAATTGGCATTAAGTCTCACCAATCCCTTCCAAAGAGAAGCGTCCAATCCTACCGTAAATTCCTTACGCTTGATGTAGCCGAGGTCGGGGTTTCCACCTTGCAGGAAGTCGGTGGTCTGCATCGAGTTGTTTACCTCGCTCCATCCCCACCACGTACCTGCCTGTGTAAACTTGGTAGCATACATGTAGTAATCACTGATATCCAAATCCTGATTGAGCACACTATAGCCTGCCATCAGTTTCAGGTTATCGAGCCAATCGGCATCTTTGAGGAAACCCTCTTCGGAAAGACGCCATCCCAACGTAAACGAAGGCGAAAGCCCTATCCGGTTGCCTTCGGGCAATTTGGCGGAATGAACCGCTGCCATGCTGAAATCGGCGTAATACTTACCGGCATAGTTATAATCGAGTTGCAAACCCAAGTTGGAATTGCTAGTGCGATGGTAGGTACCCGAATAGGTCTGCTGGCTGCCTTGAGCCAACAACAATGCATTCACATGATGATTGTCGGCAAAAGTGTTCTGATAGCCGAACTGTGCAGAGAAATAAATGGTCTGATACGCCGTACTGCCCGATACGTTTTGCGTACCGGTATGCTTGTCCATATTGTACTTAGTCAATGAAGTAATACGGTCGCCTCCGAAAGCATTGTTCCAAGAGGCTTCATACACTGCATAGTCGTCGTCGATAGAAGTGATGTAAGAAGTTCCGTAGTCTACGGAGAACTGTGTACGGAATGACAATCCTTTCAGTACTTTATACAAATCGAGGTTGATTCCCGCATCAAACTGGAAACGACGTGAAGTAGCTTTCTGATAACCGGACGCATACATGGCAGCAAAAGGATTAGTCATGTTCAACTGCGTACCTCCCAATAGATATTTGCCGTCAATAAGGTAATTGCTATTATTGATCAACGTCCACGAAGCAGCATCGTTTTTATCGACAAACTCAATGGGAATGAAAGGTACAAGAGGCGCCGAACCGGGAGCAGTCGGACGTAACGTAGCCGAGTTAGCCCAGTAGTCTGCCTTATCGTGACGGGAATCGTAGAAGATAGCATTTGCATTTACCCAACCGCTGATCCAATCGTTCATACGCAAATCCACATTACCGCGGATATTCAGGCGCGAATTGCGGTTGTTCTTACTTTCACCGAAGTTGAGCAAGTCGTTGGAACTCTCGTAACCGATGTTCGTATAGAAGTTGGCGTAGCGTCCGCCGCCCGAAAACTCGGCCACTCCGTTATAGTCCTGACTTGTCTTCCGAATATAGTCATCGGAAAAGAAGTTGATGTTCGGATAACGGTAAGGGTTACTTCCGCTTGCATAGTTGTAAATCTGCTCATCCGAGAAAGCGGGATCCAACCCGTCGTTACGCAACGCCTCGTTATACAACGTCATGTATTCGGCAGAAGCCAGATATTTAGGATAGCTTTTAGGCACATTGATACCGGCATTGGCACGCGCACTCACCCGCAAGTCTTTATCGCATCCGCGCTTCGTGGTGATAAGAATGACTCCCTTCGCACCACGGCTGCCGTAAAGCACCACGGCTTGCGCTGCTTTGAGGAATGTGATTTGGGCTATTTCGGTAGGACGAATGTTGTTTGCCTCACGAGGGACTCCGTCTACCAATACCAACGCTTCGCCCATGTTCCATAATTGTCCGTTGTAACCTCCCACTAAAGATTGCATATTGTCGAGACTGTACAGCGAATAACTTTTATTAGTCAGTTCCTCTACATTGACGGACGAGACACCACCCATCAAATCCGCCCGGTCCACTGTGCGGAAAGCCACATTCACTTTCTGAGCCAATGTATCAGTCTTCTCCACATCCGTCTGAGCCATCAGCCCGGCAGAAGCAAACAATAGTCCGGCGCTAAGAATTATATTTTTATGAATTTGTTTCATGATATTCTATTTCGTTTAATAAGTCACTTGTTTACCATCCCGGATTCTGATAGAACTCCGGATACAAGGTCACGTCAGACAATTTCAGAGGCAACCAGTAATGCTTCTCCGTGAAATTACGCGTCACGATTACCCGATATGTATAGCCGCTTACAGCTGTTTCCTGAGGGTTCTCGGCAAGGTCGCCTACCCGTTGGAAATCGACAGCAGTCTTTTCGGTATAAGGTTTCTTGTCGATAAGCAACCAGCGACGCAAGTCAGTGAAACGGTGTCCTTCGTATGCAAGTTCTACCGCACGTTCGCGGCGAATCTCACTGTTGAACAGATCGATTGAACCGGTATATTTGGCATTGACACCTTCTACTCTCGCACGTTTGCGGATGGTGTTG
>SCPO01000258.1_pt1 | contig 27457 bp, 19 predicted proteins | sample 6106821 | NCBI WGS metagenome assembly SCPO01 (sample SAMN10720448, study PRJNA508395) | human gut metagenome | isolation source: Participant 2 stool, 0 month | host: Homo sapiens | collected 2017 | reverse complement strand
GCGCACCGTCACCGATCACCGCGATGGCCCAGCGGTCACGTTCGCCCGCTGGGCTGCCATGCCGAGCGCTGCCGAAATAGAGGTTGAGCTGTGTGCGCCGTACCGAAAGCGTCGTATTCGGATTCTGAGCACTTAGGGAACCCTGAAATGCCGCCAAGCTGGCGCAGTTTGGCCATGCCTTCTCTGCGACCGGTCAGAATCTTATGTGCATAGGCCTGATGTCCCACATCCCAGACAATGCGGTCGTAGGGTGTATTGAAGACGTAGTGGAGCGCAATGGCGAGCTCTACCGCTCCCAAAGAGCTCGAGAGATGGCCGCCCGTCTTAGAGACGGAATCCACAATGAAGTGCCGCAGTTCTCTGGCAAGCTCTGGGAGCGAGGATTCCGGAAGTTTCCTCAAATCCTCTGGCGCCGATATCTTGTCGAGTACCGGATAGTCCATTGGCTCGCCAAAAGGAATGGGGTTCTTCTCTTCGCTCATACTCATCCGCCCGTCTCCGCAGTCACCGTTATGGGGTTTGCTTTCTTTTTTAATCAAGTAACGTCGATTCAATGCGTGCGGCGCACGACATAAAGCGCAATTTCGCGCAGACGCGCTTCAGCGCCGGCCGGCACTGCCGGGTCAGCCGCAAGGAGCTGCAGCGCTTTTTCGGCATCCTCTTCCAGCGCTTTGGCACGTACCTTGGCACCGTCGAGTCCCAAAAGTGAAACCCAGGTAGGCTTGTCGTCCTTGGCATCTTTGCCGGCGGTTTTTCCCAAAGTCATCGTATCCTGCGTGCAGTCGAGAATATCGTCCACGACTTGGAAGGCCACGCCGAGGGCGTCCGCATAAGCGGCAAGCCCCGCCTTTGCCTGATCTCCAAGCGCGGTCCAAATGCCCGACTGAGCGCCCATGAGGACGGCGGCCATGATCATGGCGCCCGTCTTCATCGCCTGCATTCGAGAGAGTTCAGCCGCTCCGGGTTTTTGCCCCACCATTTCCAAATCAAGCGCCTGGCCGCCGCACATGCCCCAGACGCCGGCGGCACGGGCCAAGGTCTGCACGAGACGCTGCGCAGCTTCGGGCGGCACCGAGGGCGACGACAGCACAGTAAAGGCCTCAGTCTGCAGCGCATCGCCCGCAAGCATCGCCATCGCTTCGCCGTAGCGCACATGCGTCGTGGCACGGCCTCGGCGGAGCGTGTCGTTGTCCATGGAGGGCATGTCGTCGTGCACGAGGCTATAGCTGTGAATCATTTCAAGCGCGAGCGCGGCGCGGTCAAGCACCTCCTCCGGCGCGCCTGATACGGTACCGGCGGCATAACAAAGCAGCGGCCGAATGCGCTTGCCGCCGCCAAGGAGCGAATACCGCATAGCCCCCACAAGACGTTTGGCACCGATGCCCGTCTGCGGCAGCATTTTTTCGGCAAACCACTCAAAGTGGCTGACACGCTCCTTCATCCATCGTTGGAACTCGAGTTCGGCGGCTGAGGTCGTCGGGATCGTCGACATGAGGGCTTTCTTCTATAAAAGGTTGTGCAGGACGCAGTGAGGGCGCTCCCTGGTTAAAAGGGAAGATCATCCTCATTGAGGGTATCGGCAGAAGGGATGGGGGCTTCAGAAGCGGAAGCGTCAGACGTTTGACGCTTAACCTCACCGTCCTCCACACGGATGCGCTCGATCGACTGACGGGCGCGATTGAGCTCTGCTCGGCAGCGCTTAAGCAGCTGCGCGCCGCGCTCATAACTCTTGACGCTCTGATCCAGCGTGGCATTGCCGGAGGCCATCTCAGCTGTAATGCGTTCGAGCTCGTCGAGTGCGTCTTCAAAGGAAAGCTTCTCGACATCTTCTGGAGCTGCTGCATTGGACATGACGAACCTGCGCTTGAGGTATTGAAAAACTCCTTCCGCAGAACATTCCAGAAGACTGGCCGCCGCCCGGAAAATCTACAGAGGTTCAAACGGTTCATTTTAGCCGCCTGAGATCCGCTGGAAAACCTTCCATAGCCTGCGAAGCTCTACTTTCTTCCGTAAGGATTTGATGTGACTGCCCAGGTTTAAACATTGTTCCAGATAGCCGCTCTTAGTTTACAAACATGAACGACCAAAGGATGCCTCTTCAAAGGCCGCCAAGCTCTCGTTTTCAGCCCATTGGCCTCAGATTTTTGCTTCTTTGCGACTCAAATCTATCAGTCTCATGCATTGCGTCTTTCATACTGCATTCAAAAGACAAAGCGAACGTCCTCGAAACGAAAGACCCCTCCCAAAACACGGCAGGTGAATCTGCAGGATCTGACAATGAAAACAACATATTTTCAGGCTGAATGCACATTCAAGCTGCCAGAACAACGGTTTAAACGTAGGGCATTTTACTTAGCTCGTCATTTGTTGTTGGCTTTCGCTCTGAAGAACTCCAAAATTCTTCAATCTTGATTCCGCATACAACGTATTGCACCTGTTCTCATAAACAGATGTCTAAGACATTTCCCCATGCAGTGCGGGTTTTCCGCAAATAGAAGAAATACGGAATCAAAAAACGTATTTGCGCCAGCGCAAACATCAACTCAAAAAATCTGTAAAGGAACACGGACAGATAGTGTGATAAATCAATAAGTTGAGATTTATTGACATTATTTACAAGATTTTTTAAGTATTAGTACGTATGTTTTAGGGCGATGTTTCAAACAATTTCACTTCCTATAATCGATTGAAGGCAGGCGGATGGAGTGCTCGTCCCTGCCCAAGCCGGTGAAGCTGTCCGGGAGGACCTGCACTGGAGCAGAAAACTCGAAGCGTCTAATTTTCTTCCAAAAAATCCGGCGCAGGAGAAAAAATATGGCATCCAAACCTAAACTCTCGCTCGCGTGGCAGATGATGATCGGCCTTGCGTTGGGCGTTGTGGTCGGCGCGTTTGTCGACTCAGCCTTCGCGCAGACCTACCTCCAGCCCCTCGGGCAGCTTTTCATTCGCTTGATCCGCATGGTGGTGGTGCCTCTGGTCATCGCCACGATTATTGCCGGCTGCGCCGGTATTGCCGACACCTCTAAGCTCGGCCGCGTTGCCGGCAAAGTGCTGCTCGTGTACGCCATCACCACGGCGTTGTCCGTCCTTTTCGGCATTCTCTTTGCCAACTGGATCCGTCCGGGCATTGGTCTTGATCTTTCGACCGACTCGCTGGTGGCCAAGGCGGTCACGGCGCCCAGCCTGACGACGACGCTTCTGGAGATCGTTCCGATCAATCCGATGGAAGCCATGTCTAAGGGCAGCATGCTGCAGATCATTTTCTTTGCGGTGATCTTCGGCTTTGGCCTTTCTGCGCTGGGTGAACGCGGCAAACCCGTGCTCACCTTCTTCGAGCTCGTCGGCGACGTGATGATCCGCGTGACGAACATGGTCATGCTCTACGCCCCGATCGGCGTGTTCGGCTTGATTGCCTTTACGGTTGCCCGTCACGGTCTCTCCGTGCTGCTGCCGCTCTTCTCGCTGGTGCTCACTTCCTTCCTCGCAACGTTCTGCCTGGTCTTCATCGTTCTGGTGCCGATGGTTGCACTGCTAGGCCGTACGCCTCCGGTGAAGTTCCTCAAGGGCATCTTCGAGCCGTGGCTCATTGCCTTCACGACTTGCTCGTCCGCAGCTGCTCTGCCGGCCAACTTAAAGGCCGCCCGCAAGCTCGGTGCGTCGAAGTCCATCGCCTCTTTCTCGATCCCGCTCGGCAACACCGTCAACATGAACGGTACTGCGGTATATATGGGCGTCTGCGCAGTCTTTGCGGCTGAAGTCTTCGGCATCCCGCTCTCGATCACCGATCAGGCCACCATCGTTCTGATGGGCGTGTTTGCGGCCGTCGGTACGGCTGGTGTCCCAGGTGCGGGTTTGATCATGACGACGATCGTCTTTACGCAGGTCGGCATTCCGCTCGAAGCGGTTGCACTGATTGCCGGCATCGACCGTATTCTCGACATGATCCGTACGTCCATCAATGTGGTGGGTGACGTGGCGAGCGCACTGGTTGTCACCAACCTCGAAGGCGACCTCAATAAGGAACCCTATCAGGAAGGCGAAGCCTAATCCTGCCGTCTGCGCCAGTGCGGAAGCTTTATGCGGCCGCACTGCTCAATGGCGAAACGGTCCCGGTCTTCACTTTGGAGCCCGGGATCTTCTTTTTTGAGGAGACGCTGGGAGCAAATTCTTTGCCGTCTGTTGCAGAGTCATCAATCGATCTTCTGATGCGATAGGATGCGGCAGTGCGAAATGAATACTCGATGTCAGACGTAGGTATGCCTGCCATCCAACCCTTATTGAGGAAACCTTGCCATGCTGAAGAAACTGCTTCCTGCCCTTTGCTGCGCTGCACTTGCTGCCGGCTGCGCCTCCACCGCCACAACCGGCAGCAGCGCTGAGCCGCTCTCAGGCGAAAAACCCGCTCAACTCGCGGATCGTTCCTTCATGTGGGTTGACGGCGCCAGCGAAGACTGTGAACTCCCGCCCTCTATCCGCTTTGGCGCCGACGGCCGCATCTCTGGGCAGGCTGGCTGCAACCGCATGCTCGGCAGCTGGAAGCAGGACGGCAAAACGATCGATTTGGGTCAAATCGCCACGACGATGCGCTTGTGCGGTCCCGCCTTCATGGAAGTCGAGAAGAAATTCCTCAGCCTTCTTGGTGCGGCCAAGTACATCACGGCAGCGGCTGACGGAGAGGGCATTGTGCTTTGGAACGACAAGGGCGAGAAGCTCGTTGAACTGCTTCCAGAACGCGCAGGCAAGTGCGACTAAGTAAAAGCGCAGCTCTATCAAAAAACGCTCCGCGGATCTCAATCTTCGGAGCGTTTTTTTTTGCGGCCAGAGAATCGACGCTTTAATGCGCGTCGTTCCAGCTTGCCCCTACCCCCACATCAGCGATGAGCGGCACCGACAATTTGGCCGCGCCGGCCATGAGTTCTGGGAGTTTTTGCTTTACCAATTCAATCTCTTCGGCTGGTGCTTCGACAATCAGTTCGTCATGGACCTGCAGCAGAAGTTTCGCCTGCAGTTTTTCTGTCCGCAGCCATGCATCCACAGCGATCATTGCACGCTTGATGATATCGGCAGCGGTACCCTGCATGGGCGCATTGATGGCCGCTCGCTCTGCCGCAGCACGCACCATGGGGCGCGGCGCCGTGATGTCCGGTACCCAAAGACGGCGGCCAAAAGCCGTTTCCACATAACCGTCTTCTGCCGCCTGAGCACGAGTCTTTTCCATATAGCGCTTCACGCCGGGAAACTTATGAAAGTACTCGTCTACATAGGCTGCCGCCACTTGGCGATCCAGCCCCATCTGCTGCGCGAGGCCAAAAGCGCTCATACCGTATATCAGACCAAAGTTGATCACTTTCGCCATGCGGCGCTGATCCGGCGTCACTTGATCCAAAGGCGTATGGAATACTTCCGCAGCCGTTGAGCGGTGAATATCTTCGCCGCGCGAAAAGGCCGAGAGCAATCCCGCATCCTGAGAAAGGTGCGCCATGATGCGAAGTTCCACCTGCGAATAGTCCGCGTCAATGACGGACCACCCTCGGCGCGCCGTAAAGGCCGTGCGGATGCGGCGTCCTTCGGGCGTACGGGTTGGAATGTTCTGCAAATTGGGGTCCATTGAAGAAAGCCGTCCCGTTACCGCCACAGCCTGACCAAAGGTGGTGTGAATGCGGCCGTCGCGATCGATCAGTGTCGGGAGCTTGTCCAGATAGGTGCTCTTCAACTTCGTGAGACGCCGATGTTCCAGAATGATTTTCGGCAGCGGATAGTTGAGCGCGAGTTCGCTCAGCACTTCTTCATCCGTTGACGGTGTTCCTGAAGCCGTTTTCTTCACGACCGGCAGCCCCTGTTCGGCAAAAGGATCTGTGCGAGCTGCTTGGGTGAAGAGAGATTAAAGGGATGGCCGCGGCAGCGTGCGCCTCCTCAACGAGCCGCTCAACCTCCACGCCGAGCTCCTTGGATTCCTGCGCGAAGAAGGGAGGCGTCCACCGTGATGCCCGCCGATTCCATCCGTGCCAAAACGCCGACAAGCGGCCGTTCGATGTCTTCGTAGACCCTCAGAAGCTTTTCGTCGGCCAAGAGTCTCGCCTTGAGAACGGATCCGGCTGCGCGCAGCGCAGCTGCGGATTCCGCCAAGAAGCGCGCCGCGTCTTCGGGCGGCGTCTCACGCCACCCGACGCGCTTGGCACCTTTGCCGGACACCTCGTCGCGAGTGGGAATGCGCCGGCGCAGTTCACGAGCGGCGATGCGCACCAAGTCATGCGACAGATGGGCCTCGAGCACGTAATCCATCAGCATCGCGTCATCGATCTGACCATTCACCGCGATGTGCTGAGCAGCGAGCACATGGATAGCAGCCTTAGCATCATGGAAAAGCTTCGGTGCATCACTTTCAAACCAAGGCTTCACGGCTTCGAAGATCTTGGCTGACGAAAGTTCAATGGTTGGCTGAACGACCCAAACGTCGAGCGGCGTAAAGGCAAAAGCCAAGCCGCCCAAATCAGCGTGCCGCGGCATGCCGTCCCAAAGCAGGGTGACCGCAGCGGGCTCATCGACCCCTTCGGCCGCCTGAAGACGGTCAGTCAGTGCTTCAAGATCCTCCGTGCCGGCTACTTCACGGAACACCGTTTCATCTGGGTTTTCAAGATCTTCCGGCGCAGGACCTTCACGCGGAACTTCGAGTTTTTCACTTCTGCGGTCAAGGAGCGCTGCAGCCGGCACATCCCCCTTCGCTGCGGCCGACTTGACCGGGGCATCGGGAACGCCAAAGAGCGACGCTGAACGTGCCGCCGCATTGGAGGCTGCCGCTCCCTCGGCCGTCACCGCCGGCGCCAGCCCCATAGCGGCCAGTGCCTGAGCCCGGTCCAGCGTACGGCGGGAAATTTCCCAGCGGGCACAAAACGCTTCGAGCGCCGATTCCTCCGCCGGCACGGCCTTGATATCCGCAAGCGTCTCGGCGCCCGAAATCACGGCGTCGCGCTTAATCGTAACGAGTGCGACTGCTTCATCAATAAAGGGGAGCCCGGCGCGCAGATTTTCACCAATCTTGCCCTTCATGGTCGGTGCTGCCGCACGAATGGCATCTATGCCGCCGATTTCATTGATCCATTTGGCTGCAGTCTTCGGACCGCAGCTCTTGATGCCCGGGACGTTGTCAACCTTATCGCCCATGAGTGCGAGGTACGCAATCATAGATTCCGGGGGCACGCCGTATTTTTCAATCACGCCCTCGCGGTCGTAAAACTTGGAATTCATGGTGTTAAGGAGCACCACGTGGTCATCGACAAGCTGCGCCATATCCTTGTCGCCCGTCGCAACGACCGTGTCCACGCCTGCACGGACAGCCATGGCTGAAAGCGACCCGATGACATCGTCGGCTTCAATGCCTGGAACGATTAAAAGCGGCCAGCCGAGGGCTCGGACAATGCCCTGGAGCGGTTCAATCTGCGTTCTGAGATCCTCCGGCATCGGCGGACGGTTGGCCTTATATGCCGGATACATCTCGTGGCGGAAAGTTTTGCCCGGCGCATCAAAGATCACCGCCGCCCGATCGGCTTTCGAGAGGCGCGCAACATTGGCGAGCATGCCGAGAAAGCCCTTGATAGCGCCCGAGGGTTCGCCCCGCGATGTGGTGAGCGGGGGCAATGCGTGGTACGCACGAAAGAGATAATTGGAGCCGTCGATCAGAAGGAGCTTGGACATGGCGTTGTCGCCTCAAGGCGCAATACGAAGAATGACTGTTGAAAATAAACATTCTCCCATGCCGGGCGTTCTCAGGTACTCGCAGAGAACTGTTGCGGACTATTGCCGCCGGCGCTGCGAGTGTCCGCTACTATGTTTTTACGCATAGGAAATGGCACAATAGCTTCAAGAAGACTGTCGTTTCGCCGTTTTCCCTGATGGGATCGAAACGTCTCCAAAGGATTCACCATGAATAAGCTCATCATCCCCGGCGCACTCGCGCTGCTCCTTGCCGGAGCCGCTGCTGCCGCCCCCGGACTCGATGCCCCGCCGCCCTACGGCGGCGACGCTGAAGCTGTGCAGGCTGAGCCTCCGGCCCGAAAGCTCCCCCAGAAAGGAGCTCAGGAAGACATGTCCATTGCTCCGACTCAAGCCGACATGGAAAAGGCCCGCCGCGACCGCGAAGCTGGTCAGATTCCGCCGAAGAACAATGACAAGCGCACCAAAATTGAAGCGGTGCGTGATCCGAACAACCATGTCACCGAATACGTCGTCACACCGGGTTCGACCAAAATTCCCTATCGCATCGAAAACCAGGCTGATCGTCCGATCGATACGACGCCCGGCAAGAATCCGAGCGGTACGCTTGGCACGCCGAAATTCATTGAGTTTGGCTGGTAGATTTGAGCCTCTTTCGAGGCTTCTTTGAGGGAAGATGGGCGTCGGGGCCAATCGGAACCGGCGCCCTCTTCTACTGAACACTTTTCCTTTTTTCTTTTCCTCGGACCGCCCCCCAATCTGCCGCAGTCCGTTGGAGTGCTCCGCGCCCCATGTCATCCGCCTTTTCGCTCGGTTTCTCCTGGTTCAAGGATTCCTGCCGTACGCTCAAGCTCCAGCCGCTCGCCTACACCGGAATTGTCGTTTTTTCGCTCCTGATGAGCGGACTGCTCTCGAGTCTGCCCCTTATCGGCACGCTGCTCGCCAGCCTCTGGATGCCCTTTGCGAGCGTGCTCACCGGCTTTGCTGCGCGTGACGTGCTCGCCGGCCGCACCCCCGTTTACTTCACGCTGATTGCCATCTTCCGCGACAAGGCTTCGCGCTGGCCGCTCCTTGCGGTCGGCATTCTGGCGAGCATCTGGATGGAGCTCGACATGCTCGTCTTTCAGATGATGGGCCAGGCGGATCTGGCTCAGTGGAAAATCACGGCTGAGGGCGTCGACGTTGAGTCCATTGCCGCCCACTTCCCCGTGGGCGCTTTTCTCACCGCCTTTGCCCTTTATCTGCCGCTTCTCCTGATGACGCTCTTTGCGCCGCTCCTTATCGTGCAGAACCGCCAGAGCGTCATCAAAAGTCTTTTTTATTCGTTTTTCGGCACGCTGCGTTCGCTCGTGCCGTGTTTGGTCTGGCTCGTCTGCGTAGCGGCACTCGCTTTCGTTATTTTTCTGACGATCGAATCCATTTCCATTGCGGCGGGCGGCCTCATGTTCTTCACCTTTATGGCGCCGATCCTCATTGCCCTCATTTCTGCCGTCTGCCAAGCTGGCATCTGGGTGATGTTCCGCGACATCTTCGCCTCAAGCCGGCCGGACGGTGAAATGCCGACCGACCTGGATTCCGATCAAGCGCCGCCCGCTAACGGCATCTGACTGAAGTAAATACTTTCCCCAGATCCGAGGCGTGAGTGAACACTGCTCACGCCTCGTTTTTTTCGAGTTCGGCAAAGAGCGTTTCTTCACGAGCGGCAGCTGCAGAACCGCCATCACCGCTCACCGAGAGCCCCAGCAGACGGACGCCCGCCGCCGGCACCTCAATGGCACGAAGGAGCTCCAGACCCGCGGCGGCAAGACGTTCAGCGCCGACAAACGGCATCAAATCCGTGCGGCTCTTCGTTTTCGTAGTGAAGTCAGCAAAGCGGATCTTGAGGGTAAGCGTTCGACCGATAAAGCCATTTTTATTTCTGCGCTTTTCAAGTTCGACCGCAATATCGCTGAGTGCCGCCGCAAGACGCTCGGGGTGCTTCAGGTCATCGGCAAAAGTTTCTTCGCAGCCCACGCTCTTACGTTCTCTAAAAGGCTTCACCGGCCGCATATCAATGCCGCGGGCAAACTTATAGAAGATGGATCCGGCAGCGCCAAACTGGTCAGTCAGGCGGCGAAAGGAAAGCTGCCGCAGCTCCCAGCCATTCGTTACGCCGATTCCGCGAAAGCGCTTGGCCGTTGCCGGTCCAACGCCCCAGAAAGCTTCAATCGGCAGAGCATCAATGAAGCTTTGCGCCCGATCGGGATGAATCGTGCAGAGCCCGTCAGGTTTACGCCAGTCTGAAGCAATTTTGGCGAGGAACTTGTTGTAGGAAACGCCTGCGCTTGCCGTAAGACTGGTTTCCCGCAGAATGTCCGCTTTGATGCGGCGAGCGACTTCCGTGCCGGTTTCGATGCCAAGTTTGTTGTCCGTGACGTCGAGGTACGCCTCATCGATTGAAATGGGCTCCACAAGATCCGTATAACGGTGAAAAATGGCCCGAATCTCTGCCGAAACCTCGCGGTAGCGGCTCATGCGGCCCTCTACGAAAATGAGGTGCGGACAGAGCATTTTGGCCTTTGAGCTCGGCATGGCACTGTGTACGCCGTAGGGTCTTGCCTCGTAGCTCGCCGTTGCCACGACCCCGCGGCGGTCAGCATGCCCCACTGCGATGGGTTTGCCGCGAAGCTCCGGCCGATCACGCTGCTCCACTGACGCGTAAAACGCATCCATGTCCACATGAACGATGCGGCGCGAAAGGTCGTTTTGAAAAAGCGGGTCGGCGGTGTGCATACAAAAAAGATTCCGGCATTCTTAATGATTTTATAGACCCCATATTCACCGAAGCGAATGCTCAGCCGTACAACTTCCGTCAGCTGCTGTAAGACAAATGTCTAAGCAGTTTTTTTAAATGGCCTGATAGAGTGAATATTGCTATGAATATTTCCGTCCTCTGCGCCCTGGTCGTTTTACACGATATGCGCGCCTTCACCTCCTCCTATTACGCGTATCCGCAGCGGCGGATGCGCTCGTGAGGTCGTGGACAGAAAAACCAGACATCAATCGAAGAGATCCGCCGCGGACCAAGTTCCTCGAGCGGATTTTTTTATGGTCTGCCGCTGCTCTTCTAAAGCATCTTCTGCAGCCTGAAGCACCCTCTCGAACGACTTGAACCGCCCTTTCTTTCAACTCAGTTATTTCGTTCAAGTTAGGAGCTTCACAATGACTTCACTCCATCCCGCCCAGCATCTCACCTTCTCACGCCGGTCTGTGGCAGCTCTTGCCGCTGCAGTGCTCTTTCTGGCCGGCTGCGGTGAGGAAGCGAAAACCACCGCTGCCGATGCCGCAGCAGCGTCAAAAACAACTCCCGCTCAGCAGGCACCCATTCCCGTCGGTGTTGTGCAGCTCGTTGAACATGAAGCGCTTGACGCTACAGTCAAAGGCTTCATTGATGAACTTGCCGCCCGCGGCTTTAAAGACGGCGAAAACATCCGCATTGATCACCAAAATGCGCAGGGTGATCAGGCGACCTTGGCCAATATCGGCACCCGTTTTGTTTCCAATAAATCCCAGCTGATCTTTGCCTCATCGACGCCTGCTGTGCAGGCCATGGCTCGAGCAACCAAGACGATTCCTGTCGTTGCCACTGCCGTCACGAGTTTTGAAGCCGCCAAAGTCGTGAAATCCGATGCTGCGCCGGGCGGCAATGTTACCGGCGTCTCGAACCTCTCACCCATTACTGCTCAGCTCGATCTTCTCGTTGAAATCGCTGCGCTCACGCCCAACACTGCCAAAACCAAACCGATCGGCGTCGTCTTCAATCCGAGTGAAGTGAATGCTCAGTTCCAAGTTGACCGCTTCAAGGCTGCGGCAGAGAAACTCGGCATCGAGGTTCTGACAGCTTCGGCTTCCTCTGTCAATGATGTGCCTCAGGCACTCAATTCCCTCAAGGGCAAGATCTGCGGCTTTTGGTTCCCCACCGACAATGTCATTGCTTCAGCCGCAGCCACGGTCGCTAAGGTTGCCGCCGAAGCCAAGCTTCCGGTCGTAGCGAGCGACTCCGCACTTGTTCGCGCGGGTTCTCTGGCTTCTATTTCAGTCGACTACTACGAGCTCGGCCGCATGACTGGCGCCATGGGAGCCGACATTCTGGAAGGCAAGAAAACGCCGGGAGAAATTCCAGTCGGTTTCCAGACTGCACAAAAGCCCTTCATTAATCTGAAGGTTGCTCAATCGATTGGATTAGAGCTTCCGCAGGCCCTCCTTGAACGATCCAACGTTCAAAAATAAGGACTTTCCGGCTTCGTCCTAAAGCGGTTCGCGCATATTTACAGCCTTAACCCCGCCGCTCCAGCCATTAAAAACTGCCCGCCGCTCCTTGCCGCCGACGTGCGGCGGGCAGCCTTTCTCCAATCTGCGCTTGTCAACAAACGGCTGACCAGTAGACACAATGTCAGTCACTAGGCATTCGCACAGCAAGAAAAAAAAGGATAGAATTCACGGCTTCAATCAGTCCGGCCCTGTGCTTCATGCGCTCTCAGGCCGGTTTTTGTTCTGAACTGGAGCCTCTTTCATCATGCCTCATGTTGTCTGCGAAGCCTGCATCGGCTGCAAGCGTACCGACTGCGTGGACGTCTGCCCGGTGGACTGCTTCCGGGAAGGTCCGAATTTCCTTGTGATCGATCCCGATGAGTGCATCGACTGTGCCGTCTGCATTCCGGAATGCCCGGAAGCCGCGATTTACGCAGAGGAAGACGTGCCTGAGGATCAGAAGGAATTCATCGAACTCAATGCCGAGCTCGCCCGTGAATGGCCCTCGATCACTCACCGCAAGCCCTACGCCGACGATGCTGACGAATGGCGCGGCGTCCCCAATAAAATTAAGTTCCTTAAAAAAACCTGGGACTAAGCCGTTCGTATAGCCCGCCCAAGCGCGGGCTTTTTCTTGCTTAAAATCTCCGCATCTTGAATTTTTGTCCGGTGCGGACTTCGGCAGCCCGTCAAGAATGTTTCTGTCCCTATTTGGAAAACATCTTCAAGTTCTTGACGAAAGCGTGAACCCCTTTGTGCGAAACGCACATTCGCTGCTGCCGTCGATCCCCATGCCCGGACCAAAGGCTTTTCCAATATGCAGACCATCAAGCTTCTGAGCCGCCGCAAGGCAGCTCCCACGCTCTTTGTCCTTGAATTTGAACGTCCCGCTGACTACAGTTTCCGCGCCGGGCAGTTCGCCCGTCTCGGAATGGAACTTGAACCCGGCGCAGCGCCGGTTATCCGCGGTTATTCCATTGCCTCTGCGCCGGAAGCTCCGACACTCGAATTTTTCATTACTGCCGTTAAAGACGGCAAACTCTCCCCGAAAATCACCGCACTCGAACCCGGACAGTCCGTCCTGCTGGACGGCCCCGCCGAAGGCAGCCTGACGCCGGACCGCATTCCGGGCGGCAGCACTCTGTGGCTCCTCGCCACGGGATCGGGCCTCTCGCCATTTGCCTCGATGCTTCGCTCGGAAGCCTTCTGGGCCGCCTGGAAAGATGTGGTGCTGGTGCTTTCTGTGCGCCAAATTGAAGAGGCAGTCCTCGCCCGAGAACTCGTCGCCGCTCTGCCGCTTGAGCGCCGTCCCAAACTCATCGTGACAACGACCCGCGAGACGGATCCTGCTCGATTTGGCGACCTCACTGGGCGCATTCCAACCCTCATCGCTTCGGGCGCACTGGAAGCGGCTGCTGAACGCCAAATTACCCCCGAAGAGAGCCGCGTTCTCCTCTGCGGCAATCCGGATTTCATCGCCGCCGCTCGAGCTGAACTCAAGCTCCGCGGGCTCGTATCCCCGCGCTTTGGCAAACCCGGCCAGCTTGTCGTTGAAAATTTTTGGTAATCCGTTCTTCAAAACCATGACGCTTCCTCCTCTGAGACCCTCGGCACAGGCCATTGACGATCTGCTGCCGCAGACCGAATGCCGTCAATGCGGCTTCGACGGCTGCGCCGCCTATGCGCAGGCCGTTGCTGACGGATTGGCTCCCATCAACCGCTGCGCCCCGGGCGGCGCACGCGGCATTGCGGAGCTCGCCAAAGCAACGGGCTTGCCCTTCGTCGCCCTCGACCCTGAATACGGCACGGAGATGCCGTTTGCCCGCGCGCAAATTCGTGCCGAAGAATGCATCGGCTGCTCCTGGTGCGTCCGTGCCTGCCCAACCGATGCCATCGGCGGCTCGCCTAAACACCTGCACGCCGTTCTGGAAGCTCGCTGCACGGGCTGCAGTCTCTGCGCTCCGGCCTGCCCCATGGACTGCATTGACTTCGTTGAAGTCGGCCGCGAATGGACGCGGGAGGATGCCCGCAAAGCAAAACGTCATCACGAGGAAGCCTGGTCGCGGCGCATCCGTCAGGCAGCCTTGGAGGACGCCCGTCTTGCACGCCGACGCGAAGCAGCGTCTAACGTACCGGCAGAGGCCGCAGCTGCCGCTGCGGCCGCCGCCAAGAAAAACTTCATGGCGGACATTCTGGCGCAGGCTCGTGCACGTTCCCGCCAATAAAATGATTTGTGACGGCTCCGAACGCTGAATCTTCGGAGCTGCAGCAAGGAGACCGACCCATTATGTTCTCCGCAAAAAACCGAGAACCCTTCATGGCGGCACTGGCCGCCTTGAACCCCAATCCCAAAAGCGAACTCAACTATTCAACGCCCTTTGAGCTGCTCGTTGCCGTGATGCTCTCTGCGCAGGCAACGGACAAAGGCGTGAATCTTGCAACTGCAAAACTCTTTCCGGTCGCCAATACGCCGCAGAAAATCCTCGATTTGGGGTTGGACGGTCTCATCCCCTACGTTCAGACGATTAATCTTTACCGCACCAAAGCACAGCACCTCATTGAGGCCTGCCGCATCCTGATCGATCGGTTTCACGGCGAAGTACCCCGCACCCGCGATGAGCTCGTCAGTCTTCCCGGCGTCGGCCGCAAGACGGCCAATGTTGTCATGAACGTCGCTTTCGGCGAGCCGGCCATTGCTGTGGACACCCACATCTTCCGCGTCTGCAACCGCACGGGCTTTGCGCCGGGGAAGAACCCCACGGAAGTGGAAGAAAAACTGCTCAAAGTGGTGCCTAAAGACTATCTGCTCAATGCCCACCACTGGCTTTTGCTTTTTGGGCGCTATATCTGCAAAGCGCGGAATCCGGAATGTGTCCGCTGTCCGGTAGCTGAGTACTGCAGCGCGCCGGAAAAGACCGAAGCGCTCGCCAAAGCTGCTGAAGAAGCGGCGGATTTAAAACCCGGATCCCCCGCCAAAAAGCCGAGAGCGAAAAAAAAGCCAACGCTCCCCGAGGTCAAATCCAACGATCGTTCGGTTTAAAGCTGCTGACTGCATGCTGTGAAATTTGGGCCGCAGCGATTACTCGCTGCAGCCCAATGGATGGATCACATTGCCGAGAGCCTTCGCAAAAAAGCTGCGGCAAAACGATCTGCAGTTACTTCAGCGTCGCCGCGTTCGTACCTGCCGTACGGCCAAAGACCATCACGTCGGCAATGGCATTGCCGCCCAAGCGGTTCGAGCCATGAATGCCGCCCGTGACCTCACCGGCGGCGTAGAGACCCGGAATCACCTTGCCGTCAACGCCGATAACCTGCGCCTTGGTGTTGATTTCCAAGCCGCCCATCGTGTGATGCACCGTCGGGACTTTGCGGCAGGCATACCACGGGCCGCCCGTCAAAGTCTTGTCGTCCTTGTTATTGGCTACGAAGCCGAGCGGATCCTTAGCCTTGCCTTCCACGACGGCGTTGTAGCCCGCAACGCTCGCCTCGAGCTTCTTGGGATCCATGCCGGTCTTCTTGGCAAGTTCGTCGAGCGTCGGTGCAGCAACAACGGATCCCAGCGCAAGCATGTTGCGGATGGTGGCGCCGTTGGCATCTACCCAGTCTTCGCTCGGATAACGCTCATGGTTCACGACAATCCAATACGTGCCTTTGGGCTGCGCAAAGATAGCCTTGGCGAGCACATCACGTGCGGCGCCTTCGTTCACGAAGCGGCTGCCTTCAAGATTGACGAAAATACGATTGCGCCCGGAGGTGCGGATATTTTCCATCAGGCCCGTGCCCGGCGTACCGCAGGGGTGGATCTGAATATCATCCAATCCAATCAGTGCGGCCCCAACTTTCTTGTCCATCACGAGACCGTCGCCCTGAGCTGCTTTGGCGAGATTCGTGCAGCCGATGGATTTATCGAGCTTCACGTCCTTCCATACGCCAGTATTAAATTCCTGACGCATCTTGATGTTGGCGCCGAAGCCGCCGGTAGCGATCACGACTGCACCGGCATCCACGGTGATCTTGCGGCCGAAGTTCTCAGCCATCACACCCTTGATCCGGCCGTCAGCCTTGATGAGATCGGTCACCTTGGTATCCGTCATCACTTTGATAGCGCCGTTGGTTTCGCCGATCACCTGCTCAAACGTGCGAATGTAGGTGTTGCCCGAAGGAGTGGCCGGATAGTGGCTGCGCTGCCAAAGGGCACCCGTGGCCGTACCGATCTCATCCTTAAACTTGACGCCGAGGTCTTCGAGCCAATCGACCGAATTCATGGAGTTTTCGGTGAGGTAATGCACCAATGCGGGTGTGCCCTTGTTGTGGCCGCCCTTGATCGTTTGGTCATAGAACTTAGCAACGCTGTCCTCAATGCCCTGACGGCCCTGACGAACCGGGTCAACCGCGTTAAGCGCACCTTCGCTCACATTGGTCGAGCCGCCCACAAAACCCAGTTTCTCAAGGACGAGAACGTGCTTGGCACCGGCCTGATAGGCCGAGATGGCTGCCGCAAGACCGGCTCCGCCGCCGCCCACGACGACCACATCAGCCTGATACTTGGCTTCAACGGCCGGATGCTGCTCAACATGCTTCGTGAGCGCCGTCATATCGCCGCCCGCCTGCTTCAGGCAGTCCTTGACGCCCTGCATCAGCGCAAAGCTCGAAATCGTAGCGCCTGTCACGGCATCCACGCCCACCGACTGATGATCGAGAATTTTCTTGCTCACAATGTCGAGCGCAACTCGGCCGACGCCGATCGTCTCAAGATTCTTGGAGTAGTCGATCTTTTCGATGCGGTTCTTCCCGACGGTCACCTGCACGGTGAGCGGCGCATTGTGGCCGTTGACCTGTGCAGTATAAGTGCCGGGTTTGAAGGTGCTCGGCGCGGTCTGAGCCGCTTCGCTCGCTGACGCCATTCCGGAAACACCCATCAATGCCGCGGCAGCGGCAAACGCCACCGCTTTTAATTGCATGCTTTTACGCATTATTCCTCCCTTCTCTGTGATCCATCGACGGCGCAGGAGGCGCCGTTCTTTTCATCCGCAGACCACAGAAGCGTGAGCATCGGCGCTGCCGATACTCAACTTTTGCGAGGCTAAGCAGAACCCTTCGTACTCAACAGAGGGATTAACGCTTAGGGTGAAATTTGTACTACTTGAAAACAAAAATGCTTACAAGCATCATATACATATCACGACAATATTGTTCGCGTCAGCGCAGCTGACAGCGCTTCAGTTCAGCGGGCGGCGTCTGAAAAAAAGGATGCGAACGGGAGGAAAGCAGACAAGGATTCTGAAGCTCCTGAGGCTTTAAGCGAACGGCCCAAAGAAACGCTCCGAGCGTTTTAGTTTTCTTTGCGTTTTGGCGGAGATCACTCAGCTTCAGTACCGCAACGCGATCGGTCTGAGGATCCACGGCCGCAAACCGCCCTTCTCCGAGCCAAATGCCGGCGGACTGCGGTTCATCGTGCTCACCAAAGAACACCAGATCTCCGGCTTTGAGCTCCGCGCCGTCTCGTCCGCCCGAGAGCGGTGCGCCCAAACGTGCCAGGCGATCGATGTCGGCAGGAGCCAGGAGGTCATGCATGCGAAGCACCACGACGGGAAGCGGCGCGCCTAAGACTTCGGCTTTGCTGCCGACCAATCCTTCGGCTGAAGCCGCAAGCGCCTTGAGATAGGCCGAAGGGCTGCTGCGGCGAAGCTCCTCTTCGCGCTGCTGCCACGCAGAGACATCCTCCAGCGCCGTGCCTGCCGCCTTGGCCTTGCGGCCGTCGGGCAAAAGCACCTCCCAATAATCGGCCTGATGTTCGAGCTGATAGAGCTGAATACCCGCTCCGGCAAAGACAAGAGCATCACCGTTTTCCGGACGAAGCTCTGTGTTGGGCCGGCGCATAACTGCGGCATTCTGACGATTCCAAGACACAAATGCCATGTCATTCTTGAGCGCCAGCCAACTTTCTGAAATCCATCCGAGCCGGCCGTCCAGGCACTGTACCAGCGCCCAGCCCGGGGCCTCTGAGGCGGTCGCCGAAGTCCGCTTCAGGATTCTCATCCGCTCACCCAAAACGACTGTGCGCACCGTCCGCTCTGTACGGCCTGCCGTTTTCGGATCAAGATCCATGAGTTCGGCGCTGTCAACTTTCACAATGCCCCAAGTCATCAAATCCAAAGACTTCGGTTCGGGTACTTGATCCACTGCAGACTCAAACGACAATCCTTGGCGAGCGGCGGCCGCAAAGAACTTAGCGAGCATCGCGGGTTCTGCTGATATCCCCGTAACAGCAGCCGCTCCGGGAAGCCGGGAAGCCGCAGGACCAAATTGAAACGCCAAAAGATCCACTCGATAGTCGAGCGCTTCGGCGTCCGCAAAATGCTTCCAAAGCTGGGCAGCGTGCTCTTCGGAAGGGGCCTCACCCAGCGCCGGTACGTTGGCCGCGTAGTCCGCCGAAACGGAAGGCTGAGCAGCCGCGCAGGCTGATTCACTCCCCAAAACGGCAAGTGCCAGCGTCAGCAAAAGCCCGCCCAAAATAAAGCGGGAGTCCGCGCTCGATCGGGTTGAAGCAAAAGCCATATTCGTTCTCCAGCGCCTTGAGTCTTCCGTCATTTTCGGATAAAGATTTTGGAAAATCAGCCTTTGATCAGCTGATTTCGCGGGCAGCAGCCGGCAGCAGCAGCGTCACGCGTGTGCCGCCGATCGGACTTGCCCGCTCTACCTTTACTTCCGCACCGATGCGGGCTGCACGCTCGGCCATGATCGAGAGGCCGACATGCTGTCCCTTGCGAGCCTCCACCACGTCGTTGTCGATGCCAACGCCGTCGTCAACGATGCTCACCTTAAGGTCGTCGTTATTTTGGATCGTCACGGTGACACTGGTGGCCTGAGCATGTTTACGCACATTGGAGAGCGCTTCCTGAATGATGAAGATCACCTGAAGCTTCTGGCGAGGCGTGAGCTTGGGGCCGTCGCCCGTTGCCCGCAGACGCGCTGAAACATGAGACTGCCCCTCAAAACGGTCAATCACAGTCTGCACGCCCTGAAGGAAGCCTTCGCTGTGCACGCGTTCACGGAAATTAAGGAGCAGCTCCCGCACATCCTGATAGCACTCCTGCACACCCGTCTGAATGGCCGAAAGCGACTCGTCGCGAAGCGCATCATCTTTATTTTTGATGGCTTCCGAGAGGAACTGCACCTGCAGATTAAGGTACGAGAGCGCCTGCGCAATCGAATCATGCAGCCCCTGGGCCAGAAGCTGACGCTCCTGCACCACCGCAAACTGTCGTTCACGCTCAATTAGGCGCTGATTGTCAATAGCCACGCCCAAATGCGTCGAGAAGCTCTCGAGAAGCTGAATCATCTGCGAGGAAAGTTCCGGCGCATCCCGGAAAAGCAGCATGTAGACGCCGATAGACTCCGAAACACTTCGGACCTTAAAGCAATAGGCCGTTGAGAACCCCGCACGAGCAAGCACGACGGCGAGCGGCCGCTGATCATTTTCAAGCCGCACGCGCACCGGATAATTTTTTTGCAGCACCGTACGGCTGATGGAATCCTCAAAAGCCATTTCCGCGGCTTCATGAATATCGCTCGGCCTCAATCCGCTCGCCGCAGCAATATTGACCGCTCCCTGCTTGGCGTCGACCAATGTCACGAGACACGCATCTGCTTCGGTATAGCGCACGATGCGTTCGACAAACCCCTCCGTCAGCTCCTCCATGCCGCGCTGCTGTGAGAAGAAGGATGTGATTTCATAAAGCTGCGCCAAATGACGATTCTTTTCCTCGACAGAAGCCGTCTTTTCGGCCACTTTCTGCTCAAGGTTGTTGTAGAGGTCTTCCAGTCGATCCGCCATGCGATTGAAGCCCTGAGCAATGCGCCCGATTTCGTCTTCGCTTCGAGGCGTCACGCGCGCCGTCAGATCTCCGCCGGAGAGTCGGTTGATGCCTTCGCCGAGTTCATTGATGGGACGAATCACCCAGCGCCAGAGGAGAAGCATAATCGCAAAGAGACTGCCGATCGCCAGCACAATCAGGAGCATCTGCAGATAGCGAAGCTGCCACAAATACCCGCTTCGCCACTCTTCAATGCGGTGCGCAAGATTCGTTGCTTCATCCAGAAAACTGCTGAGTGCATACTCGTCAACAGGCTTCCCAAGCTCTCTCGCACGCACAAACATGGGTTCGATACTGCCGCGCCAGCGCCCTTCAAGGAGGTCGAGCTTGTCGGCAATATCGGGCTCTCGCGGTAGCAGGAGCGGCTTCCAGCTGTCGCCGCTGCGAACGTTCTTAAAGCCGTCGAGCATCGCCTGAAGTTCTTTGTCGAAATCGAGCCGCGACGAGCCCGTCTGCGAAAAATACGCTGCTCTATAAGCATGAAGGCGCAGTTCGCCCACTGCGTATTTGGCCGATGCGCTTGCCTCAAGTTCCCAGTTAACGAGCATCGTCCAGGCAATCGACCCGGAAACAAAGCTCACCCAAAGAAGCGTGAGAACGAGAAGACGAGCCGAAAGGCTTTTAAAGTACTTCAGGATGAACATGAGGCGCTGCGCCGAGCCCTGCGGCTCGGCGGGAATTGTAGATTGGCACAAACCGCAGATTAGATAAGCGTTGGATCTTCGTCCACCACTTCAAGCGTCAAACCGTCGTCTGTCTTAACGCTGTCGGACGGAGCTCCGCCAGCTGTGTCCGACCCATCCGCGGAATCCGTTGATTCAAGGGACAGCCCCACAATATGTTCGGCCTTCCAAGAGAGCGCAAGCACCTTGCCGCGGCGGGCACGATGGAGCGTTGCGCCGCTCAGGATGCGCTTGGAAATCTGCGCCTCTCGCGCTTTACCGCCTCGGCCGGTGCCAGTAACGATTGCCCCGCGGTCATCAACCAGCGCGACAGATACAAGCGATTCGCCCGTTTCAAGCGTCATGAAGCTCATACCTTTGCCGCCGGAGGCCGTCACGCGCACTTCTTTCAAGGGGAATACCAAGAGTCGATTGGACGACGACAAGCAGGCAATGAGCTGCTCGCCCTGCGCCGCTTTAAGGGGCAGTTCAATCGGCGGCAGAAGCGACTCGCCTTTGCCTAACGTTACGAAATCGCGGCCGGCCTTTAAACGCGTCGACACGTCCGAAGCCTTCAGCACCATGCCCTTGCCGCCGGAAGTCACAATCACCGCAGCGGCATTCGGATCCGCCGAAATCCAGCCTGCCGGCTGAGCGCCTTTAGGCAAATCAACGAAGGCCGAAAGCGGCGAACCATCGCCGCGGCCGCCCGGCAGTGCGGAGACGGCAAGCGTATAGACGCGGCCCGCCTGATCCAAGAACGAAATCTGACTGCTCGAACGGCACTCAATCGTCGCTTCGAGTCCGTCACCCGTCTTAAAGCTCATGAGCGAGCAGTCGTGACCATGACCCGTACGGGCGCGCAGGAAGCCCTTGCGGGAAATGACGACCGTTACGGGTTCATCCGCCGTCTGCACTTCGTGCGCCGCCTGTTCGGCCTCTTCAACCACCGTACGGCGAGGATCGGCAAAACTCTTGGCCGCCGCTTCGATTTCCTTGGCCGTCTGGCGCTTCAGTGCGCCGTCGCTGCCGAGAATTTTCTCGAGTCCGGCACGTTCTTTGGCAAGCTGCGCGAGCTCTTTCTCAATGGCAATGGCCGCCAAGCGAGCAAGCTGCTTCAAGCGAATTTCAAGAATATCGTCGGCCTGACGGTCCGTGAGCCCAAACTCTTTGATGAGATCGGCCTTCGGATCATCTGCATTGCGAATAATGGCGATCACGCGGTCAATATTGAGGAGCACAAGCGACCGGCCTTCCAACACGTGAATGCGGTCGAGCACCTTCTCCAAACGCGCCTCTGAACGCCGGCGAACGACCGCCAGCCGAAATGCGATCCAATCCTGCAGAATTTCGAGCAGGCCTTTTTGCCGGGGCTTGCCGTCCAGTCCCAGCATCACAAGGTTCACCGGCACGTTGCTTTCGAGGTCGGTTTCCGAAAGCAGGTAATTCACGAACTCATCGCGATCGACCTTGCTCGTCTTCGGTTCAAACACGAGGCGCACGTCGACGGACTTGCCCGACTCGTCGCGCACATTGTCGAGCAGCGAAAGCATCGCGCTCTTGGCCTGCTGCTGCTTGGCCGAAAGCGTCTTTTTATCCTTCTTGGGACGCGGATTCGAAATCTGCTCAATGCGGTCCAGAATCGAACGCGCAGAAGCTGCCGGCGGCAGCTCATCAATCACGAGCTGCCACTGACCGCGCGCCAGATCTTCAAAGTGCCAGCGAGCACGAACACGGAGCTTGCCGCGTCCCGAACGGTAGATGGCGCGGATTTCATCCTTAGGCGTAATAATCTGACCGCCGCAAGGGAAGTCCGGGGCCGGCATCAGCTCCAGAATCTCGTTTAAATCCGCGTCGGGATTCTCCAAAAGCCGCACGCAGGCCGCAGCGACTTCGCCCAGATTGTGCGGAGGGATCTCGGTCGCCATGCCAACGGCAATGCCCGACGAACCGTTCAGCAGCACAAACGGCAGCTTGGCAGGCAGCTCCACCGGTTCCTGAAAATTACCGTCGTAATTGGGCTGAAAATCCACAGACCCCAGATCCACTTCTTCGAGCAAGAGCTGCGAAATGGGCGTGAGACGGGTTTCCGTATAACGCATCGCCGCTGCCGAGTCACCGTCGCGGGAACCGAAATTGCCTTCGGCCACAAGGAGCGGATAGCGAAGCGAAAAGGTCTGAGCCATGCGCACCAGGGCGTCATACACCGACTGGTCACCGTGCGGATGATATTTGCCGAGCACGTCACCCACAATACGGGCGCTTTTGACGCTTCTGCCCTCAAATTTCAGCCCCATCCGGTACATGTCTATCAGGATGCGGCGCTGGACAGGTTTTTGCCCGTCGGTCACTTCCGGAAGCGCTCGGCTCTTCACCACTGACATGGCGTATTCAAGATAAGCCTGTGAAGCATAGCGGGCAAGCGTGAGCGCCCCGTCCTCTTCGGCCGGACCGACTGTAGCTGCACCGACAGCCATCTCTTCAGTAGCGGCTTCCTCGGGTGATTCCTCAAGAGCATCGTCTGGCGATGGAGCAGCATCATCAGCATCGAGCTCCTCCGTTTCCGGCGGTTCAGAGCCGTTTGGCTCCTTTGCCGCCTCCGGCGTTTCGGGAGCCTCTGCCGCATCGTCGTCCGCAGCCTTTTCTTGAATCGCCTGAGCCCCTTGAGACTGCTTAGACGGATCCAGTTCCGGCACATCAGCATTCAAGTCGCCAAAAAGGGAGTCGTGCTCAAAATCGTCTTTCTTCATGCTTCATACAGACGGGTTCGTCAATGCCGCCCCAGTCTTTCACTTCTTTCGTTTAACCGCTTTTTCGGGACCGTTTTTAAACATCGAGCTCTGCTCGGTCACCATAGGCTTCCATCCAGAGGCGGCGCCCCGTCACCTGACGTTCCCCCATCAAGGTTTGCATGACCGTTCGGGTATCCGCTTCGGAAATACTGCCGAAAGCAACGGGGAGGAGCTTCCGCGTATCGGGAGCCAGCGTTGTCTCCGCGAGCTGCTCAGCTTTCATTTCACCCAAACCCTTAAAGCGTGAAATGGAGAGCTGCTCCTCGGTGAATCCCTCCTTTTTGAGAGACTCCAGCGTGCGCGACAGTTCGCGCTCGTCCAGACAATAGATCTTGCGATCGGGTTTGCGGCCTTTCTTCGGCGCATCAACGCGAAAGAGCGGCGGCATGGCGACATACACGTGACCCAATTCAATAAGCTTCGGAAAGTGCTTCAAGAAGAGCGTCAGAAGGAGCACTTGAATGTGAGAGCCGTCCACGTCCGCGTCGGACAAGATGCAGATCTTTCCATAACGCAGCCCCTTCAAATCCGGATCACCGTCCCGATGATGCGGATCCACCCCGATGGCGAGCGCAATGTCATGAATCGTGTCGGAACGGAAGAGTTCGCCGCCCTCGACTTCCCAGGTATTGAGGATCTTGCCGCGCAGCGGCAGCACAGCCTGAAATTCCTTGTCGCGCCCCTGCTTAGCGGAGCCGCCGGCTGAATCCCCTTCAACGATGAAGAGTTCGTTGCGCGTAATGTCGCTTGACTCACAGTCGGTGAGTTTGCCCGGCAATACCGCCACCGTGCTTGCGCGACGGCGCTCGTATTTCGCAGCCTGACGCTGACGCGCCTGTGCCTGCGAAATGATGTGTTCAACGAGCTTTTTGCCTTCGTCGGCATGGTCATTCAACCAGAATTCAAACTGCGGACGTACGAACCCGCCCACGAGCTTCACTGCATCACGGCTCGTGAGTTTTTCCTTCGTCTGTCCTTGAAACTGGGGATCGAGCGACTTTGTTGAAAGTACAAAATTAACGCGCGAAAAGACGTCTTCGGCGAGAATTTTCACGCCCTTTGGCTGCAGCCCATGGGCATCCATGAAAGCACGGACAGCTTGAAAGAGGCCGTCCTTCAATCCCGCTTCATGCGTGCCGCCCTGCGGCGTCGGAATGAGGTTCACATAGCTCTCGCGCGTGAGCGGTCCTTCAGTCGTCCACACCACCACCCAAGACGCGCCTTCACCCGGCGAAAAGCTTTCGGAATCTTCACCAGCAAAGCCTGAAGCTTCAAACGGCTCAATAAGACTATCGCCCTTGATTTCCGAGAGCAAATATTCCTTTAAGCCTCCCGAATATTTCCAATGCGCTTCCGTTCCGGTCATTTTGTTGACATAGTCCACTTCGCATCCCGGAAGGAGCACCGCCTTCGAGCGCAGAAGACGGACCAATGCCGGTTCAGGAATAACCGGACTGTCAAAATACTTCGGATCGGGCCAGACCGTTACGCGCGTGCCTGTGCGCGACTTCGGGCGGGAGCTTTTCTTGATTTCCAAGGGTTCAGACACGAACCCGTCGCGAAAGCCCATCGTTGCTTCTTGGCCGTCGCGCCAAACAGTCACCACTAAATGCTTGGAAAGCGCGTTGGTTACCGAAACGCCTACACCATGAAGGCCGCCCGCAAACGTGTAGGGGCCGCTTCCATCAGCTTTGGCAAACTTGCCGCCGGCATGCAGACGCGTAAAAACAATCTCCAGCACCGGCGCGTGTTCTTCTGGATGCATGCCGGTAGGAATACCTCGGCCATCATCCTCCACCGTCACTGATCCGTCCGCTGCCACCTCAACAGAGATTCTTTTGCCGTAGCCCGCGAGCACTTCGTCGCTTGCGTTGTCAATCACCTCCTGAATGATATGGAGGGGATTGTCAGTCAGCGTGTACATACCCGGGCGCTGCTTGACAGGTTCTAACCCTTTCAGCACGCGAATAGCCTCTACGCCGTATTCTTCTTTTTTCGCCATCTTCACAAACAAAATGCAGCCGGAGATTCAGAGGAAGGCGCTTGCGCTACTTCCGTCCGATCGAACCAGTACTGAATAAAAGGAGAGTCGAGGTTGATCGAGTTTCACCGGTCAGCCTTCCGCAGTGCTTCCACTTCAGCAGCAAGCAAACTCAAAGAGCCTGCTGCGCAGGAAGCAGCGAGGAGAACCATGCATTGTTTGATCCTCTTCGAGACTCACAAATATATATTCTAGCAATTGCAGTCACCGGGCTAAATCTTGACTAGCACGCTGTCAGCGCTGGCACCCGACAAAGCGATTTCTTTGCGGTTTATCCCAATAAAAAGCACCAACGTCTGCTGAAAAAGACGCTGAGGCACCCAACCCCACTATCAACACTGAATTGATGAGACTGCAGAGCTTGGCCTTATAAGCTTCAATAGCCATTTACACAAAAATCAGGACATTCTCCAGCCCCCATCTCTTAATACTTACCGGCGTAAAGTACATATGGGCTACCTCAAAGCTAAAAGAACTTGCTGATACTGCCCAAGTTGCAGATATAAATAGTTCTCTAAGTATTTTGACAAGCCCTTTGATAATAATATTTGTATTTCAATACTGTATTTTTGTCAATTAAATTAACACTCAGAAAACTCTGATTCATTGGTACAGTCTGTATGTCCATCACGCGTCGGTCTTTCCTCGGAGCGCTCAGCGGCTTTGTTTCTTTCGGATGCCAAGCTGTATGTCCAAATCCAGACGAAACCTTTGATCTCATTGTGGTTGGATCCGGTGTCGCAGGGCTGACGACCGCGGTCATTGCAGCAGAGTCCGGGATTCGACGTGTCGTCGTACTAGAAAAGCAGCCTCTACTTGGTGGAACTTCCATTATCTGCGAGGGAAACTGGAGTATTTCTGAAACAATTTTTCAGAAATATGCCGGCATTATTGACAGCAATGATTCGTTTTACGAAGACATGCTAATTGCCGGGAGACGAACAAACAAACCCGAACTCGTACGTGCCATGATTGATGCTGGACGACAGCAGTTTGAATGGACTGTTGCCGGCGGAGTTCGTCCCACAGCTGTCGGGGTCAATTCCGGCTTGCGTATCCCTCGCGCTCACAAATTTAATCCCGTAGAAGTGATTTCTCACCTGAGGCAATGTGCCAAGAAGCTCGGCGTAAAAATTCAAACAGCAGTTCGCGTTGAGGAACTTCTTGGAAACCACAACAGCGGTGTCTTAGGCGTACGTGTTTCAAGTGCCGCAGGCAAATGCTGTATATGGGCAACCAAATGTGTTGTCTTAGCTACTGGCGGATTCGCACGAAATAGGGTATTGCTCTCACGTTATGCGCCAAAGCTACTCAATGCACCGTGCCTTGCATCTATTGGCGCAACAGGTGACGGCATTCGTCTTGCAGAACCGTTCGATCCTTCGCTGCGAGATATGAATAATCTTCAAGCAGCTTATGCTTTCATCCCCAACCCAAGCTCAATCAGAGACATGACGCATATCTTCTACGGAGGTGCTGTTGCAGTCAATAAGTGGGGACGGCGTTTCACGGATGAATCACAAGCTTATTTTCATACGGCAGAAGCGGCTATTGATCAGGCTGATGCAATGACGTTTCTTGTGTTCGACGAAAAAATCCGTCGTAATCAAATGTCACGGCGAGCAGTCGATCTAGCTCTGTTAAAGCCATTCGATGAGGTTAAGGCACCCCCATACTTGCTTGTTGGCGACACTCTCAAGCTGGCAGCCGAAAAGGCTCGGATACCAGCTGAAATATTGATTGAAACGATTGGAGAGTACAACCACGACATCACAACATTAGGGCGTGATTCCCTCTTCGGCCGAACCTCTCTTGACTGCGGCGTAGGTAATCTGGTTACGATCAATACGCCACCCTTTTTTGTTATGCCTGTAGTTCCCGCCTTTCTCGGCACATATTGTGGTCTAGAGATCGATGAATCTGCTCGCGTTCTTGATAAAAATGGAATCCCCATCAAAGGATTACTTGCAGCCGGCGAAGTAACTGGTGGACTACATGGCAATGGGTCTGTGGGAGGCGCTCACTATGGCGCAGCGCACGCCTTTGGGAGAATTGCCGGTCTAACAGCTGCTCAGCTCCCTTCTC
>SCPO01000286.1_pt1 | contig 27676 bp, 18 predicted proteins | sample 6106821 | NCBI WGS metagenome assembly SCPO01 (sample SAMN10720448, study PRJNA508395) | human gut metagenome | isolation source: Participant 2 stool, 0 month | host: Homo sapiens | collected 2017 | reverse complement strand
TCCCTCCGGTTACTTTTTTAATGCGGAAAAAGGAAGGGTGCTTCGCGAATATCAGTTGGTCTATATCACAAAAGGGCGTGGTTTGTTTTCATCCGATTCCACTTCTGAAAAGCAGGTTTGTAAAGGCCGGCTGATGGTATTGTTTCCCGGGCAATGGCATACTTACCGCCCGTTACGGCAGACTGGTTGGACGGAATATTACATCGGCTTTGAGGGGCCAATGATAGATGCCATCGTTAATGATGCTTTTTTGTCGCAGGAGCAGCAAATATTGGAAATCGGTATTAATGAAGAGTTGGTTTCCTTGTTCTCCCGTGCTCTTGCTGTAGCTGAAGCGGATAAGATTTCTGCGCAACAATATCTTTCCGGGATTGTGCTCCACATGATAGGTATGATTCTTTCTGTCTCCAAGAATAAAGTTTTCGAGATGAGTGATGTGGATCAGAAGATAGAACAGGCGAAAATCATCATGAATGAAAATGTTTCCGGTAATGTAGATCCGGAAGAGTTAGCAATGCGGCTTAACATCAGTTATTCATGGTTTCGACGTGTTTTCAAGGAGTATACTGGTTATGCTCCCGCCAAATATTTCCAGGAATTGAAACTCCGTAAAGCCAAACAAATGTTAGTAGGAACTTCCCAATCCGTGAAAGAGATTTCTTTTTTTCTGGGTTTCCAGTCTACCGAATATTTTTCTCTTTTTTCAAGAAACGTACAGGGCTTACCCCGTTGGAATATCGTTCGTTCGGACGGGAAGAATAAAAATAGGGTGAAGTCTATATCTATCAGTTATTTTGCTCTGATTTTGGGAATATCATAAAAACTGTTACTTTTGTGACGAGATTAATGTGTGCTATAAACCATCATTCTTGATATGTGCGAACAAAGACTATCTAAGATCCATTTTTTTATTCTACTATCTCTTTTGGGATTTGTATTTCCACTCCGGTCACAGGAATACAAGTTCAGAACATTGGGTGTGGAAGATGGATTGTCGCAAATAACGGTGAGCGATATTTGCCAGGATGAGAAATCGCGTATATGGATTGCCACTTTGGACGGGCTGAATTGTTTCGATGGCAATCACATCAAAGTCTTCAACCACTTTCATAACGACTCTATCAGTTATGGTAATTTATATGTGACTCAAATGGTGGAAGACGGTCAGGGAAGTCTTTTCCTGTTGGCCTCTACCGGACTTTTCCAGTTCGACCTTGAAACAGAGAAATATTATATTCTTCCGGTGACTTCTCCCTCCACTCTTGCCAAAGGAAAAACGGGAGTGTGGATTGCAGAAGGAGGGAAACTGTTCTTATACGATAAGAATACCCGCCTCTTGGAACCGATGTATGCCGATTTGCAGCTGCCGGATAGTGGCCCGACGATGGTGGAAGGTTCCGAAGGAAGTCTCTGGATTGCTTTGAAAGAGGGTGGGGTGATGCGTGTAGATACTTGCGGATCGATGTCACTTCACTTGCCCGGAATTAAAGTGATGAAACTGATAAAAAGTAACGACCAGAATATCTGGATTGGTTCGCAGGATCAGGGCGTTTTCTGTTTTTCACCTCAAGGTACGATCATACATCACTATGAATATAATGATAAGAGTGTTTACACGGTTCGGGACGATATGGCGAGAGCGTTATGTCAGGATTTGGAAGGGAATATATGGGTAGGCTACAGAAGTGGATTGAGTAAGATTGAAGTGGCTACCGGGAAAATATTCCATTATCAGGCTGATCCTAACCGGGTGGGTGCTATGTCCAATCGTTCGGTGACGTCTCTTTATACCGACAAACAAGGAACTGTTTGGGTGGGCACTTATTGGGGAGGGGTAAACTTCTTCTCTCCGGAATATCAGCATTTTGTGCATTATCATGCTTCGGACACCGGATTGTCTTTTCCGGTGGTCGGTGCTATGGCAGAAGATAAAGTCGGAAATATCTGGATTTGTACGGAAGGAGGGGGATTAGATTTATATCAACCGGAACAGGGAAAGTTCAAGCATTTTAATGCGCATACGGGATATCATTTCAGTACGGACTATCTGAAAGATGTTGTTTTTGATGAGGCTAATAATTGCTTATGGATTGCAGCCGACTTTACCAATAAGGTGAATTGTTTTCATCTTAATAACTATCGGAATGATATCTATAATCTCGAACCGCTTGGAAAAGAAAGTGTAGGAGAAGCCCTGTTTGCCTTGGCGGATACTCCTCGTAAATTGTATGTCGGGACAACATCCGCTATTGTGAGTTTGGATAAACAGACCTTGAAATCCGAGGTGTTGTTTCATCAGAAGGAACTGTTTACACATAATTATAACACCCTATTGCTTGATTCGAAAAACAGATTATGGTTTGCTGCCGACGACGGTTGTGTAGCCTATGCGATTGATGAAAAGCGGTTTGAAACCTATAGGATAAGTCTGAAGAAACGGGTCAGATCTCAAAAAGAGTTGGTCAATGTTATCTATGAAGATCGAAAGGGAAATATTTGGGTAGGGACACATGGCAACGGACTTTTCTTGCTGGATAAGAAAGAACGTTTGTTTCGTTTACATACTCCTGAAAGTGTGTTGTCGGGAGAAAATATCAGGGTACTGGGGGAAACCCCTTCCGGGAATTTATTGATTGGTACCGGGCATGGATTGTCAATGCTGGAACAGAAAGAGGGGAAAGTGATAAACTTCAATTCTAAAACCGGATTCCCGCTGACTCTTGTGAACCGGAAATCCATGCATGTATCCCGCAACCATGATATTTATATGGGAGGAGCTACCGGATTGGTAACCATTCGTGAAAGTAGTCTGTATTATCCTCCGAAAATATACGATCTGGAGTTGGCTCATTTGTATGTCAACAACAAAGAGATAACAACAGGCGATCAAACCGGTATTTTAAATAAATCCTTTGCCTATACCGGACGGATCAAATTGAATTACTTGCAAAATGTGTTTTCTATCGGTTTCTCAACAGATAATTTTCTGCATATAGGCGGTGGTGAGGTAGAATATCGGTTGATGGGGTATAATGATGAATGGAGCGAGAACCGTCTGGGAAATGACATTACTTATACAAATATCTCTCCGGGTGATTATGTCTTTGAGATCAGGCTGAAGAACTTCCCGGAAGTAATCAGATCGCTGGATATAACGATTACGCCACCTTTCTATGCTACTTGGTGGGCCTATACTATTTATGTATGCGTGATTCTGACTATTCTATTCTTCATTGTGAGAGAATATAGAATCCGTCTGTTCCTGAAAACTTCATTGGATTTTGAACTTCGCGAGAAACAATACATTGAAGAGATGAATCAATCCAAACTTCGTTTCTTCACGAATATCTCGCATGAAATCAGAACTCCGATCACTCTTATCCTGGGGCAGGTTGATCTGTTGCTGAATTCCGGCAAATTGTCTACCTATGCTTATTCGAAACTGTTGAATATACATAAAAATGCAGGTAACCTGAAATCATTGATTACGGAGCTGCTTGATTTCCGGAAACAGGAGCAGGGACTTTTGAAACTGAAAGTTTCTCAATTTGATTTATATTCTTTACTCAAAGAGCATTATGTATTGTTCAAAGAGTTGGCTGCTAACAGGAATATTTCGTTTGTTTTGCATGCCGACTGCGAGCAATGCCTCGTGTGGGGAGACCGGATGCAAATACAGAAGGTGGTTAATAACTTGCTGTCTAATGCTTTTAAATATACTTCAGACGGTGGAACTATCCGTATGGAACTGGCTGATGGAACGGAGGAATGTATGTTTTCCGTTTCCGATAATGGTGCGGGAATATCCGAGGAAGACTATGTTAAGATATTCGAACGATTCTATCAGGTTGAGAATATAGGACAGTATGGAGGAACTGGTATCGGGCTGGCTTTGAGTCAGGGTATTGTGAAAGCCCACCAGGGGGATATAACAGTAGAAAGTCAGTTGGGAAAAGGTTCTTGTTTTAAGGTCACTCTGAAAAAAGGGGATGCTCACTTTGACTCTTCTGTGGCCCGGATTGAACCGGAGCAGGATAAGGAATATATTTATTATTCGGAAGATAAAGAACTGCTGGTTAAAGAGGTGCAGTCAGCCCAAAGTGAAAGCGGGACTACTGACTGTAAATTACTGGTGATTGATGATAATGAAGAAATCAGAAATATCCTTGTAGATATCTTCTCTCCGTTGTATACGGTTGAAACAGCAAGTGATGGCAAGGAAGGGTACGAGAAAGTAAAGGTAATGCAACCCGACCTGGTTATTTCGGATATCATGATGCCCGGAATGCCCGGAACAGAGTTATGTGCCAAGATCAAGAACAATATAGAAACCTGCCATATCCCTGTCGTTCTTCTGACTGCCCTTAGTGCGCCGGAACGTGAATTGGAAGGATTGAGAATTGGAGCGGATATTTATGTGGTAAAACCATTTAATATGCGGCGGTTGGTTATGCAATGCAATAATCTGATTAATACCCGCAGACTCTTACAGAATAAATATGCCCATCAACTGGATAGCAAAGCGGAGAAGATTGCGACGAATGAACTCGACCAGAAGTTTATTGAACAAGCTACTCAAGTGGTGGAAGATAATATGGAAAATCCCGAATTCAGTGTAGATACTTTCTCACGGGAGATGGGAGTAGGACGTACCGTCTTATTCCAGAAGATAAAAGGTATTACGGGAAGTACGCCAAATAATTTTATCATGAATCTTCGTCTGAAAAAAGCAGCATATTTTCTACTGAATGCTCCGGAGATGAACATTTCGGATATTGCTTACCGGTTAGGATTTGGAAATCCTCAATACTTCAACAAATGCTTTAAAGAACTTTTTGATATTGCTCCTACACAGTATAGGAAATCTCATGATGCCCCTTCCGATCCCTCTGTAAAGTGATTAAAATAAGTCATCTGAATTTTTAGACTAGATAAAACGAACAATTCGATAGGGTGCAATATGCTCAAATGCGATACTTTTGTGGCGTTGGATCATGCCAGCTTGTACTTGAGTTTTCTTTAATTGGGTGTGTCCGCACACACTTTTATTTAGCAGACCGGGTATTGTATAATCTTTATTCTAATATAATAATTATTGTATAGTATTATGAAAGACGATTATCTATGTAATAAATAAAAGATAACATCTTACGGGAGAGAGCCAATGTATTTCTCCTAATTAATTAAGTAGTGAGTAAAACCTTGATAATTAACCAATTTAATTTTATTCTAGTTATGAAAAATTTGCAGAGTAGGACAAAAGTGCGGTTGTTGCAGTCGTTTCTTTTGATTTCCTTGAGTCTCTTTTTCCTTGCCCATCCGGCTTATGCTCAAGGCGGGTTTGCAGTGAAAGGAGTTGTTGTGGATAAAACAGGATTTCCTTTACCTGGCGCTAATGTGATGGAGAAAGGAACATCTAATGGAACAATTACGGATTTAGATGGTAATTTCTCATTGAATGTTTCAAAGAAGGGAGTTACTTTGACTGTCTCATTCATGGGGTATACCCCTAAAGATGTGGTAGTGAAAGATAAAACAATGAATATTACGCTTGAAGAGAACGCTAAGTTGTTGGACGAAGTAGTGGTGGTGGGTTATGGTACGATGAAAAAGCGTGATGTAACGGGAGCTATTACTTCCATCTCAAGTGAGGCTATTGAGCAGAAGATGGCTACCAATGTTTTTGAAGCACTGCAAGGTACTACTGCCGGTGTACAGGTAGTGTCCGGCTCGGGACAACCCGGTGAATCTTCTTCTATTAAAATTCGTGGTACTTCCACTTTCTCCGCCGAAGGAGTTACTCCCCTTTATATTGTAGACGGTGTGCCTTTGGAAAGTATTGATGGTATCAATACCAATGATATTACTTCCATGGAGATTTTGAAAGATGCTGCTTCTGCAGCTATCTACGGTTCCCGTTCGGCTAACGGTGTGATTATTATCACAACCAAGAGCGGTCAGGAAGGTAAGGCTCGTATTGATATCAAGTATAATCACTCATGGGGTACATTGTCTCATAAGGTGCCACAGGCAAATCGTAAAGAGCGTCTGTTGTACGACCAGTACCGCAAAGAGTATTTTGAAACATACGGCGGAGGTAATCCGGATGAAAGTATTGATATTCTGAATGATCCGTTGAACTCATTCTTCAATGTAGACAATGATTATCTGGACATGATTACAAGTACTGCGCAGAAAGATCAGGTGGATATCAGCGTAGGTGGCGGTACAAAGAAACTGAAATATTTCATCAATACCGGTTATTATAACGAGAAGGGTATTATTTCCAATACTGGTTTCCAAAGATTAAATACTCGTATCAACTCCGATTATTCACCGACAGACTGGATGAATATGGGTAGCCGTATTTCTCTTACTTATTCTAAAAAGAAAGGTCTGAATGAAGGTACGTTATTGAGCGCAGTGTTGACTCGTCGTCCTTATTTCAATACTTATTATCCGGATGGCTCTTTGGTCGGGGTGTTTAATGGTCAGAAGAATCCTATTGCACAGGTCAATTATACCACTGACTTTACGGATTCTTATAAGGCTAACTTCTTCCAGTTCTTTGAAATCAAATTCAACAAGTACCTGAAGTTCAGAGCCAATATAAATGCCAACTTCTATTTGGACAAGCGCAAAAAACTCGAACCTAGTCTTATTACTGATGAATGGCAGAAACAGAATAAAGGGTATTCTTATAATTACCTCAACTGGAACTGGATGAATGAAGATTTCATCACTTATGCACGCAAGATAAAAGGACATAATTTCAGCGCGATGGTGGGTGTCAGTGCTCAACAATGGCGTTATGAAAATGAAACTTTTGTGGGATTGAATTCCTCTACCGACTTTATTTATACAATGAACGCGTTTGCTGCCAATCTGGATTTATCCTCTACGGGATCTACATTGAGTAATCACTCCATGGCTTCCGTTTTTGCACGTGTGACGTATGATTATCTGGGGAAATACCTGTTTACAGCGAATATGCGTCGTGACGGTTCTTCTCGTTTTGCGAAAGAAAACAAATGGGGTAATTTCCCGTCAGTGTCAGTGGGATGGCGTTTCTCAGATGAAAAATTCATGAAGTTCTCGAAGAAATTCCTGGAAGATGGTAAGATTCGTGTAAGTTATGGTATCACCGGTAATGAAGCGATCGGAAATTATGATTATATTTATTCTTATTCTCCGAATTCTATCTATGACGGAGTGGGCGGCGTTATTCCGACCCGTATCGGTAAAGACAATCTGAAATGGGAGGAAACTAAACAGTTCAACCTTGGTTTGGACTTGAATTTCTGGAATAGCCGTTTGACGATTACTGCCGATTACTACGATAAATACACAGACGGTTTGTTGGCAAACTACCAATTACCCAAGGAGTCTGGTTTTGCATATATGAAAACCAATGTCGGTGAGATGAGCAACCGCGGTTTTGAAATTGCCGTTACCGGTGATATTATCCGCACGAAGGATTGGAAATGGAATGCTTCTTTCAATATCTCCAGAAACATCAACCGTATTGAAAAGCTGTCTGAAGGTAAGGCATATATGGAAGGTGATATCTGGTGGATGCAGGAAGGCGGCCGTGTAGGTGACTTCTACGGATTTAAAAGTGCCGGTGTCTTTGCTTATGATGAATCAAATGCTTTTACGGATAACTGGGAGCAACTGACTCCGGTGTTTGAAAATGGTGTATTCCAATACAAGTATTTATTGAATGGAAAGGAATATGCAGGTGATATTCGCCAGAAAACATTACCGAACGGCAAACCGTTCCGTGGCGGAGATTACAACTGGGAAGAACCGGAAGGAACCCGCGACGGTGTGATTGATGATAACGACCGTATGGTGATTGGTAATGCCATGCCTGATGTGACCGGTGGTTTGAATACAACCGTGACCTGGAAAAACGTAAGTCTGTATTTGGGATTCTATTATTCTTTGGGAGGACAGATTTATAATGCCGCTGAACATAATCGTAACATGTTCAAATATACGGGAACCACTCCTTCACCGGAAGTAATTCATAATATGTGGTTGCATCCGGGCGACCAGGCTATCTATCCGCGTCCGTATAATGATGATTATAACAATGCACGTATGGGTAACTCGTTCTATCTGGAAGATGCTTCCTTTATTCGTCTGCAGAACGTACGTATAGCCTATGATCTTCCAGAAAACTGGATAAAGAAGCTGATGTTGAAGAATATAAATATCTACGCTTTTGTAAACAACGCATTGACATGGACCAACTATTCGGGATTCGATCCGAATTCTCTACAAGTAATCCTCTGCAGGTAGGTAAAGACTCTTACCGCTATCCGAGAAAGAGAGAATATGGTATTGGTTTTTCTGCAAACTTTTAATTGAAGATATCGTATGAAGAATATAAAATATTTTGTTGGAGCTATATGCCTGGCTCTATCATTGAATAGCTGTTCAGACTTTCTGAATGAGGAACCGGTGAGTGAAATCCCGGCAGGTGACATGTGGCAGACCGCCCGTGACGCTAAAGCAGGTATAAATGAAATCTATGGATTGTTGCGTTCCACTTTACGCGAGAATTATTTTTATTGGGGTGAGTTCCGTTCGGATAACGTAGCTCCCGGAGCACCGGTGATGCCGATCAGGCACGTGTGATTAACAACCTGATGTCTACGGACGAGAAATGTGCGAAATGGACGACCTTGTATCAGATGATTAACCAGACCAATCTGGCCATCAAATATGTTCCTAATATCAGTATGCCGGATGTGGCAGACCGTAACGATTACCTTGGACAAGCGTATGCGTTGCGTGCTTTGGCTTACTTCTATGCTATCCGTGTCTGGGGAGACGTACCTTTGTTTATAGAACCTACTGAAAAGTATTCGGAGGCTATCTACAAGGAACGTACAGATAAGAATTATATTCTGGAACATGTTATTCTTCCTGACCTGAAAAAGGCGGAAAGCCTGATTAACCGTAATAAGAATTACGAACGCAAGCGTATTTCTATCTGTGGCGTATGGGCTATCATGGCGGACGCTTATATGTGGGCTGAAGAATATAATCTGGCTGACCAGACCATTGATAAAATGGCAACTATTGCTTCCAAAAAGGGTGGACGCTTTGTAGACTTCGAACCTAACATTGCTACTTGGCATACCATGTTTACGGAAGAACTCAACAATAAGCCTTCGGATGATACGCCCGAAAATGATGAATATAACTCCAGAGAGTTAATATTCCTTGTTCATTTCAACATGGATGAAGTCGGCACGAATGGTTACAGTTATATGTATCAATGGTTTTCCGGTTCAGGAAACCGTGCGGCAGTTATGTCCGACAAGTTTATGAGCATCTTTGATGAAAAGGATATGAAAGGTGATTTGCGCAAAGATTATACGGTGAAGAATTACCAGAATGGAAATGAATTGCGTAAATATATGGCAGGTGACATCAGTAACTCTTTGAATAAGACATGCGAAGTAGCCTATCCAATTTATCGTTACACAGATATGATGTTGTTGCAAGCAGAAGCTCGTGCTCATCAGGGAAAATGGGGTGAAGCTTTGGATTTAGTAAAAACTGTACGTGACCGTGCCGGATTGAACACGTTGACTGAAAATGATTTTGCTTCTGAAGACGAAGTCGTTAATTATATATTGCGTGAACGGCAAGTGGAATTAGCCGGCGAAGGACGCCGCTGGTTTGACTTGTTGCGTACCGGAAAGTGGAAGGAAGTGATGAAACCGATTAACGGAATGGAACAGGACGGAAACGAACTCTTCCCGATTCACTATTCACATATCTTGGAAAATCCGAAGATTGTGCAGAACACGTATTATGGTAATACTAACAACTAAAAAAGGTAGAAACAATGAAAAAGACAATATTATATAAGACCCTTTTCTTTTGTTGGGCGATATTGGCATTGACCGGCTGTGACCTGGACTTGCAGAAGAATTATGATTATGAGCCTTCGGTGGATGATCCGTATGTAAAAGTGACAGCGTGGGAATATTTCCAAGATCACAAAGATATGTTCTCGGAGTTGATAGCAGCTATTGAGTATACAGGTCTGAAGGACTATTATACCCAGACTGACAATAAATATACTTTTCTGGCTTTGAATAATGCAGGTATGCAGTTGTATCGTGAAAATGAATTTGCAGGTGCAGCATCCATTACCGATTGTGATAAAGAGAAAGTAACGAACATGTTGCTTTATCACATTGTAGACGGTGAATATAGTTCTTATGGACAGTTGCAGGTGGAACCGATGTTCGTATTGACGATGCTGAAAGGAGAGAATGGACTGATGACAATGTCTGTATGGAAAAACCCATGGCAGGCTGCAGTAGGTAAGATTCTGGTGAATCAGACCGGAAGCAACGGGAAATCTCCACAGCGTCAGGCTAAGACTAGCAACATTCTGCCGACGAACGGTGTGATTCATATATTTGAGAACTATTGCAAATATTCCAAATAACCACAGTTAATTAAAAAGAGAACTAATTATGATTCGTAAAATATATACCTTATTAATACTAGGACTTTGCCTGGGCTTTGCTGCCTGTAGCGATGATAATGATGGTCTGGATCCTAATGCGGCTGCTCCTGTGATTAAATTCCCGATGGAACAACTGGATGTGGATTTAAATAAAGTAGATAATCTGCCGGTAGTGGCTGTCATAAAGTCGCAGGCCGGACTCCAGAGTGTGACAATGAAATTGCAGACAGTGGAGGGGGTGACCGAATATAAAACGGTGACTGAATTTTTTAATCCCAATTCTTACAGCTTGTCTGAAAATCTGGAATACAATGCAAATTACGAAGCCTTTATCATTGAGGCTACGGATAAATTGAATCATGTTACGAGCGGAACTTTACCAATTGCTGTTACCGATGTAATGGCACGTCCTGTCATAACATTCGACCCGGAAGAGATTATATATGATGAAATGGATGAGAATCCGGTAATGCCTCGTACTACTTTTAAAATTGTTTCGGAAGCAGGTTTGAAGAAAGTGGAAAGATTCTTGGTCTCTACGGACGGACAAACACCGAAAGGCAGTGATATACTGAATGGCGACAAAACGTATGAGCACGATGAACTGATAGAATATAAAGAAGGCGATAAGGGCTTTAAAGTGAAAGCGGAAGATATCTATGGTAATATCACAATTTCTACTTTGCAGGTGTCATATAAGACTGTTCCGGTTCCTGTATTGACTTTGGGTAAAGAGCTTATTACTACTGATGAAGGAGTAGATACGGAAGTTCCGATGCACATCGAATCCGTTCGCGGTGTAAAACAGGTAGCTATCTTCCGGGTGGAGAATGGAGTAAGTACAGAGATTTTCCGTGAGCAGATAGTGGGCGATAACAAGAATTTTGATTATAAGCCTAAGGTGCAACTGACAGAAGAAACATCTCAACTCAAGGTGGTTGTTTCTGATGGTCGGGAAGGCAAGGAAGTTATAGGGATCGTAAAGACCTATGTGAATATGGAGGTTGTCCAACTTAAGGTTGGCAGTCATGTATTGGCCAATGCCGAACCGTTCGCTCTGATTTCGTTGAATGATATGAAAACGTATTCGGTAGATGAAGCTATTTCCAGTGTGGAAAGCGCTAAGAATGTTGATATAAAGTTCTTTATAAATTCTGCTAATAGTGTTCTTTCTTTCCGTTTCTATTCGATGGAGAATGTAGATAGCAAGAATAGTCTGTATAAAGGATCGGGCGGAAAGTCCTTGAGCAATCTGCCGGCTAAGAATATGACAAAATTTGTGTTATTCCCGGCAGGCTTTGATTACGATGCGGCTTCTCGTTCTTCTATTAAGAATGAATATTTGGCTGGAAGTGCCGATCAGAAAGTGTATATGACAATTGATAACTTTGTCGGCAGTGTGATTGGATTTAAGACTAGTGGTAATTCGAGTGCCGGTGGAGAAAGATACGGTGTCATGAAGGTACTTGATGTCTCCGGAAAGATGGATAATAATACGACCAAACAGATAGCAACGGTTGAAATCAAATTCCCTAAGAAGAAGTAAACAGGGTAGTATTACCTACCGTCTGAAGTCTTAATAGAAAACTTCTTTTCTATTAAGACTAAACTTCCCTTTCATTGGGAATAAAGTTGTTCTCTGTCCGATACAAACTATAAACGAAGCTTCCGTTTTTATAAATGCAAGTTGCGTTTATAAAAACAAAGCTTTCAATTATGAAAACAAAGCTTTCGTTTATAGTTTATAATAGGGGTAAAAGAAGTTTGCAACAAGGGGGAAGGAAGTTCTCTCCTTGTAGAGAATAACTTTTCTATTAATAGCCAACGCGAGAATTAGTAACAGCTATCCCGGGGAACCGTAGATAGAGTATACGAAAGATGCGACTGATAACAAATACGATGGTTAAGTAATAATGTGCAGTAGCTGAAAGTAATATGAGAAAACATATAATATATAGGTATTTCCTCTTTTTATCTTTGGTCGGACTGATGCAGTTGACGTTTAGCTGTTCCTCCTCTTCCAACGAAATAGAACCTTTGAAACCGGAAGGAGAAGATGCTTCTTTGGAAAAAGATGAATATACTTTTATGAATGTAGAATACCGGAAGTGGCAGAACGGAACTTTCCAGGCATGGATAACGGCAGATTCAAGGGAAACACGTACCATTGATAATATGAATTGGTATACTCCCTCTTCGGATTATAGCCGGACTGCATGGGGAGGACGAATCGGTTTACAGCCTTCTTCTGTGGTTGGAAAAGAAGGCTTTTTCCGAGTGGCTAATTGTAGAGGCCGTTCTTATTTGCTCGATCCGGATAATGGAGCTGTTATCATTCATGGAATTCAGCATGTTCGTCCGGGAGAATCTACTGCTCATAAGAAGGCTTTCGGTACTCGATACGGTAGTGAGGCGCAATGGAGTGAAGAGACTGGCAAACTGTTAGCAGACAATCATATAAACTATATTTCGTATGGCTCGAACCGTATTGAAGTATTTCCTGCTGCAGTACGTGGTAACTTGTTGACCCCTAAGACGCAAAAGATTGCTTATGCAGAGAATCTGTATCTGCTTCGTACCTTTATGTGGGATATGAGTAAGAATTTGGGCTATGCGTTTGATGATGACAAATATAATCGCTTAGTTCTTCTTTTTGAACCCACATTTGCTACGTACATAGATCGTCTCGTACAAGAAAAGTCAGCTTTATTTGCCGGTGACCGGCATTTTATCGGTTTCTATCTTGACAATGAATTGCCATTTGCCAGTTATCAGAATGCTGACCCTTTGCGAGGAATTGATCTGAAACATTTCTTGTCTTTGCCCGAACGCTATAAAGCTGCTCGTGAGTATGCCGAAAAGTTTATGCGGGATAACGGTATAGCTTCTACCGGAGTGATAACCAAGAAAAATCAGGAAGACTTCCGGGGGATGGTTGCTGATTATTATTATCAGTTGACCACCGCTACCGTCAGACGATATGATAAAGAGCATTTGATATTGGGAACACGTCTGCATGATTGGAGTAAATATAATCAGAAAGTGGTGGAAGCGTGTGCTCGTTATTGCGATCTTGTTTCCGTCAACTATTATGCACGTTGGCAACCGGAGGCAGATTTCTTGGCAAACCTGAAAATCTGGTGTGGAGCGAAACCTTTTTTAGTTTCAGAATTCTATATAAAAGCGGAAGATGCCAGTTATCAAGGAACTGGATATGCTAATACTGAAGGAGGTGGCTGGCTGGTGCATACACAAAAAAATAGAGGTGAGTTTTATCAGAACTTCTGTCTTCGTTTGCTTGAAACTCATAACTGTGTGGGCTGGGTACATTTTGAGTATAATGATGGTTACGATTCTAACGGAAAAGCTTCTAATAAAGGAGTGGTTTCCATCGAATACGAACCTTATGAATCTTTTCTGTCGCAGATGCGGCAGTTGAATCTTTCAGTTCATTCATTGATCGATTATTACGATACAAAATCGGTTCAATAGATTGACGGAAACTTTAAATAGACAAATTGAATATTTAGAATTAAAATAGTTATGACCATGAAGAAGTTTAGTTTATTTGCAATCCTTTTAGGATTTAATATAGCTTTGGGAGCATGTTCCGATGATGATGCCGCTCCTGTAGTAAAAAATGAAATCTTTCAACTTCCGGAAAAGGCTTATGTACTGGCGGAACAATCCAGACGGGCTATTGTCATCAGAGATGCGGAGACGCACCGCAATATTTGGAGTTGGGATCCTTATACAGCCTGTGTTCCTGCTGCACAGCAGGGTTGGTTTGTTAATCCGAGTGAAGTAAAACCGGTTTTCAATAGACGCTATATCTTGATGACTGCCTCCGGCGGAGCTGTGGCTTTAATCCGTTTGTCCGATCATAAATTAATGTTCTACGCAAATTGCGGACAGAATCCCCACTCTGCGGAGGTATTGCCCGATGGAAATATCGTGACGGCAGAATCTAAATCCGGTGAAATCAATACCTTTGTGGTTGACACGGTTAAGGTATTGGGAGCAAAAGCTAATACGGTGAAGTTGGGTAATGCGCATAATGTTGTTTGGGATAAGAAAAGATCGTATCTTTATGCTACAGCTACCAAAAAAGAGGGAGTGACTGCATTATTCCGTTTTAAGTACGATGGCAACCGGAGTAATCCCAAGTTAATAAATCAGACTACCCTTTATACATTCAGCAATGAATCGGGTGGGCATGATTTGTTCCCGGTATATGGTGAAGAAGATAAATTATGGCTTACTGCTGCTTCGGCTGTCTATAAGTTTGATTTGACTGGAGTTACCGACGCTACGACTAATGACTCTACCGAACCTACTTGCGAGAAAGTTTACAGCATAGCCGATATAAAAAGTATCTGCAACGGACCGGATGGAATCCTGATGTTGAAACCGACTGAAGAGTGGTGGGCAGAAGGACTTGTAAATGAGAAGGGAGAAGAACTTTTCAAAATGGACGGAGCCAAGATTTATAAAGGCCGTTGGATGATAGACAATCTTTTCAGTTATCCGGAAAAGCATGATTTCGTGTTGAGTGAGGACTGATTAAGTATGGTGGAAGATTGATTAAGTACATAAGTTGAATAATTAAGTTTGGAACAATGAGGAAACTTCTTCTTTTTTTATTGGTATCTATCGCATTACCGGCCTTGGCGCAGAATGGAAAGAAAGTGTATGCCGACTTCCACGGTGTACGTTACACCCGGCAGCATGACGGAAAGTTGGGCCGTTGGGAAATGTATGCCAATACGGAAAAATCAAGTACCGGAAGGAAGTCGCTGTGTTATAATGCCGATCTGATAGATAGTGAAGGGCGGCATGAGATAGCGGCAATGGCTTATCCCCAAGTCGGAATGCAGTCCAATCTCGATCCCGATTATATCGAATATCAGATATTGTCGGCAAAAGCGGCTAAGATAGATGGATTCTTTATCGAATGGGGGTTCAAGCCTCACGAAAATGACATCTTGCTGCGTGAGATGCAGAAAGTGGCAGCAAAGTATGACTTTGAAATCGGCGTAAACTGGTGCGACGGTTGGTTATATTATGACTGGATTACGAAGATTTATCCGGAAGTTAACACCCGTGAGGCAAAGACCGAATACATGGCTAAATGTTATCAATATCTGGTAGATAGTGTCTTCACAGGTCCGACTGCTCCTATGGTGAAAGGAATGCCTGTTTTTTATCATTTCGGTCCCGGAGCGAAAGTCGATGAATACAAGAAAGTGTTATCACAAGTGAAGTTTCCGCAAGGAATGAGGCAGCCCGTTGCCTTACGCCGTTGGGCGGATTGGGGAAAACTGGAAAATGATAAATACATTTCCGTCACCCGCAGTGATGATATGGATGCTTGGGCAAAAGTGGGAGAAATACCGACTGCATGGCTTCCTGCCCGTGTTCGCACAAGAGATCAGGCACATGCTGAATGGGATAATTATGCCACACAGGATGATGTTATTGAGTTTATGAAACCTTTCCGTGATTCAATTTGGCATAGTAACAATCCTGCTTATACCATTAAGTCGGGATTTGCCATGCCGGGAATGGATAACCGGGGCTGTGCAGGCTGGGGACGTGGACACTTCTATTATATCCCTCGCAACAATGGAGAAACTTATCAAAGTATGTGGAAGTTCTGTATGGCAGAGAAGGACAGCCTGGACATGATGTTTATCGCTTCGTGGAGTGACTATACCGAAGGACACGAAATAGAGCCGACCATTGAAAACGGTGACCGTGAACTACGTACGACTTTAAAGTATGCGGCGGAATTCAAAGACGAACAGGCGGACGAGCGTGGATTAACCTTACCTTTAATGCTTTTCCGGCTGCGAAAAGAAGCCCGTTTCCTGGAAAAGACGAAGATGGACGTATCCGCTTGTCAACGTTCGCTCGATAAGGCGGCATTGTTAATCAGCCAGGGGCGTTATCCGGTGGCGATAGGCTTGTTGTCACAAATAGAAAATGATGTCAAGACAGCAAAGTCAGCTTTGGCAGTTGAGATGATACGTTTGCGCGATTCGGACATAAAGATTCAGGGAAAGCGAAAATCCGGTGGTTACAGTGCCGAAGAAACCCTCTCTATTTCTTTGCCAAAAGAGCTGGTTTCCAAACTACAAATGAATAACTATGTAGGCTATCTTTATTTTGAGTATTTGGACAAAGGAAATGAATCCCTTTTTATACGTTCGTCTACGCTGCGTGAACCGAAAGAACCGTTTAAAATTGTGTCCCGGATACGTACCGACAACACGGGTGAATGGAAAAGCGCAAAAGTAGAATTGTATAAGGATAATATCGTGAATGGATTCAATATGCCTACTTTCTATTTAAAAGGAAATGTCGTAGTCCGTAATTTGTCATTGGGCTATACGATCTACACAGTCAAATAAATGCATGGATGAAGAGTTTAAATAATTGGTTATTAGTTTTATCTGTACTATCCTGCATCGGATGTTCCTCTCCGGTTCATGAAGACGGTAGGGGATGTGCTTTCGTATCTGACAGTATTCAATATCGGGTTGAGTTTATGTCGGCGGGGTGCGTGCGGATTCTGTCTTTTCCTGAAGGTGATACACTGGTAACAAGAAGATTGGTGGTCGATTCGGAAAAGCCGGCTTTTAAAGATTATAAATGGGAAGATACGGGACAGAAGCTGCTCTTTCGCACCCGTGAACTTTCCGTAGTTTTTGATAAGGCAGATGCGGCTTTCATTTTTCAGGAAACATCCACAGGTAAGTTATTACTAAAAGAGAAAGGGGATAGAAAGGCACGGAACTTCAAACGTTCGGTTGCCGGAGGTGAACAATGTCTCGAAGTCACTCAATGCTTTGTTCCTACCGAGGATGAGGCCATTTACGGACTGGGACAGTATCAGAATGGAATCATGAACTACCGGGGGAAATCCGTACTTCTGTTACAGGCCAATATGGATATTGTCAATCCGTTCCTTATTTCGACCAACGGATATGGTGTCTTATGGGATAATTATTCTTCTACGAAGTTTGAAGATACGAAGGAGGGCTACTCATTTACTTCCGAAGTAGGTGATGCCTCCGACTATTATTTTGTCTATGGCAAGAATATGGACGAAGTCGTTGCCGGTTATCGGGAATTGACGGGGGACGTGCCGATGTTTGGAAAATGGGTGTATGGCTTCTGGCAGTCCAAAGAACGATATAAGTCGTTCGATGAATTGAAGGCAGTCGTTAAAGAATACCGTAAACGGGGAATTCCGTTGGATAACATTGTGCAGGACTGGGAATATTGGGGAGACAAACCTCATTGGAACAGCCTGACCTTCCATCCGGCAAACTTTAATCATCCCCGTCAGGTTATTGATGAACTGCATCAACAGGACCATGTTCATTTTATGCTTTCCGTATGGCCCGGATTCGGACCGGAAACGGCTGTCTATCAGTCTTTGGATTCTATCGGTGCATTGTTTAGTGAACCTACATGGGCAGGTTATAAGGTTTTTGATGCCTACAATCCTGTCGCGAGGGATATTTTCTGGCAATACCTCAAGAAAGGACTCTATGATATGGGTGTGGATGCCTGGTGGATGGATGCAACGGAACCATCTTTCCGGGATGGATTCACACAGTTGAAGCAGGAAGAAAAGACCAAATCAGCTGGTAATACTTATCTGGGTAGCTTCCACCGTTATCTGAACACTTATTCTTTAGAAATGCTAAAGGACTTCTATCAACGCCTGCGCGCCGAGAGCGATCAGAAGCGTATATTTATCCTAACTCGTTCCGCCTTTGCCTCGCAACAGCATTATGGTACAGCCGTATGGTCGGGTGACGTTTCGGCTTCATGGGAGAATATGCACAAACAACTGGTTGCCGGCTTAAACTTGTCTATGTCCGGTATTCCGTATTGGACTTCCGATACGGGAGGATTCTTTGTCACAGAACGGGATGCAAAATATCCCGACGGACTGAAGAGTAATGATTATAAAGAGTTATATTCCCGTTGGTTCCAGTTTAGCGCATTTACTCCTATCTTCCGTGCTCACGGTACGAATGTGCCGCGTGAAATTTGGCAATTCGGTGAAGAGGGGACATTATCTTATGATAATCAAGTGAAGTATATCCATCTGCGCTACCGTCTGTTGCCATACATTTACTCAATGTCTCATCAGGTAACCGCCAATAATTATACCATGTTGAGAGGTTTGGCAATGGATTTCACAACAGATACCCGGACATTTGATATTGATAATGCCTATATGTTCGGTACTTCCTTATTGGTGCGTCCGGTATTTCATCCGCAATCGGAAGAAAAGAACATCTGTATTTATCTGCCGGAACATAGCGGTAAATATTGGTATGACTTCTGGACCGGAGAAGCTTTTGAAGGAGGAAGAGAACAAATGCAGACAAATATCCTCGACATACTTCCGCTCTATGTGAAGGCTGGTTCTATCTTGCCTTTGGCAGAAGTGAAACAATATGCGATGGAATATCCCGATTGTGAACTGGAATTGCGTATCTATGGAGGAGCGGATGCTGCTTTTTTATGGTATGAGGATGAAGGTGATTCCTACCGCTATGAAGAGGGCATATGTTCGAAAGTGCCGATGCAATGGAAAGATTCGGAACGGACATTGACTATTGGACTGCGTGAGGGAACTTATCCCGGTATGCCGGAACAAATAAAAATGCATGTGAAATTATATCTGCCTGAAGGTGTAGCTCTTGATAGCAAAGAGTGCGTCTACACAGGTAGAGAAGTAAAAATAAAGTTTTAATTATAAGTATATATCGATTATGAAGAAGTTTCTCTATATTTTTATTCTATTGTTTATTGTGGGATGGGCACAGGCGCAACAGCGTGTGGTATACACAATCAACGACGGATGGAAATTTACAAAGGATCTCCGTTTGAAGCGCAGCTGGCCGAGCTGTGACGACTCTTCTTGGGAGACGGTCAATATACCTCTACATGGAATAATAAAGATGCAGACGACGAAACTCCGGGATTTTATCGGGGACCGGCTTGGTTCCGGAAACAATTGTTTGTAGATAAAAGCCAGGAGGGACGTCAGGCAGTGATCTATTTTGAAGGAGCCAATCAGGAAGTACGATTCTATCTGAACGGTCAGTTCGTGGGAGAACACAAAGGAGGGTATACCCGTTTCTGTTTTGACATCACTTCCCATTTGCGTTATGGACAGGAAAACCTGTTTACCATTTATGTGAACAATGTCTATAATCCGAATATTCCTCCCTTATCTGCCGATTTTACTTTCTTTGGCGGTATCTACCGGGATGTCTATCTGCAGTTTATGAATCCGGTGCACATTGCAACGAATGATTATGCTTCGTCAGGAGTTTATATCCGTACACCCGAAGTGAACAACTCCGCAGCCTCGGTAGAAATTACTACATTACTGACGAATAATACACTCCAACCTGCAGAAATCAGGGTGGAAAATGTAATCTGCGATGCGGATGGTAAGGAAGTGAAAAAGACTCATGCGGAAATAAAGCTGGCATCCGGTGAAACAAAGACAGACATCTCTAAAAAGATAAAAATAGATTCGCCCCGTTTGTGGGATATAGACGATCCTTATCGGTATATGGTATATACGCGTATTCTCGATAAGAAAAAAGGTACTTTGCTGGATGAAGTGGTGAATCCGTTAGGCTTGCGCTGGTTTAAATTTGATTCGGAAAAGGGCTTTTTCCTGAATGGCAAAGGACGTAAACTAATCGGAACTGCCCGGCATCAGGATTATTTTCAGAAAGGAAATGCCTTGCGCGACGAGTTGCATGTACAGGATGTACTACTGTTGAAAGAGATGGGAGGGAACTTCCTGCGTGTGTCACATTATCCCCAAGATCCTGTAATCATGGAAATGTGTGATAAACTGGGTATTGTGACTTCGGTTGAAATCCCCGTTGTCAATGCTGTTACGGAAACTGAAGAGTTTTTGCAGAACTCCGTTGAGATGGCTAAAGAAATGGTACGTCAGGATTTCAACCGCCCTTCTGTTATGATTTGGGGGTATATGAATGAGATTTTTCTGCGTCGCCCTTATACCGAAGGCAAGCAATTGGAAGATTACTACCGCTTTACTGAAAAAGTAGCCCGTGCCTTGGAAGCGACCATCCGCGAGGAAGATCCTTCAAGATATACCATGATGGCTTATCATAATATGCCTCAATATTACGAAGACGCCCATCTGACCGAAATTCCGATGATTCAGGGGTGGAACCTGTATCAAGGCTGGTATGAGCCGGATATCAATGAGTTTCAACGTTTGCTCGACCGTGCCCATAAGGTATACAAGGGAAAAGTGTTGATGGTTACGGAATATGGACCGGGAGTAGATCCGGGACTTCATTCCTACCAGCCGGAACGTTTCGACTTCTCACAGGAATATGGTTTGGTGTATCATAAACATTATCTTCGTGAAATGATGAAACGTCCGTTTATTGCCGGTTCCAGTCTGTGGAATCTGAATGATTTTTATTCCGAATCCCGTGTCGATGCTGTTCCTCATGTAAACAATAAAGGAGTTGTCGGATTAAACAGGGAGAAGAAAGATGTTTATTGGTTTTATAAGACAGCTTTGTCACGTCGTCCGATACTTGTTATAGGTAATCGGGAGTGGAAAAGCCGTGGGGGAGTGGTGAATACTGCACAGAAAGAATGTATTCAGTCTGTTCCTGTATTCTCCAATGCGGAAGAAGTAGAGCTGTTTGTGAACAATAAGAGTCTGGGGAAGAAAAAGGTGGAAGATAATTATGCTTTGTTCGATGTACCGTTCGTTAGTGGGGAGAATCTCCTGGAAGCGGTTGCTGTGGCTGGTGATAGCAAATTGCGGGATATGCTCCGGATTCAGTTCCAGTTGGTAGGCTCACAGTTGGAAGACGAAGCGATTCCATTTACGGAAATAAATGTAATGTTGGGTTCTCCGAGATATTTTGAAGACCGTACAGCAAATGTAGCATGGATTCCCGAGCAGGAGTATAAGCCCGGTAGCTGGGGATTTGTAGGCGGAACTTCTTATCGTCGTAAAACAGGATTCGGCAGTATGCTTGGTTCGGATATTGACATTCTGGGAACGGATATGAATCCAATCTTCCAGACTCAACGTGTTGGAATAAAATCTTTTAAAGCTGATGTACCGAATGGAGAATATTCCGTATATTTGTACTGGGCAGAATTGGAGTCGGACAAAGAGAGGGAAGCGTTGGTTTATAATCTGGGAGCTGACTCGGAACAGACGTTTGCCGGAAACCGTAGCTTCGGAATTTCAATGAATGGAACGATTGTTTTGGATGATTTCAACATAGCTCGTGATTACGGATATGCCCGTGCTGTTATCAAAAAGTTTGTAATAACAGTAAAGGATGGAAAAGGATTGAGTGTTGACTTTCATAAAAAAGAAGGAGAACCTATTCTGAACGCTATCCGTATTTATAGAAACTATTAATCATAAACACAGTCCATATGTTTAGGTCTATTTATTTACTGTCTTTTCTCCTCCTGCAATCCTTATTTGCTTTTGCCGGGAATGTAAAGGAGAATGTTCCGTCCTCTTTTGATTTGTATGTATGCATCGGACAATCCAACATGGCGGGGCGTGCAACATTAACTCCGGAAGTCATGGATACCCTCCAAAATGTGTATCTATTGAATGATAAGGGGAATTTTGAACCGGCAGTAAATCCTCTCAATCGTTATTCTACAGTTCGGAAAGATTTGTCAATGCAGCGTTTGGGACCGGCTTACGGCTTTGCTAAAGAGATGGCCCGACAAACGAAACGTCCTGTCGGACTGGTAGTAAATGCGCGTGGAGGCTCATCCATCAACTCCTGGCTAAAAGGGAGTAAAGACGGATATTATGAAGAAGCTCTTTCCCGGGTTCGGATTGCAATGAAGCAGGGAGGTGTTTTGAAAGCAATCCTTTGGCATCAGGGAGAAGCCGATTGTTCGAATCCGGAAGCGTATAAACAGAAACTGATTTCTTTGGTGAAAGACTTGCGGGAAGATCTGGGCATGCCGAATCTACCGGTTATTGTAGGACAGATTTCTCAATGGAACTGGACAAAAAGAGAAGCAGGTACAGTCCCCTTTAATCAGATGATTAAAAAAGTTTCTTCATTTATTCCCCATTCTGATTGGGTATCATCGAAAGGATTGGGATGGTATAAAGATGAGAAGGACCCTCATTTTAATACGGAAGCACAACTGTTATTAGGAAAACGTTATGCGAAAAAGGTACTGAAGTTCTATAAACATCAATAGAATACCCTTTTTCGAGGAACATAAAAGCCGGCTGATTCATGAGGGATCAGCCGGCTTTTGTATGGTGAATAACTAAATACTGCCTTGTTGATAGAAAAGGAGTATATATAGTTAATTGTCTTATTATAAGTAAATTAACCTGTTAATAACTTTGTTGATATCCTTGTTGATAACTGAAGTTAGGTTGTGAATAAAACCAGTAAAGAAGAGTCGTCATAAAAAAGAAGAACCGCATTTCTGCGATTCTTCTTATCTTTAGTTGCGGAGATCCGACTCGAACGAATGACCTTTGGGTTATGAGCCCAACGAGCTACCAACTGCTCCACTCCGCGATGTTTAACGGGTGCAAAGGTACGGCTTTTTTTGAAACAAACAAATAATTAGCTGAATATTTTTCGAGTAAATCATCATTTTTTTTCTTATTTAGTTGAGAATGAATGAAATAATGATGAAACTTTTTCTTAGCACCTATTAATATACAAATGTTAATATTCTGTGCGTTTTCTTGTGTGGTCTAAAGAAAAGAATTACTTTTGCTCAAAATATTCAGCAATGTGCAATTTGTATAACCTATGACCGTATCCAAGACAAAAGCCAAATTAGTAGATGTAGCCCGTCAGCTTTTTGCGAAGATGGGAGTAGAAAACACAACTATGAATGATATAGCTCTTGCTTCTAAAAAAGGTAGACGAACGCTCTATACTTATTTTAAAAGTAAGGATGAAATCTATTTGGCTGTTGTGGAATCGGAATTGGATATCCTGTCGGATATGATGAAGCGGGTGGCCGAGAAAAATATCTCACCGGACGAGAAATTGTTGGAGATGATATATACCCGGTTGGACGCAGTAAAAGAGGTCGTTTATCGGAATGGAACACTGCGTGCTTATTTCTTCCGTGATATATGGCGGGTAGAAAAAGTGCGAAAGAAATTTGATGCAAAGGAAGTCCAGATTTTTAAGACTGTTCTTTTGGAAGGTCAGGCAAAAGGAGTTTTCCACATTGATGATGTGGAGATGACTGCCGATTTGATACATTACTGTGTGAAGGGAATTGAAGTTCCTTATATTCGAGGCCATATAGGTGCACATCTGGATGAAGAAACAAGAAATAAATATGTGTCCAACATTGTGTTTGGCGCACTGCATAGAACAGAAATTTAATTAAATAACTTTTAGTATGGGATTATTAGACGGAAAAACAGCCATTGTAACCGGTGCCGCCCGTGGTATTGGTAAGGCTATCGCTCTGAAGTTTGCTGCCGAAGGTGCAAACATTGCATTTACTGACCTGGTCATTGACGAAAATGCAGAAAATACAGCTAAAGAATTGGAAGCAATGGGCGTGAAAGCCAAAGGTTACGCTTCTAACGCTGCTAACTTTGAAGATACTGCAAAGGTCGTAGAAGAAATCCATAAGGACTTCGGACGTATCGATATTCTGGTAAACAATGCCGGTATCACTCGTGACGGTTTGATGATGCGCATGAGCGAACAGCAATGGGATATGGTAATCAACGTGAACCTGAAGTCTGCATTTAACTTCATCCATGCTTGTACACCTATCATGATGCGTCAAAAAGCTGGTAGCATTATCAATATGGCCTCTGTTGTAGGTGTTCACGGAAATGCAGGACAGGCTAACTATGCTGCTTCCAAAGCAGGTATGATTGCATTGGCTAAGTCTATCGCACAAGAGTTGGGCTCTCGCGGCATCCGTGCCAACGCTATCGCTCCGGGATTCATCCTGACAGACATGACAGCCGCTCTTTCTGACGAAGTAAGAGCTGAATGGGCAAAGAAAATTCCTTTGCGTCGTGGCGGTACTCCTGAAGATGTGGCAAACATCGCTACCTTCCTGGCTTCTGATATGTCTTCTTATGTATCAGGTCAGGTGATTCAGGTAGATGGTGGTATGAATATGTAATCGAACAGTATGACTGTCGTATACGAAGACAACCATATCATTGTAGTTAACAAGACCGCTTCCGAGATTGTCCAGGCAGACAAGACGGGCGGATACACCGCTTTCGGAGACTGTGAAGCAGTATCTGAAAGAGAAGTATCAGAAACCCGGAAATGTTTTCATCGGTGTGACACACCGGCTGGACCGCCCCGTAAGCGGTCTTGTTATTTTTGCCAAAACGAGTAAGGCATTAACAAGGCTCAACGAAATGTTTCGCACTAGTGAGGTGAAAAAGACTTATTGGGCGGTTGTGAAAAATGCTCCGCAAGAACCGGAAGGTGAACTGGTACATTTTCTTGTACGTAATGAAAAGCAGAACAAGAGTTTTGCTTATGACAAAGAAGTGCCGAACAGCAAGAAAGCGATTCTGAATTACCGGCTGATCGGACATTCGGAGAATTACTATTTGCTCGAAGTCGATTTAAAAACCGGACGTCATCATCAGATTCGTTGTCAGCTGGCAAAAATGGGATGCCCTATCAAGGGAGATTTGAAATATGGCTCTCCGCGTTCCAATCCCGATGGCAGTATTTGCCTGCATGCCCGGAGAGTACGGTTCATACATCCTGTCTCAAAAGAACTGATAGAGCTTGAAGCTCCTCTTCCCGAAGGGAATTTATGGAAAGGATTCGCCATAGATTAACACGGATTTCCACAGATTCATTTATTATGTTATTTAGTAGACGGTACGCAGTTTTTCTGTGGAAAACCGTGTAAATCTGTGGTTGGAACTTGCCAAAAGAGTAAACCTGCCTGCCATTTTTCTTGTAAACTCTAGCGACAGTTAGTTAATTCCTAAATAGGTAGTATATTTGCATCATTCGCTAACTATAATTTTCAATCATACCAAAGAAAAATACGAATGAAGGCATTTAAACTACTTGCACTTACTTCTTGTGTCTTGCTTGCAGCGGGAAATGGAGTAGCGCAACAGAACTATTCAAAAAGTGAAGGATTATTGCAGTACGTCGATCCGTATATCGGATCCGGTTATCATGGACACGTCTTTGTTGGGACGAGTGTTCCGTATGGAATGGTACAGCTGGGTCCTACTAATATCCATAAAGGTTGGGACTGGTGCTCGGGTTATCATTATTCCGATAGTATTTTAATTGGCTTTTCACATACCCATTTGAGCGGTACGGGCTGTACTGACTTATGTGATATTCTCATCATGCCATTGAATGAGATCCGTACTCCCAGAGGCAATCAGGATGATATACGTGATGGGTATGCTTCCAGATATTCTCATGCGAATGAAATCGCCCGTCCCGAATATTACTCTTTGCTTCTCGACCGTTACAATATCAAAGCCGAGCTGACAGCTACAGATCGTGTAGGCTTCCATCGTTATACTTATCCTGAAGGAAAACCGGCTTCCATATTAATCGACTTACGTGAAGGAAACGGATCGAATGCTTACGACAGCTATATCCGTAAGGTAGATGATTATACAGTAGAGGGTTATCGTTATGTGAGAGGCTGGAGTCCTTCCCGCAAAGTTTATTTTGTGTTGAAAAGTGATAAGAAGATAGAGCAGTTTACTGCCTATGATGATAATACCCCGCAACCTTGGGACCAACTGAAAGTGGCATCGGTGAAGAGTGTCCTCACTTTTGGTAACGTGAAGGAAGTGAAGATAAAAGTCGCCCTTTCTTCTGTCAGCTGTGACAACGCAGCGATGAACCTGCAATCCGAACTTACTCACTGGGATTTTGATAAGGTGGTGGATATGAGTGCCGACCGATGGAATAAGCAACTGGAGAAGATGACAGTAGAGACTGATGATGAGGCTTCCAAACGTGTATTCTATACCGCCCATTATCATACTATGATTGCCCCTACGCTTTTTTGCGATGTGAATGGAGAGTATAGAGGGATGAATGACATGATTTACACAGACCCGAAGAAAGCCAACTATACGACTCTTTCTTTATGGGATACCTACCGTGCATTAAATCCTTTGATGACTATTACTCAACCTGAAATGGTTGACCATGTAGTCAATTCGATGATTTCCATCTATCGTCAGCAGGACAAACTCCCTATCTGGCCTTTGATGAGTGGAGAGACCGATCAGATGCCGGGGTATAGCTCCGTGCCGGTGATTGCCGATGCATATCTGAAAGGATTTACCGGGTTCGATGCGGAAGAAGCATTGCAAGCAATGATAGCTACAGCTACTTATGAAAAGCAGAAAGGAGTACCTTATGTAGTCAAAAAAGGCTATATCCCTGCCGACAAAGTTCATGAAGCTACTTCCATAGCCATGGAGTATGCAGTGGACGACTGGGGAATTGCCGCTATGGCACGTAAGATGGGAAAGACAGAAGATGCTGAAACATTCTCAAAACGTGCTCATTATTACAAGAACTATTTTGATTCTTCTATCCATTTCATTCGTCCGAAACTGGAAGACGGCTCTTGGCGTACTCCTTACGATCCGGCACGTTCCATCCATACTGTTGGAGATTTCTGTGAAGGAAACGGATGGCAATATACTTTCTTTGCTCCACAAGACCCCTATGGGCTGATTGCCTTGTTTGGAGGTGACAAACCTTTTACAACGAAGCTTGATGGTTTCTTTACCAATACCGACAGTATGGGGGAAGAAGCATCGAGCGACATAACCGGATTGATCGGACAATATGCACATGGAAATGAACCGAGCCATCATGTTGCTTATCTTTACGCGTATGCCGGTGAACAATGGAAAACGGCGGAAAAGGTTCGTTTTATCATGAGCGATTTTTACACAGACCAGCCGGACGGTATCATCGGTAATGAGGATTGTGGCCAAATGTCTGCCTGGTATCTTCTTTCATCTATGGGACTCTATCAGGTGAACCCGTCGGATGGTGTATTTGTTTTCGGTAGCCCTTGTTTTAGAAAGTAGAAGTGAAGGTACGTGGTGGTAACACT
>SCPO01001342.1_pt1 | contig 27786 bp, 33 predicted proteins | sample 6106821 | NCBI WGS metagenome assembly SCPO01 (sample SAMN10720448, study PRJNA508395) | human gut metagenome | isolation source: Participant 2 stool, 0 month | host: Homo sapiens | collected 2017 | reverse complement strand
AAGAATAATACAGATACTGCACATTTGAATGAAAAAGGTCATGAACGTTTCTTGAAAGTGGCTGAGAGTTTTATATTGCAATACTGAATAATGTAAATGTAATGGATTATTTTTATTGCTGTCCGGTAAAACACAAAAGAGCATAAAATCCTCCTCGAAGCCCCGTAAAATAGGACTTCGGGTTTTATTTTTCAAAAGTAAGCCCCTTAATCGAAAAGACTTGGTTCTGGTGGTGCTTTTGCATCTCCTTTGCAAGGAAATCATTCCAGGTTTTCTCAGGATTTTCCATGAATGCGATAAAATCGACGTAGTACATGAGCATAAGTCGTACCATGGTAACAACCTGCGAGAATGCACAGTGCCTCTTGATGCTTCTTGACAGAACTGTTATCAGCAGATTTGCAATCAAGACTACCCATGTCTGTATTTGTATGGCGTTGACGCTGTCCCCATAGAAGAAATGAAGCGGAAAATTTTGTTTTAGCTGTTTGTATAGCGACTCGATGGCCCATCTGAGGCGATAAATTTCAGAAATGTCCTCAAACGTGAACTCAAAGTTGTTGGTCAACAGCACAACCGGCTTCTTTGTCTCGTAAAATATCTCCACCCTACGTGCCTCATGGGTGAGTTCCCCTCTTGTAAAAAGCACTTTCTTGTCTATGTGCGTCACCAGTCCCTGCGGGTTGACATAAGTAATGGATTCAAGTTCCTCGTACTTAAGGTTTTTCTTCATTTTGGTCACGTAGCACACGCCTTCTTCGGTAAGACGTTGGAATTGTGCGATGTCGACGTAACCACGATCCATCGCCAAAGTGGAGTCTTTTGGCAAATGCACCTCCTTCAGCAGGTAATGATCGTGTTTTGCGGCGGATGTGAGCTGCACCACCATCGGTACGCCGACATGATACTTCATTACTGTATGTACTTTCATGCCGCCTTTTTTCTTGCCTGATTTCGGGTGCCGCCCGACACCTTTGAGTATGTTGTCAAAGAGCGTTATTGTGGTGGAATCCATCATGTAAAGCAACTTCTCCCAGTCTTTAGGCTCGTGAGTCTGCCCCTTATAGCACTTGGAGGGGCGGCTGTCCGCTAAAAATTTGGCATACTTCTCCAAAGATACGCATAAACACTTGCAAAGAACTCCTGAGGACGGCGTATATTGGCCTCCGCAAGCGTGCTGCGACGAACCAGATAGTTCATTCCGAGGTGTCCGAGCTTGTGAGCCTCCGCCTTCATGCCTATCTCAAGTTCGCGAAGAGAATCAAAGTGTTTGAGTATGCCGAACAGCATTACCACAAGATGTTGGTAGCCGTCAAAACGCTTCACGTAAGCCTCGCTTCCTTTCGTTTCGCGACTTATTTGAAGAATCTTCTCTTTGTCGAGTAACTTTAACACTTGACTATAGACCGGCTGTCCGGTAAAATGACTATCTTTGCTCATGGTTATATATTTTTCGCAAAACAAAGATAACAAAAGGGCTGATACCTCGTGAGAAGTGTCAGCCCTAATTTATTTTGTTTGAAAAGTTTTACCGGACAGCAATAATTATTTTCTGATTATCCGTTTATGCACCTGTTATATTCGCAATTACTAGTCTGTCAAAGAGTTTGTCTCCAAAATACCGTCTGTTTAATTTGTAAATAAACTCGTTGAGATACAACTGTAAGTATTTCCTTTTGATTTTATGGTAGTTGCCCAGCAATGTCCGTTTTGCATTACTGATTGCGATATGCACCCATTTGAGTGTTTCCTTGGTGGTTTTGGCGTCTGATTTCTCGGTGACGTGCAATTCCACCAGATCGGAGATGTCAACGTAAGAAGTGCTTTTGTCAGAAAATACGATGGCATCATCCTCCATGCAGTCCCTGACCACGCCGTTGATTCCTTCACTTTGATGGCTATCCAGTACCCTGGCCTTGAAATAACGCACATGCTTCTCCTTTTGCCCGTTTCGATATCTTCCAACGGGGTGCTTTCGGCCATCACCGCAACGTTCTGCTTTCCTCGGCTCCCCGGCCACGTGTACCCTTGCCTCGCTCGATTTCCTTACTGGCCACCGAAAAGTAACCCTCATCCAGTTCTATCATCCCTTCCAGTGTATACCTTGCATCCAGGTTGCCCATCGCCCTGCGGAGTTTGTGTACCATCGCCCATACCGGTTCGTAACGCTTCAATCCTAATTGCTTCTGGAGTTCGTTGGTGGAGAATCCTTTTTGTGCAACTCATCAGGAACATCGTTTTGTACCACACCAGAAACGGCAGCTTGAGCTCTCCATGATCGTACCGCTGCGCAACGAGGTGCGGAAACGGCAACCTTTGCATTCATAACTCCATTTACCCTGTAACCAATAATGGAAGTGCCCCGCATCGCTTGCAGACAACCCTTCCTTATCACGCTGCTCCTTGAAATGCAAACGACAATCTTCCTCCGAACCGAAATGAGCCGTAAACTGAATATGTTCATAATCCCTGCTTTTGAGCGCTAATATACTAAAATATTAGGTGTGTTTGCGGAGAATCAGATTATTTTAAAATGTGATGACGCAGGAATAATCCATTTACAATTTTCTTACAGTTCGGAGAAAAAGTAAGGTATTTTCTCTCCGCTAGGAAAGTAATTCTCTTTGATCTTTGTATTTTTCTTGAACCAGTTCATTTCTATATGTGTTGTTTGTTTTGTATGACTTTATTCCAATTTCCAACTATTTGCCCGTTGTACAGAATAACCGGACGGAATATCCCGAAAGAATTGAATGCTTTGTGTTGGTATTCTTTGTTCAATACATCAGTACGGTCTTTGTAGCTGATTAGGTATTCATCGTATGGAAGGAAGAATATGCAATATGTCGGTTGTTTTTTTTCTTTATAAGACTGATGAACATATAATTTTGTGCTAGGAAACGGTCAGTAAGCAATTCTTGTTCAATGGCGGCTATACCTTGTCTAGCTTCCGTTACCGAAAGTCCGACCACCATACAAAGTCTTTCAGACTGGCAGGAGAGTGGCTTCTAAAATACTTGCGTGCCAAGATAGCTAGCGCCTCTTCTTTATGTAATTCTTGTATTGGAGGAACACGCTCATCCAAAAGTGCGAAGGTGATTTTATTATTTTTATCTGCTCCGCTGCAAATAAGTCCTTCAGCTTCAGCGTGAATCAGGAAACGGTTGGATAATCTTTCATTGGTTTCCAGCCCTCCTTCTTTAAATATGTTGTCAATTTCTTGCTTGGTCAGATGATTGTGTCCTGCTAGTGCCTTTTCCAATAATCGGTTTGCTTTGTTGTAAATGTCAACTGAAATGTCTTGTCCTCTGGACTTGGCAAAAGAGTCATTGGCAGTAATGATGCGTCGGGATGAAAGCTTCAGCATCCAGCGTATATCTTCTGCAGCTACATAATGCCAAGTAGGACGCATGACATGAATGCGCAATATATCTCCTTTTGCCAGTGCCTCATTGACTGTTTGCAGATTTCCTGCCTTTAACCGGATACCAATAGCCCATTTGGACATGGTGTAATCTTGCGCTTGAATGCCTCCCATCCATGATACAAGATCTTTCGGATTATTGAAAACCGGATTTATTAACTGTTGGCTGTGCAGACGGATGGTAGGTATCATTTCAGATAATTTCCATCAAACGATAAAGGTAAAAGTCCGCTTACGTTTTCTAATATATAAATATCAGTCTTACTATAAAGCAGTATCCGCATAGGTTTTCCATATCGTTTTTCAGTTTCTAATAATACTTGCCGACAGGCTCCGCAAGGAGGAATAGGTGTGTCAAGAAAACCATTTTCTGTGCGGGCAGCAATGGCGAGTGTTTTTACTGCTTGATCCGGATATTGAGAATTGGCATAAAACAAAGTGGTACGTTCTGCACAAAGACCAGATGGGTAGGCTGCATTTTCTTGATTGGTTCCGGTAATGACGATATCATTTTCCAACAGTGCGGCGGCTCCAACAGCAAAATGTGAGTAAGGAGCATAGCTTCTTTTCGTTGCTTCACACGCGGCGTCTATCAGTTTGCGGTCCTTCTCTGTTAGTTCGTCATAATGGCAAGCCTCTATGTTTATTTCCAGTTTGATTTGTTTCATGATACGTTCCTCTTTGTTTTCTTGCAAATGTAATGTTTTGTTTTTAATCTCCCAATGTTTCTTTTCTAAAATCTGGTTTTAAATTTATTTGTTTTCTTATTGCTTGTCAGAGTTGAATGTGAGAAGAATAATATAGTTACCGATAAAAAAAGGAGAAAGTTGCAACTTTTTCTTTTATTTGTGCGTCTAATGAATATATAATTAAAAAAGAGAAAGATTATGTTAGCAACAACAACACCTACTATCGAAGGAAAACGTATAACCAAATATTATGGCATTGTAACAGGTGAAACTATTATCGGTGCTAATCTGTTTCGTGATTTTTTTGCTAGTATTCGTGACATTGTAGGCGGTCGTTCCGGTTCTTATGAAGAAGTACTTCGACAGGCTAAAGATACTGCGTTACGAGAAATGCAGGATCAGGCTGCTTTATTGGGAGCTAATGCTGTAGTTGGGGTGGATTTGGATTATGAAACTGTGGGGGACAGCGGTAGTATGCTGATGGTAACCGCAAGCGGCACAGCTGTCAGAATAGAAGATTGAGGTAAAGCAGATGTGCCTGTTGCAATATTTTTTAGGTTTATTGCAACAGGTACGTTTGCTTTTGCTGTATTAGTGTATTCCTAATATCTCTTTGGCCTTGTTTTTACTTGAAATGAAATCTAGTGAGTTGACAATATTATCGTAATTTGTTGTGTCAGCTATATGGTCTTTCAGTACTTGTAACATTTTTAACTTGTCATTATCAAAAGTATAAAGTGACATAAGTTTAAGGCATTGTGCGCAACTTAATTTTTTATTTATAATGGCTTTTTCCAGAGTTGAATCTTTGAATACGGAATTTTTTGTTTCATTGTATATCTTTTCAAATTCGTTATCGTCTATTGAACCAACGGTATCGAGGGATATTTTGCTGGAATATAGGTCTCCTACTGAAGTCTCTTTAGCTATTTCATTGTAGGAATCCATGCTTGTTACCTTTCCGTTTCGAAATTCGATAATTAGAAATTTGCAAGACGTTGCAATTCCTCCGCTCTGATATTCCCATTGTTCCAAAGAACCATCGAAACGTCGGAAATCGGGTTTTCCAAGAAGTTGGCCTATTTCTTCTGTTGTCATTCCCTGCTGTACTTTCCATGCTTTCTGTTTGATACTTCCTGTGGTATGACAGCTGACAAGTGTTATACTGATAACAAGCAATAATAGTTGTTTGAATTTTCTCATATATTTATGTTTTTGTGTGTTGTTTAGGTTGAATTACCATTGGTTAGTGATTCCCAATATTTTACGTGCATCATCTTGTTTAAATAAAGAATCCAGTGTCTTGATGATTTCTTTTCCATTTTCACGGTCTACAATGCGGTTGGAAATCATTCTTAATACTTTCATTTTTTCATCGTCCCATGTAAATATGGACATGAGTCGGGCAGTTTGTTTACAGGTGAAGTAGTTGTTTACAACTCCTACAGATAATAATTCCATTTGGTCGTCCTTAAATGCTTTGTTTTTTACTTTTTTATAGAGGTTTTCAAAATCATGTGGATTCATGGCTTTGTGTTTTGGTCTGTGCGGGCCAGAATGATCAGGGTGGTTGGGTGGAACTACCGTAATGATTTCATTTGGCGGACACACTGCAACTGGAGGCGGAGTAGTGTTGGACTCAAAAGAATCCATGTTTGTTACCATTCCGTCTACAAAATCGATAATAATTACCGTGTTTGCAGCTGTGGACATATTGGTCTTGGTATATTCCCATTGTTCCGAGCCGTTGTCGAATCTACGGAAATCGGGTTTCCCAAGTAAATGGCTGACTTCTTCTTGGGACATCCCTCTCTGTACTTTCATAATAGTGCTACTAGTAGTCAAACTGCAACTGATGACTAAAGTACAAATGGTTAACGCTAATAATGTTTGTTTCAATCTTCTCATTTTTTTGTTTTTTTGTTTGTAACAAAGATAAGTTGGGAAAAGGTATATTCTTCTATCTTTTCCCTATTTATTTTTGGATTTCCCTATTGTTTATATGGTAATTCTTCTAAGAACTGAAATTTATTGATAGGAAGATTGAGTTTGAATTCTTTAAATTCATATTCCGGAAGATTGGTTGTATTTTTCTCTTGTAGGAAATGTGATTGATTATTTTAACTTCATCTATAATTAATGTAAAAACTTCATTTTCACTTTTAACTTCTTGTTCTCAGGTGGTTCTAACCTATAAACTTTTGACGAATAGATGATAAACGAAGATAAAATTAGGGAAGTATGGGCTTCCAACCCGGAACGGGGATTTAAATTGTTGATAGATTTTTTTCAACAGCCCATATATTGGCATATCCGGAGATTGGTTGTATCACATGAGGATGCAGAGGATATTCTGCAGGAAGTCTTTATTCGCGTCTTTCGCCATCTTCCTCAGTTTAGGGAGGAAAGTTCATTGGGGACATGGATTTACCGGATAGCGACCAATGAGTGTCTCCGTTTTCTGAATATGCGTAAGGAACAAGCTGTTTCGGCGGAAGAAGTTCAGGAAGAGTTAATGAATAAGTTGATGGCGTCAGATTATGTGGATTATGAGAACGAAATGGCGGTGAAATTTCAGCAGGCTATTTTGATGCTTCCTGAAAAGCAGCGGGTAGTTTTCAATCTTCGTTATTATGATGAACTGGAATATGAGGAAATTAGCAGGATTACGGACACGAAAGTGGATACGTTGAAAGTGAATTATCATTATGCAAAAGAGAAGATAAAAGAGTACATGATAAATAATTAAAGACAGGATGGAAAAGGAGTTTGATTTTAAGAATATTGGGAAGCGGATGCCTTATCGTACCCCTGATGGCTTTTCGGAAAAATGCAGAAGCAAGTATTGGAGCGTACACAGGCTGAGAGGTTTAATAGGCAGCATAGAATAAAATTGATTATTGGGGCTGCTTTAGCTATTGCGGCTGTCATGTTGGGAGTTCTTTCTTTCCGATATCCCAACCTGTGGCAGAGGAGTTGCCTTCTCCTTCACTTATTGTTTCTACGGATTTAGACTCTTCTTATTCAGATACTTTGGATCGTTATATAGAATCTATGTCTGATGAGGAATTAGCAGGATGGGTGGAATTATCTGAAAATGATATATTTATAAATTGATTAATCACTAAAAACAAAAAAATGATGAGAACAAAATTTTTTTTAATGATGTTGGCAGCCATTGTTATGGGAAGTCAGGTAACACTTTTTGCACAAGAAAAGAAAGGAGCTAAATCTGAAAGAAGGCAGTTTAATAAAGAGCAGATGCTGGAAATACAGTGCAATCAAATTATAAAAGGATTGGCATTGGATGACGCAACGACTGCTAAATTTATTCCGGTGTATAAACAATACATGGAAGAAATGCGGGCTACTCGTCATATGGGAGCCTGTCGAAATATTGCAAATAGAACGGCTGCAGATAAACAGACCCCCAAACCGCTTCCTACAGATGCTGAAGTGGAGCAGGCTATCAAGGCACGTTTCGCGCAGAGTAGAAAGATACTGGATGTTCGTGAGAAGTATTATAATGAGTTCCGGAAATTTCTTTCTCCTAAACAAATTCAGAAAATGTATAATATGGAGAAACACAATGGCGATAAATTCCGTAAAGAGATGAGAAAAGACAAGGAATGAAAAGCAGCATGATGGGAGAAGACATATGCCACAGGGCAATGTGAAGAAATAAATATGGATGAAAATGTAAAAATTGTGCTTTCATTGTCTTTATTGCTTTATTCTTTTAGTGGCTGCTGTTTATGGTAGCCACTATTTTGTTTTCTCAGTGGAAGTATATATTTTTGTGAAGCTAATAGTAGCTATTTAACTAATAAAAACAATACGATGAAAGTAAAGAAATTAAGTGGTAAAGTTCAAGATGCACGACAAATACCGACCTTGTTTGATAATGAGAACATTACGTATCATCCTATTAATATAGTGAACTGGAAAGAATATCCTTATCAACCTCAAGTCTCTTTTCGTATAGCCTATACAAATGATGCTATATTAGTCCATTATAAAGTAGTAGAAGACAGTGTTCGTGCCAAATACGGTGAAGATAACGGTAGTGTTTGGACAGATTCCTGCGTGGAATTTTTCTCTATTCCTGCGGGAGATGGCATTTATTATAATTTGGAATGTAACTGTATCGCTACGATTCTTTTAGCAGCAGGTTCGGAGCGTAATAATCGTGAAATGGCTCCTTCTGAAATAACGGATCAGGTGAAGCGTTGGGCTAGCTTGGGCAGAGAAACTTTTGAAGAAAAGATAGGAGAATGTACTTGGGAGGTGGCTTTGCTGATTCCGTATAAGGTATTTTTTAAGCATGCCATTACCGGGCTGGATGGAATGAGCATACGGGCTAATTTTTATAAATGTGGAGATGAATTGCAAAAGCCTCATTTCTTATCATGGAATCCTATTAAAATAGAGAAGCCGGATTTTCATCGTCCGGATTTCTTTGGACTTTGGAATTCGAATGAAATTCGTAATTAATTTAAAAAGATTGCATACAGCCGGATAAAAATGGTAAGTTTGCAACTATATATAGCGGAAAAAGTATAGTCGCGATTTTGAAACAGTTTTATATGATGAAACATACGTTGAAATTTATATTAATCGGGTTGTTTTGTTGTCTATGTAATTTTACAGTGCAAGCGCAAACCCGTAACCGGCAGTATGAGGAATATATTCATAAGTATAAAGATCTCGCTATCGATGAGATGAAACGGTATCGTATTCCTGCCAGCATCACTCTGGCTCAAGGATTATTGGAATCAGGAGCGGGAAAAAGTACACTGGCTCGTAAATCCAATAATCATTTCGGTATAAAATGTGGTGGTGACTGGACTGGTCGTACTGTACGGCATGATGATGATGCCCGTAATGAATGTTTTCGTGCCTATAAGCACCCTCGTGATTCATATGAAGATCATTCTAAATTTTTAAAAGGACGTTCACGTTATGCATCTCTTTTAAATTAAAATCACCGATTATAAAGGATGGGCGCATGGGCTGAAGAAAGCGGGATATGCTACTGACCCTCGCTATGCATATCGTTTAATTGATATCATTGAATTATATGAATTACATAAGTATGATACCAAGGATGGTATAAAGTGGATGAAGGAATTCCCAAACCCGCATCAGCCTTATTTGGCTAATGATTTACTCTATATTGTGGTACGTCCGGGGGATACATTTAAAAAACTTTCTAAAGAATTTGATATCAGTCAACGCAAGTTGAGGAAATACAATGATCTTTATAAGGGATATGTATTGAAGCCAGGCGATATTATTTATTTGGATAAAAAGCATCGTCGTGCGGATAAGGAACACATAGTTCATGTTGTCCGTGGGGGAGAATCTATGTATTCCATTTCCCAAAAGTATGGTATTCGTCTGAAAAATTTATATAAGATGAATAAGATGAAACCGGAAGACCCTTCTCCTAAAGTAGGTGATATATTGCGTTTGCGTTAATCATTATTGTACGGTAACTGATGTTTAAAAGCGTACAGGGTGTCCGATATCGGACACCCTGTACGCTTTATTTATTATTGATTATCAATAAGTTGTTTCCTTGGCACGGATGTTGTTTATTCTTTAGCACAAAAATGATAATAATAAAATTACAATAAGTTATGGACAGAGAAATTCCTAAAGAAGTGCGTGATAAGGAGCGCAAAAAGAAGTTCATTAAATATGGTGCAATAGGTGTGGCGGCAGTGGTATGTATAGCTGTATTGATTTCGTTTATGCGAAGCAGCGTCAATAGGAAAGATTTGGTGTTTTCAGAAGTAGACAATGGAACTATTGAAGTAAGTGTCAGTGCTTCCGGTAAGGTTGTTCCGGCTTTTGAAGAGATTATCAACTCACCTATTAATACTCGTATCGTGGAAGTTTACCGTAAGGGAGGAGACAGTGTGGATGTAGGTACGCCGATTTTGAAACTTGATTTGCAGAGTACGGAAACTGAATACAAGAAATTACTGGATGAAGAACAGATGAAACGTTATCAGTTAGAGCAGTTGAAAGTGAATAATAATACGTATCTGAGTGATTTATCGATGCAAGTGAAAATTTCCGCCATGAAATTGAACCGTATGGAGGTGGAACTTCGTAACGAACGTTATTTGGATAGTTTGGGCTCTGGAACAACGGACAAGGTTCGTCAGGCTGAACTGAACTTTAATACCGGAAAATTGGAATTGGAACAGCTCCGTCAGCAATACGCGAATGAATCGAAAGTAAAAGAGGCTGATTTGAAAGTGAAGGAGTTGGAATTCAATATTTTCTCAAAGAGTCTTGCTGAAATGAAACGTACATTGGATGACGCTCAAATTCGTTCACCGCGTAAAGCGATTCTTACCTATATAAATAATCAGGTAGGTGCGCAGGTAGCGGAAGGCAGCCAGGTAGCTATCATTTCTGATTTGAGCCATTTTAAAGTGGAAGGTGAAATAGCTGATACATACGGTGACCGTGTGGCAGCAGGTGGACGTGCCATAGTCAAGATTGGCAATGAGAAACTGGAAGGAACGGTAAGTAGTGTGACACCGTTGAGTAAGAATGGGGTGATTTCGTTTATTGTACAATTGAATGAAGATAATAACAAGCGATTGCGTTCCGGCTTGAAGACAGATGTATATGTAATGAATGCCGTGAAAGAAGGGGTTTTAAGATTGGCGAATGCTTCTTACTATGTCGGTCGCGGTGAGTATGAATTATTTGTTCAGGATAGTAAGGATGAAATAGTAAAGCGTAAGGTTCAATTGGGTGATAGTAATTTTGAATATGTGGAAGTCATATCGGGGTTGAAACCGGGTGACAAGGTGGTTGTCAGCGATATGAGCAGTTACAAAAACAAGAATAAGCTGAAGTTGAAATAAGAAGCAGCTATGACATAAACAACAAGATAAAACTCTCTCTTAATTAATACATTGATTGTTACGGGAAATGAAGTGTTTTTTCATCCTTTTCACTCATTTCCCGAACATAATTTAATTTGTTCTTAGGCTATGTCGTTTTTTTGATCGTTTACCTTTTTATATTATTCATAGTGCTTGTTGACATTTTTTTCCGGCATACAGCATCAGTCGTATTAGTCCGGTAAAAACGGTCACACCGTCTGTTATCGGACAGTATGTAGAATTAAAATTCGTTGAATATTAAATGATTATAGCTTTGGAATGTCTTTTGATTCATGAAAATAGAAAGTGTATAAGATTAACAATTTAAATAAGAAAAAAATATGGCAATGATTAAATTAACCGGTATCAATAAAATCTACCGTACGAATGAGATTGAAACATTAGCGCTGGAAAATGTAAATTTGGATGTGGCTAAAGGGGAGTTTGTCAGCATTATGGGTCCTTCCGGTTGCGGCAAGTCTACCTTGCTGAATATTATGGGGCTGCTGGACGCTCCCAGCAGTGGAAAGATTGAAATAAACGGCACGTCTGTAGAAAGCATGAAGGACAAGGAACTGGCTGCTTTCCGTAACAAGACCTTGGGCTTTGTATTCCAGTCGTTCCACCTGATTAATTCGCTGAATGTGATTGACAATGTGGAGTTGCCTTTGCTCTATAGAAAGATGGCTGCCAAGGAGCGTACCCGTCTGGCAAAAGAAGTGTTGGATCGTGTCGGTTTAAATCATCGTATGCGGCACATGCCCACACAGCTTTCGGAGGACAGTGCCAGCGTGTAGCGATAGCCCGTGCTATTGTGGGTAATCCTGAAATTATTCTTGCGGATGAGCCTACCGGTAATCTGGACTCAAAGATGGGTGCAGAGGTCATGGAATTGTTGCATAAATTAAATAAAGAGGATGGACGGACCATTGTGATGGTAACCCATAATGAAGAACAAGCCAAACAGACTTCCAGAACCATTCGTTTCTTTGATGGGCGTCAGGTGCAATAACTACTGATTACTATGAAAAGGAATTTATTAAGAAATAACAGAGATGATTAAACAGTATTTTAAGCAAGCTTTGGCGCAACTTCGCCAGCATCCGCTTATCAGTGTCATCAGCATTGCAGGAACTGCTCTTAGCATTTTCCTTATTATGTTGGTAGTGATGCTACAACAAGTGAAGGTCGCTCCTTTTCTCCCGAGTCAAACCGGGATCGTTTTCTGCATGTGCATTATATGAGTATTAGTCATAAGGATTGGGGGGACGGAACAAGTAACGGACCGATGAGTGTGCGGACAGCGCGTGAGATATATAAATCATTGAAAACCCCTGAAGCTGTCACTATTTATTGCAGTATGCCGGTATCGACTCCTGTTTCATTACCCGCTATGCCGGCTATTGGAGCGGATGTGCGGGAAACGGATGATACTTTTTTTAAAGTGTTCGATTTTCGTTTTGTGAATGGAAAACCATACGATGAAGCTACTTTCAATGCAGGCACTCCTGTGGCTGTGATTACTGAGAGCATATCGCGGGCTTTGTTTGGTTCCACAGAATCTGCGGGCAAAGAGTTTTTGTTGAATCATGCTCCCTATCGTGTGGTAGGGGTAGTGAAAGATGTATCTACTCTTGCCGATGCTTCTTATGGCCAAGTATGGATTCCCTTTACTTCGACGGATTTGCCTAATGATACGTGGAGTGACCAGCACATGGGGATGATGAGTGTCACTATTTTGGCTCGAAGCCATGATGATTTTGGAGAAATCCGTGCTGAAGCCAAGCGGCGTATGAGTGAGTATAATTCTATTCTTGCCGATCAGGGGTATACGTTGATAGACCGTAACCGGCCATACGATCAGGAAACTCAGTCTATTTCATTTGCAGCTAACTTGGAGCCGGATTTGAAGTCGGCTCGTCGTGAACGTGCTATCATTTTTATCATTCTGTCGTTAGTACCTGCTATAAATCTGAGCAGTATGACGCAAAGCCGGTTGCGCCAACGTGTGGCGGAAATAGGAGTACGCCGTGCTTTTGGGAGCACCCGCATGGAAATGGTTGGACAAATAATCATGGAAAACCTGGTCGTGACTTTGTTGGCTGGTGCCGTAGGTTTGTTTATCAGTATTGTTATGGCTTATTTAGGTACCGATATCCTGTTTGCACAGCCTTATAGTGCGACATTGAATGCCCCTACAGTTGATTCCAGTATTTTATTGCACCCTTCCACTTTCCTTTATGCATTGCTGTTTTGCTTTGTTTTGAATTTGCTGAGTAGCGGCATTCCTGCTTGGAGGGCTTCAAGGACTAGCATTGTCAATGCACTGGGAGGAAGGATTCACTAAGGTGATAACGAATTAAAAGTAAAGAATCAAGATGAATAAGAAACTATTTACTCAGATAAAAAATGAATGGCGGTCTAATCTTTGGCTTGTCACCGAATTATTGTTGGTAAGTGTCGTTTTATGGTATATTGTGGACTATATGTATGTACAGACCTCAATTTATAATGAACCACGGGGATTTGATATTTCTCATTGCTATTTGGTGCAAATGGGACGTCTTACGGACAAAAGTCCAGACTTTATTCCCAATCAGACAGACGAGGAAAAGCGGCAGGATATCAAGGAACTTCTAAGTCGTCTTCAGCATAGACCGGACATAGAGGCAGCCGGATTAGGACAAAATTCTTACCCGTATAATGGCAGTAACAGCAGTGCGTCAGTGGTGTATGATACATTACGTTCGCCGGGATGGACTATACGCAGATTGGTGTCTCCCGATTTTGTCCGTGTGTTCCGTTATCGTGGCACCCGTGGGGAGACCCCTGAACAACTGGCTGAGATGCTGAAACATCCGAAGAATTTCTTAGCTTCAGATAATCTTTATAAACGGCGCTATGGATGTGATTTGACTTCATTGGTAGACAAACAATTTTATTTGTTCGGGGATACAACGAATACATATAATTTAGCGGCTTCTTTGCAGGTTGTCCGTTATGGGGATTATTTTGAGGCATGGAACAGTTACTGCATGGTGGCTCCTATGCCGGAAGAATGGTATGATTTGGGCACGGAGCTTTGTGTACGCGTAAAAGAGGATCAAGATCGCGATTTTATAGCCCGTTTGAAAGCGGATAGTGAGAAACTGTATCGCGTGGGCAATGTGTTTATCGCGGATGTGCGTTCTTTTACCGATATCCGTCGTAACTTTCAGCAGTCACATACGAATGCCTGGAACAGTTACCTTTTCGGAATGGGTTTCTTGTTGTTGAATATATTCTTGGGATTGCTAGGTACTTTCTGGTTCCGTACTCAGCAACGACGTGGTGAGATTGCATTGATGAAATCATTGGGTGGAACAGATCATAGTATCTTTGTCCGTCAGTTGGCAGAGGGATTGATATTATTGGCGGTGGCCACAATTCCTGCGATTTTTATTGATTGGAATCTGGCAAATAGTGAATTGAATGCTTGGATGAATGGCACTACTATTGAAGGTGGACGTTTCATAATAACAGTTCTTATTTCCTTTATTTTGATTGCATTGATGATTGTAGTAGGCATTTGGATTCCCGCACGTAAGGCTATGAAAGTTCAGCCGGCGGAAGCATTGCATAATGAGTAATCTCTTTTTTGTTAAAAGGTTTTAGAGCATAGCACAAACATGATAAAACTATATATTAAACAGGCTTTTTACCAACTTCGTGAGAATAGGCTCATCAGCTTGGTTTCTATCATAGGAACGGCATTGGCTATTTGTATGATCATGGTCATTGTCCTGGTGTTGGAAGTACGCATTACGGATTGTGTGCCCGAGGTGAACCGTTCACGTTCTCTTTATATGAAAGCGATGTCTATTCATCAGAAAGGAGATACCAGTGATAATTCATCAAACGGCTGTATGTCACTCACAGTGGCTAAAGAGTGTTTTAAGGCACTTACTGTTCCTGAGGCGGTAACTATAGTGTCTACAGGAGGCAGGATGCGTATTTCTGTACCTGCTGGAAAAATGATGACAGTGGATAACCTTGAAACTGACGATACCTTTTGGAAAGTGTTCTCTTTTGATTTTATTGCCGGAAAGCCGTTTACGGCTGCCGATAGTGAAAGCGGACTTCCTAAGGTTGTACTTAGTGCTTCTGTGGCCCGGAATTTGTTTGGTACGGTAGAAGCGGTAGGACGTACGGTCCAACTCAACTTGGCCGATTATACGGTAGTGGGTGTTGTGAAAGACGTATCCAAACTGGCTGTTTCTTCTTATGCACAGATTTGGATACCTTTCAATTCAACAGAAATAGCCAGGAAGTGCTGGTATGACAATGCGATGGGAACTTTTCGTGTGGTCATTCTGGCACATTCGGAGAAAGATTTTCCTGCCATCAGAGAAGAGGCGGAACGCCTGCGTCAGAAATTCAATGACGGATTGCAGGATTCCGAAATTTTTTATCGTGGACAACCCGATGATCGTTTCTCTTTTATCTTTCGTCACTGGGGAAGAGAGTTACAGGCGAAGGAAGCTTATTTGCACTACCTGCTGGTGATTGTTATTTTATTGCTGGTACCGGCTATAAATTTGAGTAGCATGACTTTGTCCCGTATGCGGAAGCGTATGTCGGAAATAGGAGTGAGGAAGGCATTTGGTGCTACTGCCAATGTCTTGTTGAGGCAAGTGTTTTATGAAAATTTATTATTGACGCTCATAGCCGGAGCAGTAGGAATGCTTTTCAGTTATGCATGTACTTTTTTATTGAATGATTTCTTATTTTCCAATAGCGAGAACCGTGCCCAAATAGGAGAAACCAGTCTTTCGGCAGATATGTTGTTCAGTCCCTGGATATTCTTGGCCGCATTCATTTTCTGCCTGCTCTTGAATTTGCTGTCAGCGTGCATCCCTGCCTGGAGGGCATCGCGCATGAATATTACGGACGCTTTAAACCAACGTTAGATCATGAACAGGAATTTATTGAAACAGATATGGAACGAGCGCCGCAGCAATGCGTTTCTGTGGATGGAACTTTTTGTGGTGTTTGTCATATTATGGTATATTGTGGATGTGGTATATGTCACGTTGAGCATCTATAATTTGCCGATGGGCTTTGATATAGAAAATACGTATGTTCTTCGTTTTGAGCGGATGACTTCGAAGGCGGCTGCTTATCAGCCTGGCCGTACTATGAAAGAAGATGTTGCCGATTTGCATGAAATTGTAAACAGGCTTGCGCATCGTCCGGATGTGGAAGCAGTCAGCCTCTCGCAAAACTGTATACCTTATAATGACGGTGCAAACAGTTTTTCATTTTATCTGGATACAGTCCCGGTACGTAGTTTGAAACGATGGATAACTCCGGAGTATTTTAATGTATTCCGTTACCGCAATATAGACGGTTCGGGTAGTGAAAGCCTTGCTGAGGCACTGACACCGTCCGGCATGGTCTTATCTGTGAATATTGCCGATGTTTATCAGGATGCACCTTGGCATGGTAAGGAACTTTTAGGGCGTAGGGTGCCTGTTTGGCGGAATGAGCCGGAGGCGGAGCATCTTTTTATAGCTGCTCTTACCGAGCCGGTCCGTTATGACCATTTTACAGCTCCGGATGATTACGGCTCCCGTTATGCTGCTGTGTACCTGACAGATGAGGCGTTGGAATCCTTAGGTGAGACGGTTTATATAGAAGTTTGCCTGCGTGTTCGTGAGGGACAGAATGATGGATTCATAGACCGTTTGATAGTGGATGCCGACCGTCAATATCAGGTGGGCAATCTATATCTTTTGGATATAACTCCTTTGAGTGATGTACGCACAGCTTATGAAACGGATTCGGTGAATGAGTTGAATACGCAATTTTGTATCATATTTTTCTTATTGCTGAATATCTTTCTAGGCATTATCGGAACTTTCTGGTTCCGGACACAGCATCGGCGTGCCGAAATAGCGTTGCGTATGGCTTTAGGATCTACCCGTTGGGGAATCTGCGGTCGTCTGATGGGGGAAGGAGTCTTGTTATTGCTGATATCTGCTATTCCTGCATTGGTTGTGGCGTGGAATTTGGGATATGCCGAACTGGTGGAAGTTACACGTATGCCTTTTACGGCAGGTCGTTTTGCGATTACGGTTCTGGGCACTTTTATTCTGATTGCTGGAATGATTGTCATTGGAATAGGATACCCTGCCCGTCGTGCCATGAGTATCGAACCGGCTGAGGCATTACATGAAGAATAAATAAAATGAAGAGATAAAACGAATGAAACAGCTATTATTACAAGCATTTAATCTGATACGGCAGAATCCTTTTTATGCTACAATCAGTATTATAGGAACAGCTGTCACTATCGCTTTTGTTATGGTAGTAGTGATGATTTATGACTTCCGTACAATGGATATGGCTCCGGAAAGTGATCGGAGCGATATGATGTATACAGGTTCGGGAATGACCTATCGTAAGCTGGATCATACCAACCAGAACAGCGGTATGGGACGCAAGGCTTTTGAAGCATTGTTTTCAGAGCTTCCTGGTGTAAAAGAGGTTACTTGGTATCGTGGCGTTTCCAAGACCCCTTGTAACTTGTCCGCTTCGAATGAGATATTCAACTATTATGTGCGGCCTGTGGCTGATAACTGGTTTAAGTTCTTTGATTATGAATTTATAGCGGGACGTCCTTTCACACAAGAGGAGTATGATGCCCGTCGGTGGGTCAGTGTGATAACCGAGCGTATGGCCTTGCAGCTTTTCGGCACGACGGATGTGGTAGGAAAAGAATATCAAAGTAATTTTTTTCCTACTAAAGTGGTAGGCGTGGTGAAAGATGTCAATGCTATTTCCCAGACAGCATACGCTGATGCTTTTGTTCCTTTCTCATTGGAAAATGAAGACTATTATGCTACTTGGACAGGGGGCTTGGGAGGAATCCGTCTGGGATTGCTCAAACTGCTGCCGGATACTCGTCCTGCAGAGGTACGGACTGAAGTACAGTATCGGCAGGATCGTTTGAATAGTTCAACGGCAGAATATGCTTTCGAGATGAACGAACTCTATACTCATACGGAATACACCTTTTTTGTGGAAAGATATTAGTGCACCGTTGGTTTACAGTATGTTATTGATGGTCTTGCTGATTGTTCCTGCTATTAATATCTCAGGTATGACCAATGCCCGAATGCAGGAGCGTGTGACAGAAATTGCAGTTCGCAAGGCGTATGGCGCATCACGTATTTCCATTATGGTGAGGTTGTTTTTAGAGAATCTGCTTACGGTCTTTTTGGGTGGAATTTTAGGATATCTGTTTTCGTGTGTTTTGGTTTGGCTGGGACGTGTATGGTTGTTTGGTAGCGGCGAGGTAGAATTATCAGGTATCAGTCTGGATGGAGGTTTGTTGTTGCATCCTGCTTTATTTGTGTTGGTTTTCGGCGTATGTGTTGTTTTTAATTTATTGTCGGTATTGATTCCGGTATGGATGGTCACACATCGTAATATTGCAACTACCATTAAAGGAGAATAGGAGGAAAGGAAAAATGATAAAGAGTTTATTCAGACAAATGTGGAACCAAAGGCACGCTAATGTATGGGTGTGGGTTGAATTGGTTGTTGTTCTTGTCTTGCTATGGTACAGCATCGATCTGGTTTATAATTATGAGGTTGCTGCCCGTCAGTCTAAAGGATATGACACGGAGAATGTTTTTGATATTCAACTGAATATTAAGCCGGCTTTGCAAAATGATTCTGTATTAATGAGTCATTCTGCTGAATATTTGGAGCAAATCTATCATTTGATCAAACAATATCAAGGGGTGGAGGAAGCTTGTTTTTATTATGGGACAATACCTTATACGGGAAATAATATGTATGAGGGATATGCTCCGCATTCGGATTCGACTCATGTGGTAGGCTGTTTCATCCGTTATGTCAGCCCTACTTATTTCAAGGTATTTCGCTTGCAGCCATTATCAGGTTCATTTGAGGCGGAGCGTTGGGACAAGAATGAATACCCCATGCCGGTGTTGATGAGTGAAACGTTAAGTGATTCCTTGTTTAGCGGACGCAATGGAGTAGGGAAACTTGTTTCAATCCTTATTTCCTGAATAGTGTGCAGCCGGAAACTAATTATAAGGTAATGGCGGTACTTCCTGCTCATAAGACCGATGAGTACGAGCGTTACGAACCTTTTATTTATCTTCCCAGTTCGCCGCTGACTTATTGGCATCACATTGCGGTGCGTGTGGCTTCTAATTCCATACCGGGATTTACCGAACGTTTTATGCAGGATATGCAAGGGAAATTATCTATCGGCCCTTATTACTTATACGATATAAATTCGTATGGCGATATGAAGGAAGCTTTCGATATAGAGCAAGGAACGGTGAATTATCTGAATACTACCTATGCCGTTATCCTTTTCTTTGTTTTCAATATATTTTTAGGGATGCTGGGTACTTTCTGGTTTCGGACTCGTAAAAACCGAAGTGAGATAGCTTTGCGTATGGCACTAGGTTGCAGTAGGATGAATGTATTTGGTTATTATGTACTTGAGGGCATCCTTCTCTTGGTTTCGGCTGCCATTCCCGCTGTTTTTGTTTGTGCGAATATGCAGATGGCGGATCTTACTGTGCATACATTAATGGAACCTGCTTGGGGACGTTTTTTGCTTTGTTTTGTGTCGGCCATGCTGTTGTTGGGGATAATAATTTTGCTCGGCATTTATTTCCCCACCCGGAAAGCGATGAGGATTGAGCCTGCAGACGCGTTGCATAATGAATAATGTTATTTCATTGTCACATGATCAGCAGTGTTCGTATATGAATGGAGTGTCCGATTTCGGACACTCCATTTTTGTTGTAAGGTGTTATAAAACAGTGAAATAGTTTTTTGGCATACCATTTGCCTTACCTTTGATAAAAAGAATAATAACGCAATGAAAAAACAAGTAATATCTCTATTTTTAGCCTTTGGCATATCGTTGGTTGCCGGAGCGCAGCCACAAGAAAAGCGACGTGCCATCACTTTGGAGGAAGCCATTACTATTGCCCGTGTGCAAAGTGTAGATGCGGCCGTAGCTTTAAACGAGCTGAAAACCGCTTATTGGGAATATCGTACTTTCCGTGCGGATTTGCTTCCGGAAATGAATTTTGAAGCCACTATTCCCAGCTATAATAAGAAGTATAATTCTTATCAGCAGGATAACGGTGCTTATACATTTGTACGTAATAATTATATGGAAATGAATGGTGAAGTTTCTATCGATCAGAATATTTGGTTGACCGGTGGTAAACTCTCATTGAATACCTCTCTTGATTTCTTGAAACAACTGGATGGAGATAAATCAAAACGATATATGTCTGTTCCTGTGGCATTGACTTTGGAACAACCTATTTTCGGAGTGAATACGATTAAATGGAACCGCCGCATCGAACCGGTGAGATACGCTGAAGCTAAAGCCGCATTTCTTACTGCAACCGAAGAGGTAACCATGACTACTATCAATTATTTTTTCAATTTGTTGTTGGCCAAGGAAAATGTAGGCATTGCCCGACAGAATCTGAAGAATGCAGATAAACTGTATGAAGTGGCTAAGGCAAAGCGTAGCATGGGGCAGATCAGTGAAAATGATTTGTTGCAATTGGAACTGAATGTATTGAATGCCCGTTCTACGTTGACTGAAAATGAAAGCAACTTGAAAAGTAATATGTTCAAGCTCCGTTCATTTCTGGCATTAGGAGAGGATGAGGAACTGGAGCCGGTTGTTCCCGAAACGATTCCGACTGTTTTGCTGAACTATCCGGATGTTTTGGACAAAGCACTTGCCAATAATTCATTTGCACATAATATTCGTCGCCGCCAGTTGGAAGCAGATTTTGAAGTGGCTAAGGCGAAAGGTAATTTACGTGAAATCAAGCTCTATGCACAGGTAGGTTTTACAGGAACAGACAATGAATTTAATAGTGCATACCGCCGTTTGAAAGACAACCAGATTGTGGAAGTCGGTTTTAAGATTCCTATTCTTGACTGGGAAACGTCGTGGTCAGGTAAAGATTGCTCAAAGTAACCGCGATGTGACCGAAAGCAAGTTACGTCAGGAAACCATGAATTTCAATCAGAATCTGTTTATCCTTGTAGAACAGTTCAATAATCAGCAGGCCCAGTTGCAGATAGCAGACGATGCGGACAAGATTGCCCAGAAACGTTACAGTACCAATGTGGAAACCTTCATGGTTGGTAAAATCTCGACATTGGATTTGAATGATTCCCAGACAAAGAAAGATGAGGCTCGTCAGAAGCATATCAATGAGTTGTTCTATTATTGGTACTATTATTACCAGTTGCGCAGTTTGACATTGTGGGATTTCAATACCAATACTAATATTGATGCCGATTTCGAAAAGATTATCAAACAATAGGATTTTACTATTCAATTCTGTTTGAATATAAAATGGGGTTGTCTTTGTACTTATTAAAATAATAATTTCTACATTTGCAGCATTATGATATTAATTATAGACGATGACAGTGCCATTCGTTCTTCTCTGAGCTTTATGCTGAAAAGGGCGAAATATGATGTGCAGGCCGTACCGGGTCCTAAAGAGGCTATTGAAATAGTCCGTTCGGTTGCACCCCAGTTAATCTTGATGGATATGAATTTCACCCTGTCCACCAGTGGTGAAGAAGGATTGACTCTTTTGAAACAGGTCAAAGTGTTCCGGCCCGATGTTCCCGTTATATTGATGACGGCATGGGGAAGTATCCAGCTTGCCGTGCAAGGGATGCAGGCAGGTGCATTCGACTTTATTACCAAACCTTGGAACAACGTAGCGTTGATGCAAAGGATAGAAACTGCTTTGGAACTGACTTCACAAGATAAGAAAGCAGCGGTTCCGGTGGAAGATAATGACGGCTTCAACCGTAGCCATATCATTGGAAAGAGTAAGGCACTGATGGATGTGCTGGCCACGATCAAGCGGATAGCGCGTACCAACGCATCGGTCTTGATTACCGGTGAAAGTGGTACAGGTAAGGAGTTGATAGCCGAAGCGGTGCATTTGAACAGTCCCCGTAGCAAGAAACCTTTTGTGAAAGTGAATTTGGGAGGTATTTCTCATACTTTGTTCGAGAGTGAAATGTTCGGTCATAAGAAGGGTGCGTTTACGGATGCCACATCCGACAGGGTAGGACGTTTTGAACTGGCTGATAAGGGTACGATTTTCTTGGATGAGATTGGCGATTTGGATTTAAGCTGTCAGGTGAAACTGCTTCGCGTGTTACAAGAGCAGACTTTTGAAGTTTTGGGCGACAGCCGTCCCCGTAAAGTCGATATCCGTGTGGTCAGTGCGACGAATGCCGATTTACGGCAGATGGTGCAGGAACACACCTTCCGCGAGGATTTGTTCTATCGTATTAATTTAATTACGGTGCATCTTCCGGCATTACGCGAACGCCGTGAGGATATTCCGTTATTGGTCCGTCATTTCGCCGACAAACAATGTGAATCGAACGGTCTTCCCAAAGTGGAATTTACTTCTGAAGCGATGGATTATTTGAGCCGTTTGCCTTATCCGGGTAATATCCGTGAATTAAAGAATTTGGTGGAACGTACCTTGCTGGTCAGTGGAAAGGAAATATTGACTGCGGATGATTTTAAATCACAATACCAGCATCCTATAGAACAGAAGATGACAACGAATCTGCAAGGCATGACCTTGGAGGAGATAGAAAAGCAGACTATTCTGCAAACGCTTGAAAAGTATAACAATAATATGTCACAGGTTGCCATAGCCTTAGGAATCAGCCGGGCCGCTCTTTATCGCCGTTTGGAGAAATACAATATACAAGTGAATGATTAGCAAAAACGGAACCGGATAAAATATGAAACTGAAATTCTTGTTCTTCTTTTTAGCATTACTGTTGACAGCAGTATGGACTATCCTGCTCGTTCTTACATTGAAGGAACGCGGTGCGCTGTTTTATATAGGAGAGGGAGTCATTACATTCAGTCTTGTGTTTCTGGTTTATTTCTATCGCAAAGTCGTGAAACCGCTTGATATCATCGGCAACGGTATGGAACTTCTTCGTGAGCAGGATTTCAGCAGTAGGCTGACTCCTGTCGGACAAAAGGAAGCCGACCGCATTGTGTTGGTTTTCAACCGCATGATGGAGCAGTTGAAAGACGAGCGTCTCCGGTTGCGTGAGCAGAATCATTTTCTTGACCTGCTGGTCAGTGCTTCTCCCATGGGAGTTGTCATACTGACTCTGGACGGACATATTTCCATGCTGAATGCGGCAGCTCTTCGTTTTTTGGATTATTCTTCGTCAGAGGAAGTCAGAGGCCGATTGCTGTGCGAGTTGGCTTCCCCTTTGGCCGAAGAAATAGAACGTATTCCCAAAGATACTACGGAAACAATTCGTCTGAGCGACTCCATGATTTACCGCTGTTCCCGGCTTTCTTTGTTGACAGAGGCTTTTCTCATCCGTTTATTCTGGTGGAAAGTCTGACTTCCGAGGTGGTGAAAGTAGAGAAAAAGGCATACGAAAAAGTGATCCGTATGATAGCACATGAGGTGAATAATACGACTGCGGGCATTACCTCTACTCTTGATACGGTGGATGGTGCCTTGGAATGTATGGAGGATACGGAAGACTTGCGCGAAGTGATGAAAGTCTGCATAGAGCGTTGCTACAGCATGAGCCGTTTTATCACGAATTTCGCCAATGTGGTGAAGATTCCCGAGCCTCAATTACAATCAGTGGACTTGAATGACCGCGTGGCCGCTTGCAAGACATTTATGGAAACGGTTTGCCGTAACCGCAAGATTACGCTGCATCTTAATTTATGTAAAGAGAATCCCGAAGTGATGATGGATACTTCCCTGTTTGAGCAAGTATTGGTCAACATTATCAAGAATGCGGCTGAAAGTATCGGGGAAACAGGAGATATCTTTATCCGTACTTCCGTATCACCTACGATGTTGGAAATTGCTGATACCGGTGCCGGTATCAGTAAAGAGGTGGAAACCAATCTGTTCAGTCCTTTTTTCTCCACCAAGCCTAACGGACAGGGTATCGGTCTTATTTTTATCCGTGAAGTTTTGATAAAACATGGGTGTACTTTCTCTCTTCGTACCTATCCGGATAAACTGACCCGTTTCCGTATCCGTTTCTGATGATTTTCTACCACTTTACCACGCCGCGATGCTTCCGTAAGGAAGTGCAAAGGGAGGGGGTATAGTAAACGTCTTTCGGGTGTTTCTTTTTGTGCTGTTGGTTCTTTCGGAATCTCAGTTCAAAATGAAACACCCTTTTTATTATGCTAGGCTGTCCACGATAAAAAATGTTCAATCAGGATTGGATGAAACCGGTTCGTTTGGTTTATCTTCACAATATTATGTGCTAAATAATTAAAATATGAAATATCCTATCGGCATACAAATTTTAGTCAAATCCGTGAAAACAGATCTGTTTATGTGGACAAGACCGATTTTATCTATCAGTTGGTGGGTAGAGGAAGTATCTATTTTTTCAGCCGTCCGCGCCGTTTCGGCAAAAGTAGTATGAAGGGCGGAAAGAGGTGAGGTAATATCCGGACAAGCCTGAAAATATCCTGTAGTTTGGAATAAGTAATGTTATAAAATAGCTTGATACATTATTTTATTCATCGTTATAAGCCCAAATCCAAAAAAGTTGGGAGCGTTTATGCCCTCATACTCTCACTGTATGTGTAACATGTTGGCCATGAATGATTTGTGTAGTTATGGTAAAAATAGTTGCTCTCACTTATGCCTCACTAATCCCTCATGCCCTCACTACGTTTTGAAGTATCTTTCCATATAACATGTTTGTTGTCAGTTATATATTCTTTTTTATAGGATATTCCGGCTTGATGTAAAGTAGGATGTTTTTTGGCTTTTTGAGAAGAAAAAGTGTGCGTAAAGGGTTTGTACTTCTATGGAATGTGATCGTAAAGTTCCCGGCATTTCATGCAGGGTAAAAGATCAAGACGTTTTAAAAAGCTCGTTATCTTTAAAAAGCTCTTGTTCTTTTAAAAAGGCCGTTATCTTTTTTTGAAAGTTCTTGATCTTTTTGAAAAAATAGTGTAGCTCTTGTTAACTTTTTGAATATCAAAGGATAAACGAAGCATAGAAAATAGACAGGTAACGATTGGGTGATGAAAATCCATTGCTCGCTTGCGTTTTTCTGCATAACTTCAAATGATTCTTCAATTACAAAATTAGTAAACATTCTTGGCCTTAGCAAATTTTTGCGAAATAATTGCCCCGATAAAATTCGGACGCTCCACTGCTTTGCGGCAAGTCACACGAATATTCTCATTAACACCACGTGCATTGCCGGAAATGTAAGGCATGTCAATGGAAGGGATGCCGCTCTTATTATATCCCATAGATGTCATGGGAAAAACCAAAATAGCGAGGGCTCTGCGCTTCTATAAAAGGAAAATTCTCTTCATACTCTGCCCTGCTCAGTTCCAGCATATATTCAAAATATTCGCGGCTCATCTCTATTTGTTTGTCAAAAGGTAAAGTTTTGTCCAGTTTCCAAATAGCAGTACAATCCATAGGATATAAAGGATTACCTTCCTGATCGAGAACCACAAGATACATATGTCCGGGTATCTCGACAAATTCAATACTTATTCCTGCACTCAGACAAAGGCTTGCCATTGCGCAAGTTAGCGTGGTACAATATCCCTGGCCATTATTAAACACTTCGGCAAAAGTAGACAGGAGCGTTCCCTCAAAAGAATATACTACTCCATATTTATTCATCAACCAATAAAATGCAACCAATTGCTCCTTGACATAATCATTTCCCCACTGATAACCAAAAAATCCATCTTTTATGTCTGCGATATCACTCATTGCTTCCTGTTTCAGTCTACTTACCATAGGATTATTGGGTGAAACATAACCAAAGAAAAAAGGCTCAAAAGACAAATAGCATATTTCACCATCTTCTCTAATAGGATATTCACCCCAATCCAACGTTTTCAAATATGCAACATAATCCTTAGCATCTGAGTATCCAGCTCCCAATAAACAGAGTATGGATCTTCTTGAAAGGGAGATACATTAAATTGTTTGGAATATTGACAAATTATATTTTCTTTCATTCTGATTTCCCATTCCATCGTAATAGGCATTGCTGATTTTATGGAAGAAAATTTTTCATATTTCCATTTGATAGGAAAAAACATTTCGATACGCTCGTCTCCGGTTGTCAGCATGGATACCGTTCTCTCTTCATTGAGGGCTGAAGCTTTCATTGTCACATGGATTTCTTGCCCGGCAGCCGGATTATCAAAGGCAAGTACCATATCTTCAAACCGGTCTCCCATTTTATAATATTTACTGATACTTGGAGCCAGATAAGTAAAAAGTGGCGAGATATAATCAGTTCCCCTGGTTGCGAACCAACTCTGCGACAATGCTTCTACATGCAAATCCCTCATTGGAATTTCCTCGTTATCAGCCTCTTCCACAACCTCGGTATAATAATTCTTCTCACAGGCTGTCAAGCAGACTGCCAAACACATCCCGGTCAATATCCGGGAAAATAAATTTGTTAATTTCATATATCTTATATAATAATACAAAGCAAGAAACTGTTTTAAAATAATTGGATGATAATATTAATCAGTCGGTCAGTTATAATAATTTTAAATTCGCAATCCCCAAAATCATGAGCTATAATTATCCGTTTAACTAAAAACAATGGCAAGTTTATTAAAAATACTGTAGATCTACAAAAAAAATAATCAAAAGAGAGATCTGTCAATGAAATTTTAACAAATTTGAAAAAATCATTAAGGGTACTCCCAGATAACCTTGTGCCGAGTTTATCCCTGTGTCACTATTTTGCTATTTGTGTTATTGCCTTGTCTACGGGATATAATGTTAGGGATCTTACTCTTAATTTCAGCAACTTTGCAAACAACAAAGACTCACTGTCAATGTTGGCTGTTTCTGATATCATATTCAACGCTACAATATCAAGATCTGAGAACTAGAGAATAGCTCTTCTTGGTATATTTTCGTTATTGATTAAATTACCGGCTACCGGTTTGCATATGTTCAGGAATTTTGCCAATTTTGCACATTGGTTATGTATATAATATTTGTTTGTTAAAAGTTTATTACTTTCAAAGTATTGAATTTCAGTAAAATACAAACTTGTTATTCATTGATCTTTTATAAATTTAATTCCGCCAACGCGTTATGTATTAATCAAATTTTAAATTTATCAATATGAACAGCAAATTTTTTATTTTAATTCTTTTATGTATGGTGTCGCTCTCTTTCAGCAGTTGTAACAAAGATAAAGATCGGAAGGTGAGCAACTCAGAACGTCTTATCGGTGAATGGATTTATCGTACAACACAGGAAAAGACAAACGGGGAGTGGAAAGATATGCCTACACAGGTAGGTGCTGAAGGCATGCAGACATTCTATAAAGATGGAAAGCACTCATCACTATGACGTTTAAAGGTGAGTACATGGAGCAGAAATTTGAATGGAATTTGAAAGATAACAATGATTATATCATCAATGGCACTGTGAGAGGACAAATCTTGTTTGAAAGTAACGATTGCTTCTATCTCTACTCGGATGAAACCCTCGATCCGAAACAGGCGAGAATATTAAAGAGAGTTTCGCGATATTTACGACCGTAAGAAATAGTTTATGAAGCAGGTCGTTTACAGTGCACTTTACTTTGTTTGCTTTGTTTGCGGATGCGACAAGATACAGAAAGGAATCCG
>SCPO01000227.1_pt1 | contig 27891 bp, 26 predicted proteins | sample 6106821 | NCBI WGS metagenome assembly SCPO01 (sample SAMN10720448, study PRJNA508395) | human gut metagenome | isolation source: Participant 2 stool, 0 month | host: Homo sapiens | collected 2017 | reverse complement strand
TAATCGGACGCAATCAGGATATGTCCTTTATTGCTTCCGATTATTTTATATATATTCCCTATTGATTATTTGTTGTATTTGATTGAGATATTAGCAAGTCTAAGCGGCATGAAGCTGGATACCCCTGCCGGGAGTCTGACCGGTCGCAATCTGATGCAAATATTATCACGGTTCAATAAGGCATCCGGCAACTTAAAGTCATAGACTTTATAACCAGGAATGTTCTTCTCCGTCTGTCCACCTAGCCGTTCTATCAAACTGTCCCAGAATGGTAAACTCTGAATTATCTACTTTAATCCATTCACCATTCATCGAATAAGCATATTCAACCACTGCAACAGGGCCACCTCCCCAACTTGCATTCATTTCAACCTGAAGAGACAAGGATGTAGAAATACCTACTGTCGATATTTTGTCTACGTAGAAATATGAACTTGTAGACCACGGTTTACTATTAAAAGCACCGCCTCGCATACGACCATAGTATCCATCGGTCGTGTTAAGGTTAACATCTCCTCTGAAATCATCCTGGAATCCCAGAATGTAGTCTGCATAGGTTTGCTGGAAATATTTATTTCCGTCTTTGCTAAGAAGAGCATTCGCCTGCGATGCCTCGCCACCCGTAGGATGGTAATCCGTAAAAGTAGAAGAGCCTATTTCTTTCCAATCGGGTACACATAACTTACTACAAGCACATCAGTGATCTCGTTTATATCACTGATGTTAATATCTTCTCTGTTAAGCGGAAGAATACATAACCGGCTTTCAGAGATGTCGAAATTTGTAAGTTTCACTTTCGCCACCATTCCTGTTATGCTTCCCGAACCTTTAGGAAGTGTTTCGTGAGCATAAGGAGCTTCAAACGCAGTAAGCATATATGTATTAGAACCGTTTTTATCTCTTATACAGGTCGGATAGTATCTGTAATATGCAGGGAACTTTTCTACCCAATAGTTTTTATTAATCTTACGATCGGCAGCTCCCGGGTCAGTAGTCTTGAAATTAGTGAATGCACCTACCGGAGATGCAATCTCGACATCTTTCAGGGTCACAAGACTAAATACCATATTATCCGTAAGTTCAGCAATCGTTCTTTCAGGAATTGTGAAGGTAGAAAGTTCCGAGCTGATTACGTGGGCAGCAGTGATACCGCTAATCAGTCTATAAGTAAAGCTACCCTCTGATTCTTCTCTTATCATTCCATCTTTCAGACACAATGACACTTTGGCAAATTGTGCAAACGTAATTAAAGATTCGGACTCAAACACAACTGTCTCTCCTGCCTCATTCTGAATGACATAGCGATTGCTCGGGAAGTTCTTCGAAGTGCCATTGGCTACGATGGTTCCTTCAACATATACATTGTTAGTAATTCCACCGACAGCATAACCATGTACGGTTGGATAACTGACAAGTTCCGCATTCGCATATTCAGAATATGCTTGCGAGAGATTAATGGTAGCCGTGACCTTACGCTGGTACTGATCGTCATAACTCAACACAATACTTCCTGTACGGGGTGATTGCGAATTTGTTTCCGTATTAAAATAAAGCTTTCCATCACTTATCCTATACTCCTGCACCCAGTTCACCGTTGGCGTAATAACGATATCCGTTTCGGGCACATTGGTAGAGATTTCCATTTCATATTCACCTCCTTTAGTAAACAGCTCCATCTTATCACTGGCAGGAACAATAAATGGATAACGGGATAATTGTTTTATCTTGATTACATCCGCAGTCTTACCATCTTTCGTAAACACACGAATATCACAGAAACGTTCGGAATCACTGATATTCTCATCATAAGTCACAGTGAAATAAGTTCTTGATGACTGGGCTCCACGTATATCCGTAGAGAACCAGGTTGATTCTACAAAATCAATTCGCCACTCGGTATTGGACTTCACCTCCACCTGAACCGGATCACCTTCCGCCTGAAGAATAATCTCATTATTTGTTATTTCCAATATACCGGCTTCATGTTCGTCAGAGCATGACGGAAACATTATGATTGCCATCACAGCCAGAAAAGCTGTCCAGACTATTGAATCTTTAATTTTCATGTTCATCAATTATTAGATTTAATCTCACCTGTTTTATATAGTATCTCATAAGCTTCATTCCGATCATTTAATACAAAGATCTGAAACTTCTCTCCACCCGGATAAACACGCGTAACAACATGTCCGGCAGGCTTTATCTTCAAGCCGTCTTCACCCAGTCTGCTCCTGTTACTGTCTACCATACCGGCAGCAAAAACCGACCGTTCACCAGGATAAAGAGTTTGAGACAGCATCCGGCTCAACGTTGCCGGTTGAGGGTGATAGTAATCCCATACGGGAATTACATAGACTTGTGGTTTCACTTGGGAAATGTAGGTATCGCACATAGCATCAGAATAAGCGTGATGATTGGCAACAACCACATCCGTCTCACCGAGCAATCTGGCTACCGGCGTTTCTATATCAAACCATTCCGGTGCTTTTTCTACGCCCAGAATATCTCCTGCGGAGAAATAATCAAAATTACCGTATGTGATACGAATTCCACAACTGCAACGGTTTTCGTTCAACTGTTCACTTGAAGAGGCTGTAGAAGGCACAAGCTCTTTGGCTGTTGTTCCGCTACCTGTCCAAATTTTACCATTACCCACGATATTACGTACTTCGAATGTAGGATAAGAGCCCGGATCTTTCAAGAGTTTGATCTGACTATTGCTTCCTATTACAAATCCCTCATTCTTTTTACCTTCCCTGTCACGAGCGGCAACATATAATTTATAGTTTGAGATATGAGCACCAGAGACTTTAGCTGCTGTCGGATAATCATAAGTAGGATAACCACGATCTATCAAAGTGGAAATATTGAGAAGATTACCAACATGAGTGATTCCGGTAAGTTTGTAATCCAGTCCTACTTTTTCGATTGCCAGTTTTCCATTCTGTCCGATATGGTCCGTATCAAAGTGAGTGAGCAAGGCATAATCAAGTGCTCCGTTATTTTTTAATGGCAATGAGAAATGTTTTATATATTGAGCAATCCATTCGGCAGGCCGCTTAGAATCATTAGGCACTGCTTTCATAATTTCCTGTGTGCCTGAATGTACTCCTAAATCTCCTGCATCCAATAACATGGTAGTCCCATCCGGAAAAATAAGATAGGCTGCATTACCTCTTCCGGTACTAATCTGATGAATATCCAAATAACCTGCCTGCCACTCCGGAAGGTATTCATACACTTTATCTACTGCATCATCAGGAAAAGGCTTTTCTTGTTGGCAACTTGCGAATGTAGGCAGCAACATGATGGCTCCTAAAAAAAATATCTTGCTATTCATTATATTATTCTTTAATAGTTGATTAATCGATTTGTTTCACACTATAGATACCGGCTTCTTCTTTAGTCATTTCATTGCCGCCTCCGTATCCCGGATTTTGCTTCAAGACATTGCTGACAGAAATTGACTTTTCCGGAATAGGAAAAAGCTCATAATGATCGTCGTTAGTAGGTTTATGATCCCACCAAGAACCTGTTGTATACAACCCCCAACGACGAAGATCGGTACGACGACGCTGTTCACCCAGAAACTCGACCATCCACTCATCAAGAATCCGGTACTTGTCGATATTCGTTTCGGTCACCGGATCAGGATCGGCTTTATTCTCGAAATTGCGTTTACGCACTTCATTGAAAAGATTGGCTGCTTCTTTTTTATAGCCGCTTCTATATTTACATTCAGCAAGCATATAATAGATTTCAGCAAAACGAATAACCGGATAATCCGGATTAAAAGCAATGGTTTTGTCGATATTGTCGGGAACCGGTAGTTTGCACAAACGTATTCCGGAATTCTCTTCCCCGGTACTTATATTGGAGGGAAGCTCATTCACTGAAGAATATTCTCCATCTTTCACTTTCTTGAATTGTGCCACCTGATCGACAAATTCAAGAACCTCACCCGGATATTCGTACAGTCCCGTACACTTCACCTCTGTACCACTTCTTGATGTACGCTGTAATTTTCCATAAAGGAACATTCCTTCGTATTTTCCATTCCCTTTATACAAGTACAATTTTTTACGAAGATCTTTATTGTTGAATTTGGCAAAAGGTCGCCCAAGCTTATCCGTATAGGGATCGCCATTGGGTTTAAGAGACGGCTGAAGATGCATACCATTAGTAGAAGAATAGCCGCTTAGATCAAAATAGTTCTTTGCATTATAATGATTATAGCGTTCGAACTGCCATTGAAACAAAGTGCCTTTTGCATATTGCGACTGAACAGACCACATTACTTCCTTAGATTTATTATTGTCGAAAGTGAAAGGACCGAACCAGTCTTCCTCCAATTCGTAATAACCGTATTTGCCATCTAATAGATCCTGGCAGACCTGCGCACATTCAGCAAAACGGTTCTCTCCCATGTAGACTTCCGCATTAAAATATAATTGAGCAAGAAGGGCGGCGGCAGTTCCTTGACGTAAATAGCCTTCTTCCAGCATATCTGCTCTTTTTTTCTCTAATTTGGGAATAGCGGCAAGCAACAGTTCTTCCACATAATTAAAGGTTTCGCGTGCAGTGGAACGTGGAACTTCCTCGGTAGTAGAGCGCCGGTAAATAGGCATACCCCCATAGAAATCAAGTCCCCGCAGATAAAAATAGGCAACCAATGTCTGAAGTTGCATCTGATGATCTGCTTTCAATTCTTCCGTCATGCCCAGTGATACATAATCCACACCGGATAAGTCTTCCTTACAAGCTAAAGCCATTGCCACTCCCATGCCTACCCCACGCCAGGTTTCTTCGTTGTTGGGGTGAAGAGGTGTCCAGTCGTGATGCTGCAGTTGGGAATATCTGACATCATTGTAATGTATTCCTTTTTGTGTGACACACATCTCATCTGTTGTACATTCTTGAAGAATGGCACGGTCGAATCCGTGAAACCAACGCCAATGTGTGAAAGAGCGTACCAAGAAAGAATAAACAGTTTCCTTAGACGTGAAATAAGTGTCCGGAGTGACTTCGGAATACCACTTCTCATCCAGATTTGTACAACCGGATGACACCAGAAGGGTGAGGAAGGAGATAATGATTAAAATATTTCGTCTCATATCATTTTATTAGTTTATAGGTACTTTAATATTAGAATTGGATTTTCATACCAACGGTATATCTACGAGTTTCAGGATAAATATTATTAAACCATTCATAACCAGGGTCCAGTCCGTTGACATTCACTTCCGGATTAAGTCCTGAATATTTCGTGAAACATGCCACATTCCGGACGGTCAGGTAAAGATCAATCTTATCTATATATTTCTGCCACTTTTTCATGTTAAGAGAATATCCCAGACTAATGGCGTCTATCTTTAAGAAAGTGCCGTCCTCAAGCCAGTAATCGCAAAGCTGCTTTACTTCTTTGATGTGCCGGTTGTCAATGTACGCATTGCGAAGAACGTTCTGGCCTGCTACTTCAGAAAGTCCATAGTACATATTTATGGTATTAAACACGTCGAAATCGATCCAGCTACGCAGGTTGATACCTAAAGAGAGGTTCTTGTAAGTGAAGGTATGATCCCATGATACCATCAATGCAGGAATAGCATTACCGATGTACCGCTTGTCATCATAGGTCTTCTTATCGCTAAGAATCACATTGTCGTTCTTATCATACAGAAGCCATCTTCCATTATCCGTGATACCGGCATATTTCCAGATATAATAGCTTCCGATCTTTGTTCCTGCTTCAATTCTTCCGGCTGATCCGTTCGTTCCCGGTGACGGGAATCCTACACGATCCTGGTAAGTATTATTCCCCCACAAAGAGGTAATTTTGGAAGAAGAATGGGATAGACGCATGGTAGTTGTCCAGTTAAAGTCTTTCGTTTTAACAGGCACTCCGCCAATCTCAAACTCCCATCCGGTATTCTCAAGATTACCATAATTCATGGTCGTTTTCTCGTAAACGGCGGGAGGATTGGGTACACTGATATTGTATAACATTCCGGAAACTCTTCTTTTATATATATCGAACTTTCCAAAAAGCCGGTTATTCAGAAACGCATAATCCAAACCGATGTTAAGCTCTGCTTTCTTTTCCCAATGCAAGTCATTATTGACATTACGAGCCGGTCCATAAGAAGTGATCCATGTACCGTTATAAGGCCACATTGAATTGGAGGAGTACATGGCTGTGGATGCTCCTGCAGAGAAATTGTTATTTCCCGTCACACCATAACCGACACGTACTTTGAGGTCATCAAGAAAACTGACATCATGCAGAAAGGCTTCATTGGATATACGCCATCCACCTGATACAGCCCAGAATGTTCCCCAGCGATGATTCTTTCCAAATTTGGAAGATCCCTCATGACGAACACTTCCGGTAACCATATAGCGATCTTTATAGCTATAATTCGCCCGACCAAAGAAGGAGATAAGACGTTCACGAGGATATTTGTGAGAAGACATAGCTGCTTTTCCATCAGAAAGCCAGCTGCCTGTTCCCATATCCCAAGCTCCTACTCCATCCACAGGGAAATCATAGTTAGACATATCAAAATTTTCAGAATTGTTTTCCCAATAGCTATATCCGGCCACCGCACTAACCGTATGGTCATCTGCAAAAACACGCATGAAATTAATGGTAGGTTCAAAAGAAACATTTACTGTTTTACTATATCCGTGAAATCCCTTTCCTTTATAACTTCCATTCAAAGATGTTCTGTGTAATGCGGATACATAATGCGTCTGCTGATACTGGCGATCTTCCCATCCGAGAGTGGCTTGTGCCGAAAATCCGGCAGGCAGATTGAGCTTTACCGTAGCATCCGCCTTGAGCCATTTATCAACATTATCCGTCTGCTTGAGCATAACTTCCGCTAATGGATTGTAATATTCACTACCACCAACCAATACATTGTAGCCTGTTTCACTAGTACTATCATAAACATGTTCCGTTGGATTCATCTTCAATGCCATGTCGAAACAGGAACTACTGCTCCGCTGATCCCGATGTGCTTCACGATATTCTGTATGTAAGCCTATTTCCAGCAAGTCATTGAGAAGATTAAAGTTTGCATTGATACGCCCCGAATAATCTTTACGATTATCGCCTATCGCAATACCTTTCTGATCCTGTGCCATAATAGTGGCATATATTCTGGCTGTATGTCCCCCTCCCGAAAGGGTGACAACATGGCGCTGGGAAAGTGCTCCCTCATTTAAAAGTTCACCGTACCAATCGGTAGACGCTCCCAAATCTGTTCCTACACCGAACCTCACGAAAGCATCGCGATCCAGGACCTGTGGTCTTCTGGAAACTTGTTCGGTGGACAGCTCGCCTGTATATGATAATGTGATAGGACCTTCTTTCGCTTTCTTGGTAGTCACGAGAATGACACCACCAGCTGCCCTTGTTCCGTAAATAGCACCTGCAGAGGCATCCTTCAAAACATCAATGGATTGAATATCTTCCTGACTGATAGAACGCAAATCACCACCAGGAATTCCGTCTATCACAATCAAAGGGGAAGAAGAAGCATTGATGGAAGCTACCCCACGAAGCTGGAAACTAGCAGAGGCATTCGGACTGGAAGTTTCAGAAACATTCATACCGGAGATTTTTCCTTTCAGAGCAGTCGCAATGGTAGAGCCTCCCAATCCAGTCACTAAATCTTTTGAAGATATGGAAGTAATGGAGCTGGTCACAGCACGTTTCTCCATTGTTCCATAACCGATAACGACTACTTCATCCAGCAACTGATGATCTTCTTTTAATACCAAAGACAAGCTTGTCCGATTTCCCACCTTTACTTCAAGAGACTGAAAACCGATATATGAAATCAGTAATACAGCATTTGACGCAACTGACAGGTTAAATTTTCCATCCAAATCAGACACTGTACCTTTCCCGGCCACTCCTTTCTCCTGAATACTGGCACCAATCACCGGATCTCCATTCGTATCTACAATCACTCCTTGTATCTTTTTCGAAGTTGCTTCCGTTTGCTCTTGTTTTACCGGTACGGGAACCAGAACGATATACCCTTTTTCTATCTTGTAAGTAAACCCCGTTCCCGCGAGCAACTTATCCAAAACAATAGAGAGTTTTTGTTTCTTAAAATCAACACTCAATGTCCGATTCACATCTATTTTAGTCCGACTATAAGTAATGCTTAATTGAGTCTGACTTTCAATAGCATCAAAAGCTTTCAACAAAGTTATGTTTTTTCCGGCAATAGTAATCAACTGATTCTGCCCATAGATAGTACCCAAAGGGACTATAAAGAATAAGGTTAACAATAAAATACGCAAATTACTGGTATGTTTTATAGTAAAATAAGAATTAAAATTCATACTTTTGTATATTAAATGAATACTACATTTAAGGTTCACTATTTCCTAAAATTTTAAATGATAACGGTATTTATTTCGGGTTGGACAAAAGGATCAGTTTTGTCCAACCTTTTTACGGATGGGTACCTCCTTTCTTACTCTTATTCGCCGGTGAAGCAGCTGTCAGTATCACAACCTTATTGTCTGTGACCTTGCTTTCCATACCTCCGACGGTCATTGTTACAATATGAATTGCTGCTTGAAGAGGTTCGCCCTTTCTAAGCTTAATGGTATATAAATCATTTGTGTATAAATGCGGTTCTGCCTTTATTTCTACATTATAATGTCGTCCCAATGTGTTCAGAATATCCTCCAGATGGCAATCGACAAAATTCAATTCACCACGTGTCCAACCGGAAGCCATCATCACATCTATTTTTCGTTTTTCATAATTCTTAGTCAGGTGATTGTATTCAAGTTGTTCACCGGGAGTAAGAATAAAACAGCTGTCTGGTGCCAGCAGGTTATTGATTTGCACTTTTCCATTTTCAAGAGTTGTAATCGTTTTCCTGTCTTCCGAATATGCCTGTATATTAAACTTCGTACCTAAAGCACGAACTGATAACAAAGATGTCTTGACAATAAACGGATGTTTCTTATCCTTATGGACATCAAAATTCGCCTCTCCGGAAAGATAAACAGTACGTGTATCGCCTCGAAAGCTTTTCGGGTAAATGATACTGCTCTCCGAATTGATCTGTACCTTTGTCCCATCCGGCAAAGTCAATTCTCCCCGTTCACCCATGGGAACAATATATTCTACCAATTTGCAAGAATCAGTATAATCATTTATATAATACCACGATAATAGCACTGAAAATAAGGGGATTAATATCATAGAAGCAATGCGAAGAAGTGGTTTGATTTCCCAATGCGGTTTTATTATCGGATTTGCAAGTCCCGCTTTACGCCGGACCTCATACCATGAACGCCGGGTAGCCTCATCAGGTTCAGCGATGATATTCATCCACTCTTCCTGTATAGCTTCTTCTTTATCTTCTGCATCAGCAGGAGAAACCAGCCAACGCCAAAACTTCATCTGCAAGGAGTTTTGCAGGATGGCGAACAAAAAAATGTATTAGTTCTGATATGCTTTTCTTCTTCATGATTTTATCCGTTTATTAATAAGATGCACGAGATAGAATACACACACAGTCTAAAAGCTATTTTTTCTACTTTTTTTGAGAAAGGAGAATAAAAGAAGAGTTTTTGTCAATAGGAAGTGGTTTTATTTAGAAAAGATAAAAGTGCTTCAGCATCTTGCGGATATCAGCCAATGCTTGTGTGAGATGGTTTTCTACAGTCAGTTTGTTTATTGCAAGCAGTTGCGCTATCTCATCATTGTTTTTGCCTTCTTTACGGCTCATCTCATAAATTCTTTTTCGTTGGGCGGGCATTTGCTCTACCGTATGCTGTATCAACAACAGTAATTCTTCAGCAAACATATTTTCTTCGATGTTTCCCGCACCCTCATTCTGCTGACGGGAAAGATTCTCCTGTTGCTTTTCTCCATATTCATTCACCAAAAGTATATGTCGTAAATGCTGGTACACAGCATTCCGGGAAGTCCGATAAAGGTAGGCATTCAGATTTTCGATTTTTGCCATCTCCTCACGCTTCTGCCATAGTTTGAGGAGAATATCTTGTGCAAAATCCTCTGCCGTTATATCATCCTGAAGCAAACCGGATATAAAACGTTTTACTCTCGGGAAATAACGCATAAACAAAACCTCAAAAGCTTTCTCATCTCCTCGTGACAAAGCTCTCAACAGTATTTGCTCTTCTGTAAATTCCATTTGCAACTATGGTGTTTAAGTATTAGTTGCAGCAAATATAAGAATTTTCCTATTAGCAATGAAATTAGAAATTCTTTATGAAAGGGTTCTAAGACAAATATAGCCGGGTAATGTTTCATACCCAGCTATATCATTGGTCTTTTGTTTAGTTTTTCAATACCTGTATCTTACTCTTTTCTGCCTATGTTTTCTCCATCCCGTAGAAATTAGGTTGCTCAACAGGTTTCCCTTCCTACTCCGCCAGTTTCTGCTCAAAGATATGCATCACTTCCGATTCTCTGTTGCTATAAAACAACTTTCCCATAGTCAAAATCCTCTTTTTTAATAAATATTCTATATTCTCTAATCATACCCGGATACTCTTTTTCGGCACGGGGCAGATAGCGGAAGCCGGTCACTGTTTCCACTTTACTCAAGTCAATCACCAATTGATGAGGATAAGGAACATTGTCCACGGTCATCCAGAAAGTAGATTCCTGCAAGTCGAATATCTTGTCGGCTGTACGGTTGCCGCTACGCGTTTCTTCGCTATCGGCATAACGAATCTTCCAATGCTCACGAGGATACCGGTTTGCCATCAGCTCCCAGGATATCGAACTCTGCTACTGCTGCGATGTTATCATTTGCTTGCGGAGAAAGCGCTTCCAAACAGAAATAACATCCTTTCGCCGGAGCAGCAAATCGTACTTCCTGCCAGCCGTTGCCCGGAGTGAAAGCACCTTCATGTCACTTTCTCACTCGTCAGTTTCAGTTTTTCTCCATCCTTGCGGTGTGTTTCGGGAGCTTTTTCACGAAGTACATCAAGAATAGGTTTCTTCAAGCCTTTGATAGAGGCTTTGGCAGGACCTTTCAGATCCAATACGAGAATTTCATTCTCTCCTTCTTTCAGCCAGCAACCCGGCATAAAGAAGGGTCTGTTGCGGACCAATTTCCCAGAAAACGTCCCATTGCATGACCATTCACCCAAACCATGCCTTTACCCCATGTACTCATATCCAGAAATGTATCTCCTACTTTATCCAGTTTAAAAGTACTCTTAAGTAAGCAGGCATAGCCGGTAGTATTTTTGTATCGTTATATTTCTTGTCTTTAATAAAAGAATAATCTACCGGGAAGTTGTACACAGTCCAGTTTTTCAATTCCTTAGCTTGGTTACCCGAAACTAGTTCCACCTTTTCTGTAATACCTTTGCGGTCGTGAATGGATTTGTCAAAGTTGACACGTCCCATTGCTTCCACCAGAATATCCAGTTGCGTACCTTTTTTCAGTGCGGGTAAAGTCGTAGTAAATTCTCCTTTGCGACGGTCCAAACGCGCCAGAAGTTTGCCGTCGGCATAGATTTGCGCCCAGTCGTGCACTTCCGTAATCTTCAAAGTGGTTCCTGCGGGGGTTGCTTCAGGCAATGTGGTCCGATACAGAATAGTTCCCCCATCCCTGATTGAATTGTTCCATCGGTTGAATATCCACTGTTTGTTTGGCTTCCGGCAAATTCGAGAATAGCGGAGCCACTTTAGTGAAATGGAATTTCGGGAATTTCAATAACAGGCAAAGCTGCGGGGACTTCAGGCAACGTTTCACTTGGCCGGAAGATAGTTTTTCAATAAATCACGAAGCAAGAAAAACTTTTCGGTAGTCCACCCGGCTTCACTGATCGGAGCATCATAATCATACGAACTGCACATTGCGGAATAAGCAGGATTGTTTGCACCTCCCCAATGCCCGAAAGTCGTTCCGCCGTGAGTCATATAGAGACTGAAAGAGATATTCCGGTCGAGCATATCCTTGATGCCCTGTACCATATCTTTTGCAGGACGTGTCTCATGTTTGCGCCCCCAATGGTCGAACCATCCGCTCCAGAACTCACTACACATCAATGGAGTTTCGGGACGAAGCTCTTTCGAGTTTCTTAAACTGCTGGTCGATATTGGCCCCCGTTCCAAAGTTCACGGTCCAAATCAGGTCATCGAGCGCGTTATTAGTGAAGTTACTGCTCCAGTCACATTGAAACAGAGGTACATCGGTAAAACCGGATTCACGAACCAGGTCGCGCACAGCAGAAACATAAGGTTTGTCGATTCCATAAGAACCGTACTCGTTCTCTACCTGCACCATGATAATGTTTCCTCCTTTATCCACTTGCAACGGAGCCAGTTGCTTGCCGACTTCTTTCATAAAGAATGCCTACCCGTTCCATATAATAAGGATCAAGCGTGCGCAAGGCTATATCTTTTTTCTTCAATAGCCACCAGGGAAGTCCTCCCATCTCCCATTCCGCACACACATACGGACCGGGACGGACAATGACGTACATTCCATGTTGCTGCGCAAGTTTACAGAAAGCTGCAATATCATTCTGACCGGAAAAATCAAACTTTCCTTCTTCCTGTTCATGGATATTCCAGAAAATATAAATACAAATAGTATTCATTCCCAATGCTTTGCACATCTCTATGCGATGACTCCAGTAAGCCTGTGGGATACGGGTGTAATGCAATTCAGCCGCCTTCACTACAAATGGTTTTCCATCAAGCAGGAATGTGTTCTTGCCTGCTTCAAATTTGTGGGCAGTGGTTTGCGCCTGTGCACTACTAAAGAGAATAACTGTAAAAAGTACCAGTAAAGCAATGATTTTGTTTTTCATGGTTTATTCAAAAATAGAATTTTAATAGTATACGGCAAAGGTAGGCGATTCACCTAAAAAGGAGGGGATAATTATCATTCAAAAAGGGTTAGAAATAAAGCAAAATAGCGCCAATTGACGCTATTTTGCTTTATTTCATTTATTCCCGATCGCAGATATACCTGGCAGAAACATAACCATTAGTCACAAAAGGATTATCCATATCTATTGTTATTGCCCTAAAGATAATAAATAAAACACCAATGGTCAAATAATGATAGTCATAAAACGACCATCATTATTTGACCATTGGCCTATCACTATAAAATCAGTTTTCTTTTGTCAGCAGACTTTCCAATTCTTCCGCGTTCAGACGAAGGTAGAATTGCCCGCGATAGGCTACGGAAATACCGCCTGTTTCTTCCGAAACAATAATAGCATGAGCATCCGACTGTTGAGAGATTCCCATTGCTGCGCGATGTCGCAAGCCAAGTTCTTTCGGTATATTCAAATCATGGGATACAGGAAGAATACATCCTGCCGCCTTGATACGTTTTTTGCTGATTACCATTGCGCCATCGTGCAACGGACTATTCTTGAAGAATATATTTTCGATTAAACGTTGGTTGATCGCCGCATCAATCAGTTCGCCCGTACGGACAACTTCATCTAAAGGAACGTTATGCTCTATGACAATCAATGCGCCGACTTTTTGCTTCCCCATATTCAAACAAGCCATTACCACCGGCATGATATCGTCATGCTTCAACGACTCTTTTTTCGAACCGTTAAAGAGACGGGCCAGCGCACTGACATGTCGGTGAGATCCCAAAGTCAAGAGGAAACGGCGTATCTCATCCTGAAAAAGAACAATCAACGCGATCACACCCACATTCATCAATGTGTCGAAAATAGAGCCCAACAATTTCATTTCCAGCACTTGCGTCACCACCAGCCAGATCAGGATAAAAACCAGAATTCCGGTGAACACCTTGATAGAACCGGAAGCTTTCATCAATTTGTAGGTATAGTACAAAACAAAAGCTACCAGCAGAATATCGATAAAATCTTTTATGCCAAACTCAAAAAACATGCACCCTCCTCTTATTTGTCATATCCACTCTCTATTTTTAATTTCTCTGTGATCCGGACAGCTTCCACCGCTTCACGCACATCATGCACCCGCAGGATATGCGCTCCTTTCATTAACGCAACAGTGTCCAATACGGTTGTCCCGTTCAATGAATCTTGCGGGGTTCCTCCCAACAATTTATAAATCATTGATTTCCGTGAAACTCCCACTAAAACAGGAAGTTCGAAGATATGAAACTCTTCCAGATGTGCCAATAGTTCATAATTATGTTCCAGTGTTTTTCCGAATCCGAATCCCGGATCGAGAATGATATCTTTCACTCCCAAGTCGCGAAGTTGCTGCACTTTACGGGCGAAATACAGGAAAACATCTTTTATCAGATTATCATAAGACGGTTCTTTCTGCATATTTTGGGGAGTTCCCTGCATGTGCATCATTATATAAGGTACTCCCAAGTCGGCTACTGTCTGAAACATCCGGTGATCCATTTCACCGGCAGCTATGTCATTAATAATAGCCACTCCATATTCTTTCACACATTCTTCCGCCACATCAGCCCGGAAAGTATCAACGGAAATAATGGCTTCGGGATGATTACGATTCAGAATTTCCAAACCGGTACGCAGTCTTCTCATCTCTTCTTCAGCAGAAATATGTTCGGCATTCGGTCGTGAAGAATAGGCTCCTATATCAATTATTGAAGCACCTTCATCAAGTATCTGCCAGGCCCGGGCAGCAATGTCTTCTTCAGTCTGCATCCGGCTGCCGGAATAAAAAGAATCGGGAGTAACATTTAAAATTCCCATCACCTGCGGAGTAGCAAGATCGAGCAACCGCCCTTTTACATTTATATAAATAGGAGATATAGGTTTCATCATTGACAACATTCCTTTTAGATCGCCTACAAATGTAGATAAAAAAAGCAAGTATTCGTACTAAAAAGAAGAAATAAACGTATATTTGCAAACTATAGAAGAACCCGAAAAATTCATACCATGAGCCGATTAACCCTATTTCGCGTAGGATTTCTTTTCCTCATTTTGTTCTTTACCACTACTGCTAAAGCTCAAAAAGAGGCTGAAACTTTCAATGTTGACTCTACTCTCTATGAATATTATCAACGTTGTCAAGAATACTTGTTAGAGCCTGTTGTACTTAATATGTCCGACACTTTATTCCGAATGGCCGGCGAACGGCAGGACGAACGAATGCAGGCAGTAGCCATAGCCACTCAACTGGATTATTATTATTTCCAGGGAACCAATGAAGACAGCGTAATCCACTATACCAACAAAGTAAAAGAATTCGCCAAGGCCACTCATCAGCCTAAATACTATTACTTCGCATGGGCTAATAGATTAATTACCTATTACCTAAAAACAAGCAGAACAAACATAGCACTTTATGAAGTGCAAAACATGTTAAAAGAAGCTCAAGAAGAGGATGATAAGACCGGCCTCTCCCGTTGCTATAACATCATGTCGCAAATCTACACCATCAAAAGATTCGATTCGATGGCGTTCGAGTGGCGATTGAAAGAAATCGAACTGACTGAAAAATACAAGATCGAAAACTACAACATCTCCCAGACCTATGCCCAGATAGCCAACTATTACATCAACCAGAAAAAGCAAAAAGAAGCATTAGCTGCTGTGGAAAAAGCCATTGCGACTGCCAATTCCTCTACGCAACAAATATCTGCCAAGTTGGAATTTGTAAACTACTACAGCAAGTTCGGCGACTTTCAAGCTGCCGAAAAATTACTGAAGGAGTGTCAGACAGCGTTTGAACAGGACAAAAGACTGGAGTCTATCAAAAAGAGACTGTATAATATAGAATGTTTATACTACCAGCAGACCAAACAATATCAGAAAGCGCTGGAAGCCGCAAAGATGCAGGAAAAAGAAGAACGTCGTTTAAGCGAAAGCATACTTAGCAGCATTCATTACCGCACACAGGGAGAAATCTACCAAAAGATGGGGAATATGAACCTGGCGGTCAAATATCTGCAAATGTACATCAACGCGGATGACTCTTTGAAAATAGCCAATGAACAAGTGTCCAGCAGCGAATTCGCCACCTTATTAAATGTAGAAAAGCTCAATGCCGAAAAGAAAGAACTCATGCTTCAGGCACAAGAGAAGGAGTTGCATAATAAAACAACCTTGATTATTTCATTGATTATTTTATTAGGTATCTTATTCATATTCCTTTATAGAGAAAATTTCTTGAAACGCAAACTGAAAGTTTCAGAGGCCGAACTTAAAACAAGGAATGAAGAACTTATGGTATCAAAGGAAGAATTGCGTAAAGCCAAAGATATAGCGGAAGCAAGCAGCCGGATGAAAACGACGTTTATCCAAAGCATGACGCACGAAATCCGCACACCGCTCAACTCTATCGTAGGCTTCTCGCAAGTATTAAGCGACCATTACAGCAATAGTCCGGAAACACAGGAGTTTGTCAATATCATCAAAAGCAACAGTAACGACTTGCTTCGACTGGTGACTGATGTGCTCACGCTGTCCGAACTGGATCAATATGAACAACTGCCCACCGACGCCGAAACAGACCTTCATGCGATCTGTCAACTTGCATCTGAAGTTGCCAAAGATAACACGCAGAAAGATGTGGAGGTTTTATTCGAACCTGAAAGAGAAAGCCTGCTCATACGCAGTAATTCGGAACGTATATCACAAGTATTGAACAACCTCGCACATAATGCCGCTAAATTTACGACTCATGGCAGTATTCGCATCGCTTATTCCGTATTGGAAGCTGAAAAGAAAATTGAAATCAGTGTGACCGATACAGGAACAGGCATCCCGAAAGACCAACAGGAAGCAGTATTTGAACGTTTTTACAAAATGAACTCTTTCACGCAGGGCACCGGGCTCGGACTTCCGATATGCCGGAGTATTGCCGAAAAGTTAGGAGGCAGCCTCGGATCGACACTTCTTACACAGAAGGATGCCGGATGATCCTGACTCTTCCTTTGATATATGCCTAAGCAAAAAACTGCCCGAACTCCCATCAAATCCGAAAGAATAGCCTATCTTTGCAACGTTTTAAATAAAAGATCAGGTTATGAAACTTTCTGCTCTTTACCAGATTTTTCTGGATTGCCAATCAGTAACTACTGATAGCCGGAACTGTCCGGACGGTTCTTTGTTTATCGCCTTGAAAGGTGAGTCGTTCAACGGTAATGCATTTGCCAAATTAGCACTGGACTCCGGATGCGCGTTTGCCATTATCGATGAAATACAGTATGCCGTAGAAGGCGATCAACGATATATACTTGTAGACGACTGCCTGCAAACCATGCAGCAGCTTGCCAACTATCATCGCCGCCAACTCGGAACGCGAGTGATCGGCATTACGGGCACTAATGGGAAGACAACCACCAAAGAGTTAATTTCCAGCGTTCTCTGCCAAGCCCACAATGTACTCTATACTTTAGGTAATCTCAACAACCACATCGGCGTACCGACTACCCTGCTACGGTTAAAACCGGAACATGACCTTGCCGTCATTGAGATGGGCGCCAACCATCCGGGGGAAATCAAGTTTCTTTGCGAAATAGCCGAACCGGATTATGGTATTATCACTAACGTAGGCAAAGCTCATCTGGAGGGATTCGGTTCTTTCGAAGGAGTTATCAAGACCAAAGGAGAGCTTTATGATTTCCTCCGCAAGAAAGATGCCATCACCTTTATCCATCACGATAACCCCTATTTGATGAATATCTCACAGGGACTGAACCTGATTTCTTATGGAACAGAAGATGATCTCTATGTCACCTAGGATTACCGGCAATTCGCCTTATCTTGCTTTCGAATGGAAAGCCGGTAAAGACGGTGAAGCCCATCAAGTCTGTACACAATTGATCGGAGAATATAATTTCCCCAATGCCCTGGCTGCAATCACTATCGGACGTTTCTTCGGAGTGGAAACAAAGAAGATCGATAAAGCTCTGGCAGAGTATACGCCACAGAACAACCGTTCCCAACTTAAAAAGACAGAAAATAACACGCTTATCATCGACGCATATAACGCAAACCCAACCAGCATGATGGCTGCCTTGCAAAACTTCCGGAATATGACAGTTCCCCACAAGATGCTCATATTAGGAGATATGCGCGAACTGGGTGCTGATAGCCCGGCCGAACACCAGAAAATCGTTGACTACATCAAAGAAAGTAATTTTGAGAAAGTATGGCTCGTGGGAGAACAGTTTGCCGCAAGTGAACATTCTTTTAAAACTTATGCAAATGTGCAGGAAGTTATAAAGGATTTGCAAGAAGATAAACCCAAAGGATATACTATTCTCATTAAAGGTTCCAATGGAATCAAACTTAGTTCAACGGTAGAATTTCTATAAAGCCGGAATGATAAACGGTGAACGGTAAACGGTGAATAATGGTTGACTATATCATATCCATTATTCACCGTTTACCGTTCACCGTTTATCATTCACCGTTGTTGTTCATAGGTTGCCTTTTACTGCTTATTTATTTTCATCCTCGGTCGTACGACATAATAGGCCACTAAACTAGCCAGAACCGCCCCTGTTGTATTGGCCGCAAAATCCAACCAGTCTCCACCCCGGTAAGTAGTACAATATTCCTGCAACAATTCCACACAACCACTAAAAAGTACAGGGCAAAGGAATGCGCCTACCCATGCATGCCACATCGGAGCATTGTCCCTGCGATGTGCACGCAAAAATTCCAGCCACAACATTCCCGACATACCAAAATACATACAAACATGAACCAGTTTGTCGAAGTTGGGAATTTCATCTAAATCCGTCTTAGGAGGTTTGAAGAAAGACAGATAAATCACAGTTAAGATGATAAAAAGTGAAATAGGATATTTCTTAATATAAGATAGCATATCTAAATAATATTACAATTTTCGTGCAAATATAAGTATCATTTTCTATATTTGCGCTCTAATACGTATATTTTATAACGATTTGTAAGATAAAACAAGATTTATGGCAAAAAATGATAGAGCAAACTTCGGCAGTAAATTAGAGTCATACTCGCTTCTGCCGGCTCTGCAGTCGGATTGGGTAATATATGGAGGTTTCCCTATGAAACAGGAAACCATGGAGGCGCTGCTTTTATATTGATCTATTTAGGCTGCATTCTTCTTCTGGGATTGCCTATTATGATTGCCGAGTTCCTGATAGGACGCCGTTCGAGAGCTAACACAGCGAGAGCGTATCAGAAATTAGCACCTGGAACACATTGGCGTTGGGTAGGACGCATGGGAGTATTGGCAGGCTTCCTGATACTTAGTTATTATGCTGTAGTAGCAGGATGGACACTCGAATATATTTTTGAAGCTGCTACTAATGGCTTTGCCGGAAAAACCTCCGGAGAGTTCATATCCTCTTTTCAACAGTTCTCCAGTAACCCGTGGAGACCGGTTGTATGGTTGGTGGCATTCTTGCTGATTACTCATTTCATCATTGTGAAAGGGGTAGAAAAAGGAATCGAAAAGTCCTCCAAGATCATGATGCCTACCCTGTTTATCATTATCCTCATACTGGTTGTTTGCTCGGTCACTCTGCCGGGAGCCGGTGCAGGTATCGAATTCCTGCTCAAGCCCGACTTTAGCAAAGTGGACGGAAATGTATTTTTGAGTGCCATGGGACAGGCGTTCTTCTCATTGAGTCTGGGAATGGGATGCCTTTGCACGTACGCCTCCTATTTCAGCAAAGAAACCAACCTGACTAAAACAGCTTTCAGCGTAGGAATCATTGATACCTTTGTGGCGATACTAGCCGGATTTATCATCTTCCCGGCAGCTTTTTCCGTAGGCATACAACCTGATTCTGGTCCGAGTCTGATCTTTATCACCCTGCCTAATGTATTCCAACAGGCATTTAGCGGAGTTCCCATACTGGCATATATATTCTCTGTCATGTTCTACGCGTTGTTGGCAATGGCTGCTTTAACTTCTACTATTTCCTTGCACGAAGTAGTAACCGCTTATTTACATGAGGAGTTCAACCTCTCCCGTGGAAAAGCAGCAAGGTTAGTCACCGGCGGTTGTGTCTTCCTCGGAATATTCTGTTCATTATCACTGGGAGTCATGAAAGGATTTACCGTTTTCGGACTGGGCATGTTCGACCTCTTCGACTTTGTAACAGCTAAAATCATGTTACCACTGGGCGGATTGTGCATCTCCCTCTTTACCGGATGGTATCTGGACAAGAAGATTGTATGGTCGGAGATTACCAATGACGGTTCATTAAAGGTACCGGTATACAAACTCATTATCTTTATATTAAAATATATCGCCCCAATCGCCATCTCACTGATATTTATCAATGAACTGGGATTAATCAAGCTATAATGTGGAAAGACTTCCTTTATTTTACTAAAACTGAACGACAAGGCATTATCGTCCTTGTCGTTCTTATTTTAGGAGTATATGCCGCCCCTAAACTCTTCTCCTTTTTCACACGCGCTGAAGATACCGACTGCAGAGAGAACGAGAAGTTCGATAAGGAATACAACAACTTTATTTCCTCCCTCCGGGAAACCCAACCTCACCAAAAGTCCGGTCATTCTTTTCAATCATCCCCTCAAAGGGAAATCAAACTTGCGGTGTTCGATCCGAACATCGCAGACTCTACTACTTTTCTTTCGCTTGGATTGCCATCCTGGATGATAAAGAATATCCTGCACTATCGCTATAAACAAGGTAAATTCCGCCACCCAGAAGATTTCCGAAAGATATATGGACTCACGGAAGAACAATACCAGACTCTTCGTCCTTATATACAAATTACAGAAGATTTCAGTTCGACAAATAAAGACACGGTACGATTGTTAACCGCACCAAGCATACAACGGGACACCCTTGTGAAATATCTCCCGGGAACTGTCATCAGTCTCAACTCCGCAGATACCACCGAACTGAAGAAGATTCCGGGAATCGGAAGCAGCATTGCCCGGATGATTGTGAATTACCGCGAACGGCTGGGAGGCTTTTTCCGAATAGAGCAGTTACAGGAGATTCATCTAAAGGCAGAGAAACTCCGTCCGTGGTTTTCCATTGACACCCATCAGACACGCCGCATCAATGTAAATAAAGCCGGCATGGAACGAATGATGCATCATCCATACATAAACTACTACCAAGCAAAGGTTATCATAGAATATCGGAAAAAGAAAGGATTCTTAAAAAGTCTGAAGCAATTATCTCTCTATGAGGAGTTCACTCCTATTGATCTTGAACGGCTAGAGCCCTACATTTGTTATAATTAATAAAAAAAAGATGCATTCCTATCACACCAGACAAGAATGCATCACACACAAACAAAACAAACACTCTACTATCATCTTCACAGACTTCCGTAGAGAAGCGACTATAAATATATAGCTAAAAGATAGAACACTTGCAAGACTCTACCTTTTTGGTATACATTTTTAGAAATTAGGTTCTCTAATTAATCTTTTTTAATCATACCATCCACTATATGAACGGTCCGGTCCGTAATTTTGGCAAGCCCCTCGTCATGCGTCACAATGACAAAAGTCTGCCCCAGCCGGTCTCTCAAATCGAAGAACAGTTGATGTAAATCTTCTTTATTATGTGTATCCAGACTACCGGATGGTTCGTCTGCCAGAATAACTGCCGGATCGTTGATTAAAGCCCTCGCTACCGCCACCCGTTGTTTCTCGCCTCCCGACAATTCATTCGGTTTATGAGAAGCCCTGTCAACCAGTCCCATAAAATCCAGAATCTTCATAGCGCGTTCGTGCGCCTCCTTCGAAGATACCCCAGCGATTAGAGCGGGAATCATCACATTTTCCAATGCCGTGAACTCCGGCAGTAGTTGGTGAAACTGGAAAACAAAACCAATATTCTTATTACGAAATGCAGACAGTTCTTTCTCCTTCATCCGACTCACCATTGTTCCGTCAATCTGTACCACACCTGCGTCCGGTTCATCTAAAGTGCCCATTATCTGCAATAACGTAGTTTTACCCGCACCGCTCGGGCCTACAATACTAATAATTTCTCCTTTGTTGATTTCCAGATCAATGCCTTTCAACACCTGTAATGAGCCGAAACTCTTCGTAATCCCTTCTAGTTTTATCATAATAGCCTTATAATCGTTTAATGACATATTCAGCCAGATAACACCCAAACACGGCCGGCATATAACTAACTGTTCCACATGTCGATTTCTTATTCTGTTCATCCTCCGTCAGCAATACCGCTTTCGGATCGGCTTGCTCCGTACTGAATACCACCGGAAGTTTCCGTTTCATTCCCATCTTCTGCAAACGCTTTCGCACAGCCTTACTCAAACCGCAATGATACGTCTCCCAAAGATCGGCAAAACGAACCTGAGTAATGTCACTCTTCGCCCCTGCTCCCATACTGGAAACTATCTTTATACGACGTTTCATCGCTTCATAAATCAGAAAGCATTTCGGACTGATCGTATCAATAGCATCTACTATAAAATCATATTTATCGGCATCCAGCAGTTCCGGTATATTTTCATCCTTCAGGTAAACAGGAAGGACAGTCAGCTCAATCGCCGGATTTATATCTTTATAACGGGCTGCCAACACTTCCGCTTTCGTCCTCCCCAGCGTGGAATGCATGGCCGGCAACTGACGATTCATATTAGTAGGCTGCACTGTATCGGCATCTACAATCGTCATCCGCCCGACACCTGCACGGCAAATCATCTCGGCGGCATAAGCACCTACTCCACCCAGTCCCACGACCAATACGTGCGCGTTCCGGATGCGTTCCATCTTTTCCTCTCCTAACAGGAGTTCCGTTCTCTGTTGCCAGTCGTATCTTTCCATTAGTTTTTCTTTAACCATTTATAGAACCATTTGCCGACCTTCTCATAATGTTGAGACTCATTATGTCCACGAGGATCGGAGAATGACACAATTTCCTGCGGTTCGCCAAACTGGTCGGGATACAGGATTATCAAACTATTATTAGAGAAATATTTTCCTAATTGTGCCGGGAGACGTTCAAAAGAGGGATCATAAGAGATAGATCCGCGACGGGCAGAGATAACTACCAATAAATGGTCATAATTCACCTGCCCTGTCAACAGCAAGAGATCCTCCCACTCCTCCAATATGGAGAATTCCGTCGGAGTACCTGCATGTCGCTTTTTCACAAGTTGCTGAACACGCATCAATGTACGCTCATTGGCAAAAAAATGCACCCGACAGCCCAGGATACTTCCCATACGGCAGAAGTGTTCCACCCATTTAGAGAATCCCGACTCATATATTCGGCCTTTGGCGGAACGGCAATATTGATTCGACGCAGGGTATTAACAGGCATCAGGAATTTGGCAATCATCACTTCACGATGCGTACCTTTCAACAGACTTTCGGCCAGATGTCCGAAGAAAGAGTCGACAATATTTGCTTTCCGGTGCAGACCGATCACAATATCCGTAGCTTCATACTCCTTGATTGTATGGATAATCCCCGAAGCAATATTCAAGTCATAGCGACTCACCATCGTAACAGGCACATCGGCAGCAGCGGCAATCATAGCCGCCTTCTCCAGATTACGTTTACCCTGCTGCTCTTTCTTCTCCGAACTGTTATTGTCATTGATAACGTTCAATGCCACCAATGCATTTTTCTGCTTGGCATCCTTTATTACTAAAGCCAGATTAATCAAATCTTCAATCGTCTCCGGGTTAGCCACCGGAATCAAGATTTGTTCCGTATTTACTTTTTTAGCTTCTTCTTCCGCCTGCACATTCTCATCCAAAGCAAAACGACGTGCCGAACGTTCGGTTACCAAAGAACTGATGACACAAGTGAAAAGTATCATCACTACCGTACCGTTCAATACATCATCATTCAGCAACCGTTCTCCATTCTCCATAATGATTTCATGACCGATCAACACTGCTGCCAGTGTAGCTGCGGCCTGCGCATTACTCAAACCGAATATCATGCTCCGTTCATTGGACTGCATCCGATAGATCTTTTGTGTGATCCAGGCAGCCAGCCATTTGCTAAAGGTTGCCACCACTGTCATCACAATAGCTACTTTCAATGCTTCACCTCCGGTAAACAGGCTTCTTACATCAATAATCATTCCGACGCCAATCAGAAAATAGGGAATAAACAGTGCATTTCCCACAAATTCCAACCGGTTCATCAAAGGAGATACATGAGGAATCAAACGATTCAACACTAATCCTGCCAGGAAAGCACCTAAAATTCCTTCCATTCCCACAAATTCCATCAATCCTCCTCCGAGGAAAACCATCGCCAGCACAAACACAAACTGCATCACGCTGTCATCATACTTCCGGAAGAACCAGCGTCCGATACGGGGGAAAAAGAATACAATCAGGAATCCGAGGAAAGCCACTTTTGCCACAAGAAATACCCAGAACCAACCATCAACAGTGCCTTTAAACATACCACCTATGACGGCAAGAATAATCAAAGCAAGAGTAACGGTGACAGCAGTACCACCAATGGTGATATTGACACTGCGCAAACGAGACAATCCGTAACGGCTAATAATAGGATAAGCAATTAAGGTATGAGAAGCGTACATACTTGCCAACAATACCGCCGTGAGAAAACCATATCCCAGCATACTCATACTACTCCATATCCCTAACGCCATAGGAATCAGAAAGGTGAGCCAGCCGAACACGAAACTTTTCGTCCGGTTCTTCTTAAAGTCCTCCATATCCATCTCAAGACCGGCCAAAAACATAATGTAGTAAAGTCCTACCTTTCCAAACAATTCAAAACTGCTGTCGCGGTCGAGCACATGAAAGCCGTGTTCGCCAATCAAGACACCCGCCAGAATCATGCCTATAATATGAGGTATATGGAGACGCCCCAAAATCATAGGGGCAAACAGAATGATAATGAGTACCAAAAAGAACACCCAGGTCGGATCAGAAATCGGCAGCGTTAAATTGAGATCAAACAGGTTCATAGGCTGTGTTTTTTAGGAATTTTCTGCAAAGGAACAAAAAAGTTTGCAGAATCCAATGAATGTCTAATGGTCATTTCACTCCAATAACCACGTCCAACTATACGGAAGCATGAGTAATCCGCCGAAAAACTGAAATATTTCTCTCAAAATCGATGTTTATATGCTAAATTGTTATAATTTTGCAGCCAAATCTTTTCTATTCGACAGGATAAGGAGAGAAATTCAATATTCACAATTTAACAAAAGAAAAAGATGAAAGTAGCAATTGTTGGTGCGAGCGGAGCTGTAGGACAAGAGTTCCTGCGTGTGCTCGATGAAAGGAACTTCCCGTTGGATGAGTTAGTGTTATTCGGTTCTAAACGTAGTGCCGGAACAACATATACTTTCCGCGGTAAACAGATTGAAGTGAAACTCCTTCAGCACAACGATGACTTTAAAGGTGTAGATATCGCTTTCACATCAGCCGGTGCAGGAACATCTAAGGAGTTCGAGAAAACAATTACCAAGTATGGTGCTGTGATGATCGACAACTCCAGCGCTTACCGTATGGATGCCGACGTGCCTTTGGTGGTGCCTGAAGTAAATGCAGAGGATGCATTGGAACGTCCGCGCGGCGTTATCGCTAACCCCAACTGTACAACTATCCAGATGGTAGTTGCGCTGAAAGCCATCGAAAATCTTTCACACATAAAAACTGTGCACGTGTCTACCTATCAGGCAGCAAGTGGTGCGGGTGCCGCTGCCATGGATGAATTGTATGAACAATATCGTCAGGTATTGGCTAACGAGCCCGTGACCGTAGAGAAATTCGCTTACCAGTTGGCATTCAACCTGATTCCCCAGATTGATGTATTTACCGACAATGGATATACCAAAGAAGAAATGAAGATGTTCAACGAAACACGCAAGATTATGCATTCTGACGTAAAAGTTAGCGCAACTTGCGTACGTGTTCCTGCATTACGTGCTCACTCTGAAAGTATTTGGGTAGAAACTGAACGTCCGATTTCCGTAGAAGAGGCTCGTGAAGCATTCGCTAACGGTGAAGGTCTGGTTCTGCAGGACAATCCTGCCGAAAAAGAATATCCGATGCCTTTGTTCCTGGCAGGTAAAGATCCGGTTTACGTAGGTCGTATCCGCAAAGATCTGGCAAACGAAAACGGACTGACTTTCTGGATTGTAGGCGATCAGATTAAGAAAGGGGCGCGCTGCATTGAACGCTGTTCAGATTGCCGAATACTTGATCAAAGTAAAAAATATCTAATATAACAGACTGGATATAATATCCAGACAACTATAGATAAGCCCAATAAATCAGCCGGTTTGCAATGTGATAGTGATCACAATGCAAGCCGGTTTTTTTATTCTCCAAGCCGTAATTAGAGAGAAAATACCTATTCGTAGGTAAGAAGTCACTAGTTATAGGTATCAGCATTTACCAAAATAACTATTTATAGTGATTGATAGAAAGTCACTTTTTATCGAATTTTGCGCAAAACTTATCTATGAAATATTGTCTTTTTAATATAGCATTCTGGGGGCTACTATTTTTCAATTTATTTGAGGCCACAGCTAATTCAAACATCTATACAATCTCGGGACGTGTGACCGAGGCAAAAACGAATTCCCCTTTGCCTGGTGCTTCTATCCTCATTAAAGGTACCTATTTGTGGGCCGTATCCAATCAGAAAGGAGAATTTACGATACAAGGAGTACAGGAGGGAAAATATAATCTGGAGGTTTCTTTTCTTGGTTATGTACCGGCAACAATTCCCGTAAATGTACGCAGCAATATCAATAACCTTCCTATCATACTCAAAGAAAATACACTTGCACTGGATGATGTAGTCGTCACTGCACAAGCACCCAAAAATGAATTAAACACGACGCTCACTATCGGAAATCATGCATTGGAACATCTACAGGTGTCCAACGTGAGCGATATCTCCGCTCTCCTTCCGGGAGGAAAAACTAAAGTGCCGGATCTTACCACCAATAATATCTTCTCATTACGCGACGGAGGGTCAACAGCCGGTAATGCCGCATTTGGAACAGCCGTAGAAGTGGATGGAGTTCGTATTGGAAACAATGGTTCGTTTGGCAATATGAACGGAGTGGATACCCGGAATATCACTGTTGCAGATATTGAATCGGTGGAAGTCATCACCGGAGTGCCTTCGGCAGAATATGGAGACTTGAATAGTGGTATGGTCAAGATTCACACCCGGAAAGGGAAAACACCCTGGAACATATTGCTGTCTATCAATCCTCGCACCGAACAGGTTTCATTTGCTAAAGGATTGGATTTAGGAAACAATAAAGGTGTCATCAACATAAACGGTGAGTGGACCAAGGCTACTCAAAAGTTGGTATCTCCCTATTCTTCTTATACAAGAAGAGGATTCTCTGCCGGATATAGCAACACGTTCCGCAACGTATTAAGATTCGACATCGGTGTTACAGGCAATATCGGAGGAATGAATACCAAAGATGATCCTGATGCCTATTCGGGAGAATACAACAAAGTGAGAGATAACGTATTCCGGACAAACACTTCACTGGCCTGGCTGCTCAACAAATCGTGGATAACCAACCTCAAGTTCGACGCATCGATATACTACAATGATAACAACTCCCACGCGCATACGTTCTACTCCTATGCATCGGAGCAACCGGCTGTTCATGCCACAGAGGAAGGATATTTTATGGCAAACAAACTGCCATATACTTACTTTGCCGACCAAATCATCGACTCCAAAGAACTGGATTATGCCGCATCGTTAAAATATGAATGGAACAGACGATTTAAGACTGTAAACAGCAACCTGAAAGCGGGTGTTCAATGGAAAGCAACAGGCAATGTGGGTGAAGGAGAATATTACAAAGACCCATCATTGGCTCCAAACGGTTATCGTCCCCGTCCTTACACTACTTATCCATATATGCATAATGTTTCGCTTTATGCAGAAGAAAGTCTGTCATTTCCTGTGGGAAAT
>SCPO01000377.1_pt1 | contig 27949 bp, 35 predicted proteins | sample 6106821 | NCBI WGS metagenome assembly SCPO01 (sample SAMN10720448, study PRJNA508395) | human gut metagenome | isolation source: Participant 2 stool, 0 month | host: Homo sapiens | collected 2017 | reverse complement strand
GTATATGCGTATGCAAAACTGCTTGAAAACGGCGAGATCGAGAACGGTGAGAAGATCAATGTAACCGTTCCGACCGGAAACTTCGGCAATATCTTAGCTGCTTATTTTGGCAAAACAGATGGGTGTGCCGATCGACAAGCTGATCTGCGCGTCCAATGACAATAAAGTTCTGTACGACTTCTTTAAGACAGGCGTATATGACAAGAACCGTCCATTCATCCTGACCTTCCCCGTCGATGGATATTCTGATTTCCAGCAACCTGGAACGTCTGATTTATCTCTCCACCGGCTGCGATGCGGAGGAGACCAAGAAACGCATGGAAGAGCTTTCGAAAGATGGCAAATATTCGGTTACCGGTGAGATGCGTGCGCGCATGGCAGATTTTGTCGGCGGTTATGCCGATCAGGCGGCAAATGCAGCCGAGATCGCGTCTCTACGATGAGACCGGTTATATGATCGATACGCATACCGGCGTTGCATCCTGCGTATACCATAACTATGTGAAGGAGACAGGCGATACCAAGAAGACAGTTATCGCATCGACGGCAAGCCCATATAAATTCTCCCGCAGCGTCATGGAGGCAATCTTCGGCAGCGAAGAAGGCAAGGGCGAGTTCGAGCTTATCGACGAGATGGAGAAAGCATCCGGCGTGAAGATCCCGCAGGCGATCGAGGAGATCCGCAAGGCAGAGATCCGTCACAACCGCCAGTGCAAGCCGGAGGAGATGGAGAAGACCGTTTCGGAGATTTTACAGTAAAAGTTACAAAATATTAAAATAATTGCCTGTTATTTTTTTGACAGGCTAGGCAAATACTGAATTATGGTATATAATAGACTCTGGTTAGATCAAAAAGAGACAACGAGGAGGTTTGTATATGTTAGTTAGTGCGAAGAAATGCTTCAGAAGGCAAGAGATGGCAAATATGCGGTTGGTCAGTTCAACATCAACAATCTTGAATGGACCAAAGCGATTTTACTGACGGCACAGGAGCAGAACTCACCGGTTATCTTAGGTGTTTCAGAGGGCGCAGGCAAGTATATGACTGGCTTTAAGACAGTATCTGCGATGGTAAAAGCGATGATCGAAGAGCTGAACATTACGGTTCCGGTTGCGCTGCATCTGGATCACGGCACCTACGAGGGCTGCTACAAATGTATCGATGCTGGATTTTCTTCCATCATGTTTGACGGCTCCCATTATCCGATCGCCGAGAACGTAGAGAAAACCAAAGAATTAGTCAAAGTCTGCGCGGAGAAAGGTATTTCCCTGGAGGCTGAGGTTGGTTCCATCGGCGGCGAGGAAGACGGCGTGGTCGGTATGGGCGAATGCGCTGATCCGAACGAGTGCAAGATGATTGCAGACCTCGGTGTAGATATGCTTGCAGCAGGTATCGGCAATATCCACGGCAAATATCCGGCAAACTGGCCAGGCTTAAGCTTTGAGACGCTGGCAGCCGTAAAAGAAAAAGTAGGCGATATGCCGCTGGTTCTTCACGGTGGTACCGGTATTCCGGAAGATATGATCAAGAAAGCCATTTCTTTAGGTGTAGCGAAGATTAATGTAAATACAGAGTGCCAGCTGGCATTTGCAGAGGCAACCCGCCAGTATATCGAGGCTGGTAAAGATCAGCAGGGCAAAGGATTTGACCCGCGTAAACTTCTTCTTGCACCTGGTTTTGAGGCGATCAAAGAGACGGTTAAGACAAAGATGGAACTGTTCGGTTCTATCGGAAAAGCCTGATGAATAAGTAAGGTTCATGACCGGACTGCAGGGATGTACATTTCGCAACGCGGATATACATACCGGCGGTCCGGTCTGTTTTCATATTAATGTGAGGGATTGAATGAGCGAGATTATCAATGTACCGGAAATTTTCGGAAAAAATGTGTTTAATGACAAGGCGATGCAGGAACGCCTTCCGAAAAGTGTTTACAAAAACTGAGGAAACCATTGAAGACGGAGCTGAAGCTGGATCCGTCTATCGCAGATGTTGTCGCACACGCGATGAAAGACTGGGCGATCGAGCGCGGTGCGACGCATTATTCCCATTGGTTCCAGCCGCTGACCGGCATCACGGCAGAAAAACATGATGCGTTTATCTCTGTACCGGATTCCAACGGACGCGTTATCATGGAGTTTTCCGGTAAAGAGCTGATTAAGGGCGAGCCGGATGCATCCTCGTTTCGTCGGGCGGACTTCGTTCCACCTTTGAGGCACGCGGCTATACAACCTGGGATTGTACTTCCCCGGCATTTCTGCGGGAAGATACGCTGGGCGTGACACTCTACATACCGACTGCATTCTGTTCGTACCGCGGCGAAGCACTGGATCAGAAGACACCGCTGCTGCGTTCCATGCAGGCAATCAACGAGCAGGCACTCCGGATTCTCCGCCTGTTTGGAAATACGACTTCCCACCGTGTGATTCCGTATGTGGGACCGGAGCAGGAGTATTTTCTGGTTGATAAGAACAAATATTTACAGAGAAAAGACCTGATCTACACCGGTCGTACCCTGTTTGGCGCGATGCCCCCGAAAGGTCAGGAGATGGATGATCACTATTTTGGAAGCATCCGTCCGAGAGTCGGTGCATTCATGAAAGAGTTAAATGAGACACTGTGGCGTCTGGGTGTCAGTGCAAAGACACAGCACAACGAAGTTGCACCAGCACAGCATGAATTAGCTCCGACCTATTGTCAGGTCAATCTGGCAGTTGATCACAACCAGATGGTCATGGAGGCGATGAAGCGTGTTGCAGGACATCACGGTCTGACCTGTCTGCTGCATGAGAAACCATTTGACGGAGTCAATGGTTCTGGTAAGCACAACAACTGGTCCCTGACTACCGATGACGGCATCAACATGATGAATCCGGGCGAGACGCCGCACGAAAATGTACAGTTTCTTCTGGTTCGCGTGCATCATGAAAGCAGTTGACAGACACGCGGATCTGCTGCGCGAGTCCACCGCGATTCCGGGCAACGATCATCGTCTGGGTGCGGCAGAGGCGCCGCCAGCGATCATCTCTATTTTCCTGGGCGAGCAGCTGGAGGATGTTATCGATCAGCTGTGCAGCACGGGCGAAGCCGCACATTCTAAGCAGGGCGAGGTACTTCAGACGGGAGTAGCGACACTTCCGGATTTCGTCAAGGATGCAACCGACCGCAACCGTACTTCACCGTTTGCCTTTACCGGTAATAAATTTGAGTTCCGTATGGTTGGTTCTTCGGATTCTGTTTCATCCCCGAACGTCGTGCTCAACACGATCGTGGCAGAGGCGTTTAAAGAGGCTGCGGACGAATTGGAAAACAGTGATGATTTTGACAGCGCAGTCCATGATATGATCAAGCGCCTGTTTGCAGAGCACCGCCGTATCATTTTCAGCGGAAATGGTTATTCGGAGGAATGGGTTAAAGAGGCAGAGCGCCGTGGACTCCCGAACCTGAAAGCAGGTATCGATTCTGTCGAGGCAATCCGGACAGAGAAAGCGATCAAGCTCTTTGAAGAATTTGGCGTGTACACCCGGACCGAGCTGGAATCCCGCGCCGAGATTGAGTATGAGGCATATTCCAAGACCGTCAACATCGAGGCAAAGACGATGATCGACATGGCGGGCAAGCAGATCATCCCGGCGGTTGTCAAATATACGACTCCAGCTTGCTTCCTCCCCTGACAGCCGTACGGACTGCCTGTGAGGAAGCCGATGTCAGTGTCCAGAAAGAACTGCTTTTAGAGACCTCTGATAAACTCTCAGAGATGAAGGTGGCATTGGCGGCACTCAAAGATATCCTGGCAAAGGCATCTGCGATCAAGGATAACAAAGAAAAAGCATTCGCCTATCTGCATGAGGTATGCCCGGCGATGGTAGCTCTCCGTAAACCGGCAGACGAGCTGGAAATGCTGGTAGATAAAGAGTTATGGCCGTTCCCGAGTTATGGGGATTTGGTGTTTGAGGTGTAGGCAGCTTTTAGAAGATATGATTTTAATTAAAAAGATTTTGACCATCGATATAGGCTATGAATCGTTGGTCAAAATCTTTTTTTAACAACACTTATATATTTTGCAAATACGGTTTATTTCCGTCCAGGACCCTGCGTCTGTCCCTCCTGAATCGTATCGCCCTGATTGGAGGTAAATCCGTTAATCCGTTTATCGGACGAATTTGACGAAGAGCCTGACGAGTTGGAGCTTGATGTCGTCGGTGCGGTGTAAGTCGTGCCGTTGCTGTAGATGCGGCTTGGTACATTGCCGGTATCGCTGGTGGAACTGCTGCTTGTCTGGTTATTCGAAGAGCCTGACGAACTGGAAGTCCCGCCCGGCGTGGAAGTGGAACTGCTGTAGCCGCTTCCGGAATCGGAACGGTTGTGCCCGACGAAGAACCATTTGACGAGCTGGAGCTGTTGGAACTTCCCGGTGCAGTAAAACTGGTCGAAGGATCGGAACGATTCGAATTGTTGGTGTTACCTGAACTGGAGGTCCCTGAATTGGAATTGTTCGAAGCCGTTCCGCTTGGCCCCGAAGTGCTGCTTGAAGAAGAACTGCCCGACGAAGTCCCTGTTCCCTGTGAAGCACTTGGGTCAAAATAGCTGTCGCTCATGCCGGAGAGACTGGACGGTGGATTCTGGCACGCACCGCTCTTGGCAAAGGTGTATTTCACCGAATCAATCGTCAGGGTTGTGTTCGAAGCCATCTTACCGTTCTCATCCAGATAATAGTAGGTGCCGGATACCTTAATCCAGCCTTTCTGGCGGTGTCCGTACTCATTGAAATAGTACCAGGTGCCGTCGATCTGCTTCCAGCCGCGGCTCATATTGCCGTCTGTCTTGTCCATGTAGTAGGTGTTTCCGTTGCTGTCATTAAGCCATCCAGTCAGCATCTTGCCACTCATGGAGATAGTAGTATTCATTTTGATGAGCTGCCAACCGGTCAGCAGTTTTCCATTTTCGTCGAGATAATACCAGGTGCTGTTTACCTTCTGCCAGCCAGTCCGCATCGCCCCGTCCGTGCCGAAATAGTACCAGGTGCCGTTGTTCATCTTCTGCCAGTTGGTAAACATCCGTCCATCCTCACCCAGGTAATACCAGACCGTATCAAGCTGGAGCCAGCCCTTCTGCATCACACCGTACTGGTTAAAATAGTACCAGTAGTTGTTGATTTTCTGCCATTTGGTCATCATCTCGCCGCTGGTTGAAATAATACCAGGCGGAAGTGGATGAATCCTGACGCCAACCGGTCACCATCTTGCCGGTCGAGTCATCCATATAATAATATTTCTCTCCGATATGTACCCATCCGGTATGCTTCTGACCGTCGTCGGTCATGTAGTACCAGTAGTTTCCGTCCTTCAGCCATCCGGCCGCACGGCTCTGGGAAGAAGGAAGCAGCCCCATGGCACCGATCAGGCAGGCAAGCCCAAGCAGTTTTGCATATCTTTCCGCATCGCGTATCCCCCTTGCAATGTGATTTATCGTTATCTATGATTACAGTAGAAATTAATATCAAAGATGTTGGGGTCAAAAGGCATTTTGCCCCCCTGAGACCACATTGCTCCGCACTATATACTCCCGCAATAAAATATTCGTAATCTCGCTCATTTTCTGAAAAATGGCTACTTACTCATAGCTTTTGGTGGTCCTGTCGAAAATTCTCCTGCAAGCAAGCTTGCGCGAACTTGACCTTGACCCTGGTATCATATCAAATTACTTTATAAGTATAACATAGAAAAATGTAAAATACCTAACGGAATATATAATTTTAAAAGTCCTCGGAAACAATTTTTCGATAATAATTTTCGCATACCGGTACATCACGATCGTAATCGCCAAATTCGCGCCCTTCCATACTCTTGAAGACCGCCCAGAGCGCCCACAGGAAACCGCCGAGCGCCGCATAGGCATACGTGACAAAGCGTTCCTCGTCTGATGGGGCGTGCTGGAGGTATTCTTCCAGAAGGTGGTCAAGCTCTTCCTGTGAATAATATGAATAAATACTGCACATCGCAATATCAATGAGCGGATCGCACATGCCTGCATACTCCCAGTCGATCAGACGCAGGGAGCCGTCTGGCAGAAACAGGAAATTGTCCGCAACCGAGTCAATATGGGAGAGGCAGCAAGGACGTTCCAGTGTATCCAGCCGATCCATCAGTTCATTCATCCGGGCGCGGACCGCCGGGTAGTCCTCGAACAGCATTTCCTCATGTCCGCGGCAGATCCTTCTCATAAAAATCAACCGTTCCCGGATGCGCAACGTGTGCGGAACCGTCACGCCGGAATGATGCAGCTTCCGCAGCATCTCCATGCAGGCGGCCATCTCCTGCGGGTTCTTTGCATCCGCATTCCGAGCGCCCTCATAATACTGGGCGATCTTGTAGCCGGTTTTTCCGTCAAAATACAAAATATGTTCGGTAATGCCAAGCGGTGTGACCGCCTTGTAAACAGCCTCCTCCTCTTTCCGGTTAATCAGAAATTCTGTTCCCGGACCCGGAATGCGGCAAATATAATGTTTTCCATCCAGTTCAAACAGGAACGACTGGTTTGTCATACCAGATTTGAGACAGCGGATGTTGTGTATCGCCTCTTTTACATTGAAAACGTGCGACCAGCTGCATGGCGGCATTGTACGAATGATTCTCGATATTTCGGATCAAACAGGCGCAGTTCTTCCAGGTTTTCAAACTCATAGACCTGATCCGCCGGCTGGCAGTTCATCGAAAATCCAGTTCTTTGATATGATCGACGACAACCTGTTCCCAGTACCATTGTTCTGTGCCAGGCTGATGATAGGCTTCCTCAATGAGCGGAATCAGCTGGTTGGAAAAATCACGCGAGAGGAACGCAGGTCCATACATGACCCAGGAATCATGCCCACCGACCTGCACCGATGTGATACGTCCCTTTTTATTAGAAGAAAGACACCACTCACGTTTCACCATCCATGTAAAGGAAGAGTACCACGCGCCGCACTCATACTTATGGTACATATTATTTCGAATCCAGTTGTCCGAGACAAGCAGATACATATTGCGGCCGCGGAACAGCTCGCGGGCATGGTAGATCGTAGCCAGATTATTTTGGTGGCGTACTCCGGGTTATGAGGAGTTTGACCTGATATTTGTCGATCAGATATTCAAACTTTTCCTTTAAATAACCGACGATAATTGTGATATCCGTGATCCCCGCTTCGTGGAGCTGCTTGATCTGGCGCTCAATCATCCGCTCACCAAACACTTCCAGAAGCCCTTTTGGCGTTTCAAACGTCAGCGGCACAAACCGGGAGCCAAACCCGGCGGCGGTAATGACGGCGCCATCCACTTTAAATTGTTCCAGATACTTAAGCCCCTGTTCGGTCAGCAGATATTTCCCCGTATCCATATCCGTCATGAGAAATGCCTCCTCCAGGCAGTCCCCAGCAATTTATTCACAGTCCCCAGGAAAGATTCAAAATCGAAGCAAGCTCCGCTGGGTCACATCCGGATTCTCATAGAAACTCCGGCAGATCAGTCCATAGCGATCCATATAAAACCTCCTGAATTATTAAATTCTTTTATTTTTCTCTTATATATTCACGTATTTCGTCATCATTATAGATGGATAAGAGTGAAAATAGGTTCTAGCTGTTATGTGTTCAAAAAATAAAATTAAAAGTGATATATGAACATTATAGCATAAACGCAGAGAAAGTAAACGGAAAAAGCAATGCTGCGGGAGGAGAATAAAGACTGTTACTGGGCACGTATGCGTGAACAGTGACGAAAGGCTTGATAAGGTGGTCTGTGGGAAATAAGAAACGTAAAAAATACTGGAAATACAGGCATTTTGGCGGTTAAAACAGGATTGTACAAATATAAATACAATTACGAAACTATAAAGAATTTTCGTAAAAAATCCGTAAGAAAATGCACAGATAAATGTTATGGTATTTTGGAAAAACGTGTATTATAATGTGGGTGTATCGGAGAAAGGCAGTACTTCACAGGGAAGAGAAACATAGGAAATACAGACAATATTCCACTTCAAAATAAAAAGTTGGAAATTCTGTAAAAAAACTATTGATAATTTTCCATATCCGAAGTATAATGACCTGGTAATGCAGTTAGGATTTCGAGAAAAATATTTCAAAAAGTAAAAAGGAGAGTGCATTAATTATGAGAAAGCAGACTAAATTAGTTGCAGTACTTTCTGCAGCAGCTTTACTCGCTATGGGTGCTTCCATGACTTCTTTCGCAGCTGGTTGGGAGAAAGATGACGCTGGAGTTTGGCACTACTATGACAGCGATGATGAGATGGTAACCGATGAGTGGAAGAAAGATGGCGGTAAATGGTTCCATCTTGACGAAGATGGTGAGATGGAGACAGATACATGGGTAGATGATGACTACTATGTAGCTGAAGATGGTCATATGCTGACCAACGAGTGGAAAAAGACCATGGCTGATGAGGATGAAGATGATCCGGAAGACGGCGGCGAGCATTGGTACTACTTCAACAACAAAGGTAAAAAAGTTACCGATACTGATAAGAAGATCAATGGAAAGACCTACTACTTCAACGAAGATGGTGAGATGCAGTATGGCTGGCACGAGGAAGACGGCAACGCATACTACTTAGGTACTGAGGACGAAGGCTGGAGAGCAGAGTCCCAGTGGCTGTGGCTGGAGAAATCCGGTAACAACGAGAACGATCTGGATGATGATGACGATCTGGAAGTAGTTCTTGATTGTTCCGAAGATGACGACTGTGATGATGAGGGTTGGTACTGGTTCCAGTCTTCAGGTAAAGTTTATCACGGAACAGATAAGAAGAAAATCAACGGCAAATACTACATGTTCAATAATCATGGTCAGATGCTGTATGAGTGGGTTGATGGCAAGGCTGTTAAGGCAGGCTCCAACGCACAGCTTGATGGTAACCTTGGTAAAGGTGAATATGCTACAACCGGCGATATGAGATACTACAACGTAGTTGAAGATGGTTCCAGAGGTAACGGCTGGTATCAGATCGACGGCGCTGAGGATCTGGATGCTGATGGCGATACAGACTGGTACTACATCGATGACGGCGAAATTAAATACGCTGATGGCGGCGCCAAAGATTTCGCTACTTACGATGATGACGGAGCTGTATACGTTCAGAGAATCAGAGTTGAAGGCAAATACTTCTCCTTCAACGAAAAAGGTCAGATGCAGGATGGCTTACAGTACTGCAAGGCTGACGGCGGATTCTACTACTTCGATGACAACGGCTATCAGAAGGCTGGCCGCGTAACATCTGTAGAGAACGACGATGATGATTACACATTCTACTTCAACACCAAGAATGGTAAGAATGGTCTTGGCTACACTGGTCTGAAAGATGATTATCTGTACTTTAATGGTAAGAGACTGGATGCAGATGATGACTACAGACTGTACTACTATGATGGAGACATCTATCTGACCAATACCAAGGGTAAAGTTCAGAAGAGCTCCAAGAAGTATGACATCGAGAACAAGGGCATCGCTGAGGATGATGTAAAAGTAGAGATCAGCGGCAAGAAAGTTGTATCCGTTACTTTAGCTAGCGGTAAGACAATCAAAGCTGAGGCTCTGATTGCTGATGCAGAAGCTCAGTTTGGTAAAGATGTTGTTACAGAGGATCAGATCGTATCTGTACCGTTCATCCAGCTATATGATGACGATATTTATACCTACACAGATCTGGTTGGTACTAAGGCTGTTGAAGGTTGGTTAGGATTAAACAAATAATTAATCTGAATTTTATTCGATTAGTCATTTGACTTAGGATAATTGAGAAGCGGTATTTCAGGATATTTCCTGGAATGCCGCTTCTTTTTTAGTAAAGAGCTCCGATACCTCGAAGTGTTTCGAGGTGGCGGAGTTTTTTATGTGGTCGCAATGTAAAGGAAGTCTGTCTGTATGACTGCATTTGCCCTCTGTCAGTTAAAGAATAGAATATGCAAAACTCTCTGCAGTACTATCATTTTGAGTTTAAGCATATCTTCCAAGTCTTGTTTCACTGATTCTTTCATGATATGATAATAAAAACAACAAATTATCATGATGTGTGATAAACGTGCAGTTTTATTAAAAAGAGAGGGAGCTATATGGGTATATATTTAAATCCCGGAAATGCAGCTTTTCAGAAGTGGTGCATTCTCAGATCTATGTAGATAAAACAGAGCTGATTTCTTATACCAACAGTGTGCTGGCAACAAACCAGAAAAATATCTGTGTCAGCCGCCCAAGGAGATTTGGAAAATCCATTACAGCCAATATGCTGGCTGCTTATTATAGTAAGGGATGTCAGTCTGATACTTTATTTAAAGACCGAAAAATCAGCTGTTCAAAAGATTATAAAAAATATTTAAACACTTACACAACTATATTTTTAAATATCCAGGAATTTTTAAGTCGAAGCTCTAATGTCGAAGAATTGATTCAGCGGATCCGGCGTTCACTCATGAGAGAAATTCGCCGTGAATATCCAACGATTGATTTTTATGATGAATTAGATCTGACGGAAAATATGAAGGAAATTTATGCTGAAACAAATGAGCCATTTATTATAATCATTGATGAATGGGATTGTATTTTTAGGGAATACGCAGAAGATAAAGCGGCTCAGGAACGATATCTGGATTTTCTTCGTGATTTTCTAAAGGATAAGGCACATATACATCTGGCATATATGACAGGAATATTGCCAATAAAAAAATACGGTACCCATTCTGCGCTCAATATGTTTGATGAATTCTCGATGGCAAATCCAGGTGTTCTGGCGCAATATGTCGGTTTCACAGAAAATGAGGTGCGCTGCCTCTGCTCAGATTATCAAATGGATTTGGCAGAAATCAAAGAATGGTATGATGGATATCGCTTTGAAAAAGCCTCTTCTATTTACAGTCCGCGTTCGGTTGTGGCTGCTATGACTTCTGGTATCTGCGATTCTTATTGGAACCAGACCGAAACATTTGAGGCACTGCGCGGATATATTGACATGAATTTTGATGGGCTGAAAGACGACGTTCTCAGCATGATGGCTGGAGAAATGGTACCGGTCAATACAGGCAGTTTCAGCAATGATATGACGACATTTCACGGCGAGGATGATGTCCTGACTTTGCTGATTCATCTGGGCTATCTGGGATACGATTTCAGCCATAAATCAGTTTTTATTCCTAATAATGAAATCCGTGGAGAGTTTGTAAATGCGGTTTCGGTTTCCCATTGGGGAGAAGTCTCGAAAGCATTGAAAAACTCAGCTGATTTACTTAATGCTATCTGGAAAAAAGACGAAGAAAAAGTAGCTGCTTATATGGAACAGGCTCATTTTGAAACATCCCATTTACAGTATAATGATGAAAATGCACTGAGTTATACTGTATCACTGGCACTCTACGCTGCCAGAAACTTTTATCAGGTTTATCGTGAATTTCCATCGGGATCTGGATTTGCAGATATAGTTTATTTACCGCGAAAAGGATTTCTGGATAAGCCGGCTTTGATTGTCGAACTAAAATGGAACAAATCGGCCGAAGGCGCAATTCACCAGATATTAAAAACAATATTTCCAGAATCTGGAAGATTATTCAGGAAATATGCTGCTGGTTGGAATCAATTATGATTTAAAGACGCGAAAACATGAATGTAAAATTTTAGAATTTAAAAAATGAAAAGCAAGTTATTTGTCACGGCGGCAGTAAGAGGCTCCGTTTAGCTCTTGTTTATAGATTCCATACTTCTCATGTTTTTACCATTCATTTCCAGGCGGTATGCTCCACTGAGCATGCGTGCCAGACAGGTCTCTGCATAGGCATGATCCTGAAACATATCATACCAGGCGGATACCGGAAACTGAGAAATTACACGGATTGTTTGTTTCCACCTTAACACTTGACATAGAGCCACAAAAAATCCCCGAACCTCTTTCGAGATCCGGGGATTTAATTATTCTCTTAAGAACAATTGCTTCCGAATAGATTCAATTATCTATTAAGATTTAACTGTCTCCAAGAAGATGCCTTATGCTCTGTATCATTGTTGTATGTATAAACATCGTCATCATACAGCTGGATGAACGGTACAGAAACTTTCTGATCTTCTGTTACTTTGTCATCAGCCCAATCGATGCTTGCGAGAAGCGCTTCTTTAGTCAGATTACCAACCTTAGCAACTTTCTTGCTCTTGCTGGAAGTAAAGATAACTTCTACATCCTCAGCTGCGATACCCTTGTTCTCGATATCGTATTTCTTGTTAGATTTCTGAACTTTACCTTTGTTATTTACCAGATATACATCACCATCTACATAGTAGAGTCTGTAATCATCATCTGCTTCTCATAATTAATGCACTCTCCTTTTTACTTTTTGAAATATTTTTCTCGAAATCCTAACTGCATTACCAGGTCATTATACTTCGGATATGGAAAAGTATCGCAAGTTGCAAAAAAAGGGAGAGATAATGTTACTGTTCACAGGTAGGCACTTTTGGAACCGAAAGTGCCGTAAGAAAACGTGGTGGCAGCAGGAATTTGCCGTATTTAAATGCGAAGCCACGGCAAATTCCGTTACTGGGCACGTATGCGTGAACAGTAACGAGATAATAGGGGAAATTTAAGATTTCCTTCCTTGCTATCCACAAAACGAAATGCTATACTGATACAAGCCGTTTCTCTGGTTTTACGAATAAGAAAAGGAGAAGAATGTGATGGAACAGACAGAGATTGCAAGAGAGCAGGGAGCTCCGGCTGCATCCATTTTGGCAGAGCAGGCATGGGAAGGAAAAGTCCGAAAGGTTTTTTCATGGATTGTGTCGGTGTATCTGTGTGTGGTGTTTGGGGCATTTCCGCTATATTTCCATAATTATTATTATGATATTCTGGTATCGAAATATCAGTTTTACTGGCTCAGCACGGTTGCGATGCTGGCGTCATGCCTGATTGCAGCGATAGTATTTGCGTGCATGGACTTAAAGCGGTTTGGCGGGCGCATGTGCGGCGCTTTTCGGCGCGTTTCGACCGTTTGAATTAAAAAAGCAGCCATTTGCCTATAAGGCGCTGGCAGTTTTCTGGGGGCTGGCACTGATATCGACGGTGCTGTCGGATTATGTGTATGAGTCGTTCTGGGGCAATGAAGGACGATTCAGCGGATTTTTTTTGATTACGCTGTATGTGCTGGGAACGATTGTGATCAGCAAGTATGGTCGGATGAGAAAATGGTACCTGGATGTTTTTTTGGCATCGTCCGTTCTGGTCTGCCTGTTTGGAATTACAGATTATTTCCAGATGGATTTATTGGGATGGAAAAAGGGCGTGAGCAATGAACAGGGAAACGTGTTTGTATCTACATTGGGAAATATTAACACATATACGGCGTTTGTGGCGCTTACGATGGCGGTTGCATGCGGCTGTTTTGTAAGTGAGAGAAAAGTGGGACGCCGTATCTGGTATTATCTGGTTTCGGCGCTGGCCTTTTGCATTGATTACCGGACAGAGTGATAATGCATATTTATCACTTGGAATGCTGTTTGCGGTGATGCCGCTGTTTTATTTACGACATGGCGGGGCATCGCAGATTATGGTATTCTGGCGGCTACGTTTATGACCGTGATCAAGGTAGTAGATACGGTCAATAAAGTATATGCCGATCAGGTCATCGGTCTGGGCGGTGTGTTTGGCGTGTTGGTGCGCTATCGTTATCTGGAGGGAGTCGTCGTTTTATTCTGGATTCTGGCGGGGATTCTCTGTGTTTGGAAACGGAAGATGGAACAGACGAATCCAGAGCAAACCGGGACGATGGATTTGGCGTGGCTGGTGTGCCGTTTTGATTCTTGGATGCCTGGCAGTGGCATTTGTCCTCTATGATGCAAATCTGGGAGGACATGCGGAACGGTACAGCGCGTTGTCCCAGTATCTTGTTTTGATGATGACTGGGGACGAACCGGGGATATTGCTGGAGAATTGGCTGGCAGTCCTATCGCGAACTGCCGTTCCTGCATCAGTTGTTTGGTTTTGGACCAGACACATATGGAATTCTGACTTGGGATTTCAGACAGGATGCGCTGGATCGGTATGGAGTTTTCTATGAGAGCGCCCACAACGAATATTTCCAGTACCTTGTTACAATGGGACCGCTTGCGCTTGTATCTTATCTTGCGTTTCTGGGCGGCACCTGCGTGCAGATGTGCAAAAATGGAAAGAGTGCGCCGGATCCGGCGCCTGTTCTGGCGGTGCTCTGCTATGGAGCACAGGCAGTTGTTAATATCAACCTCCCGATCGCGACACCGATTATGTGGGCGATGCTGGCGATTGGGCTTGCACTCACAAGAGAGAAAGCAGAACAGGCAGAATAGCTCAAATAGACAGAATGGATTAAATAGACAGAAAATCCGGGCAGATTCGGCGGAAAAGCCGAAATGACGAACTTTGTCGATTTAGAATTTAAAGTAATGTGTGAACAGTAACCTGTGTCGAAATTTGCGATCGATAGACTCTTTTATTTTTCTTAAAATCGGTTTATAAATAATATGAAAAGAAAAAACGATAGGATCGCCTGGCAGAGCTGCGTTATGCAGTGTGGTCATCTGAATGGAAGAACAGGCAGTCAAAAGGAGGAGAGTTTATGGATGAAGCTAAAAATTGGTCGTTTTAGAGCAGGAAAATGAAGAATTAAAGCGTGAGCTGAGGGAGTTATTTAAAACTCTGGATCAGATGAATCAAAGCTTAAACCGGATGATTGACCACTACATACTCTGTAAGACGGAGAAGGCGGGATAAGCGGAGAGCCTGGATAAGATGGAAAAGAAGAGGCTCATTTATACCAGATGGAGCAGGTGAAAAATCAAATCAAAAATTAAATAGTAGATCGAATATGAAAGCCGCATGATTCAGAAGGTATGTTATCAAACCAGAATGAATCATGCGGCATTTTATCTACTGTGTAATATGTAGTCGGCGCGTCAATTCCCAGATTAAATCATGCATCCAGGAGACGGTCTGCTCCAGCTGCTCGTTTTTCTCTCTTAGAGCCAATACTTCCTGATAGAGCGTTTCCTTGTCGGAATCTTTTGAAATATCCGGATGGATCTTCGAGGAAGTGGAAGACGATTTTGTTTTACCCGGTGCTGCAGAAGGATCTGTCATCAATTTGGTGTTATCGGGTGCTGCATTTTGATCCGACGATTTTGCATCATCCAGTGATTTGCTCTGGCCGGATGGCTTTGTCTGCCCTAGTGCCTTAGCTTTGTTCGCCGGTTTGGCTTTAGAATCCAAATGGCTCGCCGCATTAATCATGTGTCTGGAAATCAGGATCTGCCGCTGTGGATAGTCTAAGTCCATGAAATCCTGATATGGAATGGGAAGAGGAGTCATGGCGATTGAGCAATGCGGACACACCGCATTGGCAACGAGCTGAAAGAATCCATAATGTCCACAGTTTGGACAGCAATAAACATTTAAACCACGCATAGAGTTGCCTCCGTAGAAGTAAGAGTTGAGTCATTGGGAGAAAAATGAAAATATCCCCCTTATTATAATACGTTTTAATCGAGAACATTATAACTGGTTTTTAGAAAAAAATTTAAAAATTTCCAAAAAAAATTTCAAAATGATAAAAAAAGACATCTTTCAGAAAAAATACCGCGGTGTCACAAAAGTGTCCTGCGGTATTTGAACGGATGCAATATTATATTTTACTGGATGATTCCAGATGTGTCAACTGTCCAGACAGTATCATTGCTGTCTTTGATATCCTTGAACCCTTTTCCGAGTTCCGGACGGGAAGCGGAAGAGGAGGAAGAGGTTGCTTTCTGGATGGTGCCGCTGGTGTTTACCAGGTAGCGTTTTTCACCGGTGGAAACCGGCTCATAGCGGAGCTCGATCCGCCTTCTTTAAAAGACCGTTTACATAAACCTGGTTATCGCGCTCGCCATGGTAGCCCTGTCCTTTGAGGGAACCTTTGGTCTGGAAATACCAGATCTGGTTTTCTTCTAAATCATCATTGTAAATAGTCTGCTTGCCGGTACGCATCACGCCGTCGTCGCCGAAGTAGTAGGAGGCGAAGCTTCCATCCGCCTGTTTCAGGCTCGAAGCCCGGTCTGCATTTCACCGCGCTCGTTGAAGCAGTAGCGCTCGGAATTGATGGTGAAAATAGCAAGATCCTTCTCGGCAAAGTAAGCGGTTCCGTTTTTAAAGAAGAAGGAAAATGGCTCTTCTTCTTCGCTGATGCCCGGTGCCCCTTCAATGGTGTACCAGCCGCTTGCCCGGCGTCCGCCATTTTCCGGATCGTAGTAGCGGAAATCGTTTAAGCTGACAGTGTCTGTGGCAGAGTTGTCCGCTGTTGCTGCTTCGTTTGAAGGTGTGCTGGAGCTTACAAAGCCAGCTTCCGCGACATTGATCCAGCCTGTCTGCATCTGCCGTCGATGAAGGTGTAGTAGCCATTGTCGATTTTGCGGTCCATCTGGTTTACGATCAAGCGTCCTTCGGTGTCAAAATAGCACCAGATATCTTCATCGTCGGTGTCTTTCGTGATGGTTTCCAGCAGAATCCATCCGGTTTTTCTGGCGCCGTCATCCTCCTCGCCGAGGTAGTAGGTCTGTCCGTCCAGCTCCAGAAGCCCGGTCTGCATCAGTCCGTCCTCGTCGAAATAGTAGGTTTTTCCGTCAATGCTCATCCATTTGGCAGTTACAATCTTGCCGTCTTTGCCAAAATAGAGCCAGGAGCCGCCGTCCGGAGAATCCGGGCTGTCGTAGCCGATCTCATTTTCAGCCGAAACCCATTGGTTCTTTGCCATGTGCCCCCATCGTTGACGAAATAGTCATCGACTCTCTGATTGGTAGCAATCTCGCCTTCCTCATCGAGATAAAACCAGTCACCATTCCGCTTTTTCCATGTGTTTGTCTCTTTATAGCCGTCCTCATCGTAGTAATAAAGACGACCATCTTCCTCTGTCCAGCCGCTCTGAGCCGCCAGAACTCTGTAAGTTCCCGTATTTGTCATTATAGGTGCAGCAGCCGCGAACAAAGCCGCAGCGGATAAAACAGCTAAAGTTTTAGTTTGCTTACGCATGGTATAATCTCTCCTTTTTGAAAATGCGAAAATCCATCGCTGCATTACGGGGCTTATTATACGGGGATTATGCGTAAAAAGATAGTGTGCGTTGCTGGAAAGGGTGGAGAGATGTGGAAAAAGGGCACATTCTTTTTCATTTTACGTATTTCGAATCCGTCAGGAACTCCAGCGTCAGCGTTCCTGCCAGCCGCTCCAGCGTATCTATCACATACTGGTTAATACTCTGTGATTTTTCCCGCGCGATCCGGTAGTCCATCGCGGAATTATAGTAGTTGTCTCCATCGACCGTATATCCGTCGAATCCCGCGCAGGCGGCGTGGTGGACGCTTGTTTTGGTCAGGACGTTCAGCAGCATGACAAAGGAATTATCGATGATCTCTGCATTCTGGTCGATCAGGGAATTATAGTTTAAGGTGTAATCAAAATGTGTATCTTTGACATTCGTCACGTTCGAGGTCGCGATGACGCGCACCGGGCGTCCCTGGGCGTCGGCGTGCTCGAGCAGGCGGTTGTTGAGCTGGACATACCGCCTGTAATTGCTTAAGAACGCATAATCGATTGGAATTCCCTCCGGGATAAAATTGACGGAGATTGTGATCGGATTGTGCGCCTTAATATAGGAGAGAATTGCCTCCTTTTCCAGTTCCAGATTCTTTCCCGGACCGAGCAGCAGAAGCGGGCGATCGCTCCAGGAAGCACTCAATGCCTGAATATCGGCTTCGTCATTGCATTCTGTGCTCTGATACCTGCGGTACAGTGTTTCAATGTAATCTTTGTCGTAGAGCAGTTTTTTCTCCGGCTCAATCGCATCCAGAATCGTATTGATGGATTTAAGCGACAGGGTGTGCTTATCCATCAGGAAGCGGACGTAGTTCGGATGGCAGTTGTTGGAGGCGGAAATATAGAAGAACAGGTTATATCCCCATGGGCTCTTGCGGAAGAACGGCATGATGCTGATGTCGATCGCCTCAAGCATCTGGACTGACATTGAAATTGCGTCAGAATACGGTGTTCATGTACATGGAAATGAGTTCGATCGGAAGATTTCCGGCGCTTTTCCCATGCCGTACAGGGTGGCATCAACTAAAACGGTGCGGTCTGCCGGTTCGCGTAAGACTTCCATGCTGTTCGAGTATGCGAGCTGGAAGTTATTGTGGGAGTGGTAGCCGATCGCGATCGATGGTTTTAAGTTGTAGTTTAAGAGCTGGAAATAGTGCAGCAGGTTATCCTGATGCAGCAGACCGTAGGTGTCTACAAGGGACATCGCATACGGTTCCAGATCGTTGACAAGGTCAACCAGATCCAGAAGCTCACGGTCGGAGTAGCTGGTGATCGAAACCGCCTGTGCAAACACTTTGTAGCCCAGTTTTTTGACTTCGTGGCAGAACTGGATCGCCTCATGCATCACATGTTTTTTGAAAATGACGCGAATGCCGTCGATGTAGGACTCAGAACACGGGCTTAAATTAGAAATATCGCAGGTTCCGTAGTCGATCATGGCGACGATCATCGTATTTCCCTTGTCCAGCTTGCCGAAAATCTGATCGGCACACTGGGTTGTCGGCATGATCGTGCGGTTGCGGTCGAAGGTGCGGCGGTCATCCAGAAAACCAACTTCCAGAATGTCCACGCCCGCGCTGATCAGACGTTCAAAAATAGTAACAATATTGTCGTGACCGAACTCCCAGTCGTTGACGTAGCCGCCGTCGCGGAGAGTGCAGTCGAGTAATTTGACTTGTTTCATGATGTTTGTCCTCTTGTTATGTTTGTAATTTTAAAAATTGACTCCCAGAAACGCCCCGATATCATGCGTATCCTTTGCCGTATAAACCGGCGCATATTCCTGCCATGCCTTCGCGGTATCTGGTCCGAAGCCGTAGGTGACTGCCATAAAATCGACAGCTGCCTCTTTGGCACCTTTTCCGTCGGAAGAGGTATCACCGATAAGAACTGCCTCGGATGGAGACAACTCCAAAGCTTTTAAGCACTTGTGCAGAACGTCAGCCTTCGTCATTTTGCTGGCAAAATCGCTGCCGCAGATGGAGTCACAGAGTTCTGTGAAATGGTAATGTTCCAGCAGGGTCAGCGCATAATCTTCACGTTTCAGGGTGGCAACCCCGATCTTGCAGCCCTGTGCGCGGAGTGCGCGGATCAGGTCTTTGATACCGGCGTATGGCTCGGCTTTCAGCAGGTCGTGATCCTTATACTGGGTGCGGAAAATCTCGGTTGCGTGGTTCGCGGCGTCCTCGTCCAGTCCATAGAGGCGGATGAGCGACAGCTTGACGGGCGGTCCGATAAAGGTGCGGAGTGTCGCCTCGTCGAGGGCAGGTTTTCCAAGTGCTTCTACCGTGTGGCGCACGCTCGCAAAGACGCCTTCGGATGTATCGAGCAGCGTGCCGTCGAGGTCGAAGATCACGCCGCGGTATGTTTTCTTATTCATAGGGTGCTAGTCCTCCTGTGTAAAATCGCCTGTACTGTTTCAAGGTCGGCGGGGTGTCTACGGAAAGCGTATATCCGCAGATGGGAAGAAATAGGATCGTTTTCCCGTATTCGAGGAAACGCAGCAAATCCACGCCCTCGATCTGTTCCAGAATGCCCGGTCTGCTCTGGCAGAAGAAATTGAGCGATTCCCGCGTATAAAGCCCGATACTCACAAATTTCCGGGAAGGTTCGTCAAGGGTCCCTTTGCGGAATGGAATTGGCGCACGGGAAATGTAAAGCCCTGTGCCGTCCGGGCGGCAGACCACTTTTATGTTGGATGGATCGGCTGTCTCGGCATCGTTCGGGATATCTGCCATGGCATTGATGAGAAATGGACGTTGTACATGTTCTTTTGAGGTAATAACAGTAAGCGCCTGCTCCATAAAATTTTGCAGAATCTCCGGTGTCAGAAGCGGTTCATCCCCGCCGATCATCGCATAAAAATCAAATTTCCGCGAAGAAGCAGACTTGGAATCTTCCAGAATCGTCACCGCCTCCTGAATGCGGGAGGTCGGATTCTGATGGGAATGGGAGGTAAAAACCGCCTCAAATCCATATGTCTGGCAAACAGCAGCAATCTCAGGGCTGTCGGTCGCAGCGTAAACGGCATCGAATACACCGCTGTCCGCGCCGCCGCGAGAACCCGCACAACCATTGGAATCCCATCAATCCGTTTCAATGCCTTTCCCGGAAAGCGAACCGAATTAAGCCGCGCCGGAATCAGCGCGCAGACCTTTTTTTTCTGTGCTAATCGATTCATAAGACGTTCCTCTGTATGATAAAAATGCAGTTACATAAAGTAAACTGAACCGTAACGATTCAGGCATACCGACGTGAACCGGATGCTGACCTTTATTATAGAAAAGAAATAGGAAAAACACAAGACAACATAAGAAAAATGTAAGTTACTGTTCACGGGTAGGCACTTTTGGAACCGAAAGTGCCGTAAGAAAACGTGGTGGCAGCAGGGATTTGCCGTATTTAAATGCGAAGCTACGGCAAATTCCGTTACTGGGCACGTATGCGTGAACAGTAACAAAAGAACGTTTCAGAAGAAGGGAAAACACCGTGCTGGCTATGAAAAGAGAAATATGTGTGATATAATGAGCGCAGGAGAAAAGAATGCGGCTGCGAAGCAGACATATTCTTTTCTTGCGCCATTAACGAACGAACAGCCATGCGAAGCAGGGCGGTAGAGCGCGATAGCGCGGGTTCGTGAGTGGACGGGTGAGAATACGTTCTTATGATGTAGTATGAACACTTGACAAGGTATTTTCAGGAGGAAATCAAAATGAAACAGAAACTTTCTAATTATATAGCAGAAAAGCTTCTCGCATCCGGCATCACGGATGTGTTTATGATCACGGGCGGCGGCGCGATGCATCTGGATGACGCGCTGGGGCATCAGGAAGGACTTCACTGCCTCTACAATCATCATGAGCAGGCATGTGCGATGGCAGCGGAGGCGTATGCCCGCATCCACAACAAGATTGCGGCAGTGTGCGTGACGACGGGACCTGGCGGCATCAATGCGATGAACGGCGTTGCGGGCGGATTTCTGGATTCAATCCCGATGTTTGTCATTTCCGGACAGGTGCGTTATGACACGACAGCGCGCAGCACGGGACTTCACCTGCGCGCGATGGGCGATCAGGAGTATGATATCACCAAATCGGTTGCCAATATGACAAAATACTGTGAGATGGTGATCGATCCGATGCGTATCCGCTTCTGTGTGGAAAAAGCTCTGTATCTGGCTTACAACGGTCGTCCGGGTCCTACCTGGCTGGATATTCCGCTGAATGTGCAGGCGGCGATGATCGAGACGGACGATCTGATCGGCTTTGATTCGGAGGATTATGAGGCAGGCGGAACCGGCTGGGCGGCAGAGAGCGCGTCCGAGATCCCGGAGGATACAGCCGGAAAAGGTGAATTTCGTGCAAAGCTTCCGGCACGTGTGACGAAGGAGACGGCGCGTGCGATCATTGAGAAAGTCCGCACATCCAAACGTCCGGTGATCAATGCCGGAAATGGTATCCGTATCGGCGCGGCGCACGATGTTTTCATGCGCGTGGTTGAAAAGTTGGGAATCCCGGTTGTGACCGGCGCGGACAGTATCGACTGTATCTATGACGAACACCCGCAGTACATCGGAAAAGGCGGCAACGTCGGTGATCGCCCGGGCAACTTCGCGATCCAGAACAGCGATCTGGTGCTGTCGCTCGGAAGCCGTCTGAGTTTCCGTCAGGTCGGTTACCGTTTTACTACCTGGGCGCGTGAGGCGTATGTGATTGTGAATGATATCGATGCCGAAGAGCTGAAAAGCCGACCCTGCATGTGGACATGCCGGTTCACGCGGATGTGAAGGATCTTCTGACCGTGATGGACGAGGTTCTTTCGGAGGAAGGAAAAGCGGACGGCGCGGCTTCGATGACGCAGGAGTACAAGGACGCGCAGGCAGAGTGGCTGTGTATCTGCCAGGGCTGGAAGCATGATTATCCGGTGGTTCTGCCGAAGCACATGAACGGCGGCACGGAGACAGAGGCAAACGTATATGCATTTGCGTATGAGATGAGCCGCCGTTTAAATGAGAACCAGATCGTGGTTGTGGGGAATGGATCTGCAAATGTTGTGTGTGGACACGCAAATATTGTGAAAAAGGGACAGAGATTCATCTCGAACTCCGGCATTGCTTCGATGGGTTATGGACTTCCGGCATCGATCGGCGCGTGCGTGGCAGATCACAGCCAGGATATTATCCTGATCACCGGAGACGGCAGTATTCAGATGAATTTACAGGAGCTTGAGACAGTTGTCAGCCACCGGATGCCGATCAAGATTTTCATTATCAATAACGGCGGTTACCACTCCATCCGCCAGACCCAGAAGAATTTCTTCGGCGAGCCGCTCATCGGTATCGGCGTGGACAGCGGCGATCTTGGATTCCCGAGCATGGAAAAGCTGGCGTGGGCGTATGGATTCCCATATGTAGCGATTCATGGAAACAAGGAGCTGGGCGAGAAAGTAGAAGAAACGCTGGCGATGGACGGCCCGGTGATCTGCGAGGTATTTGTAACGCTGGATCAGAACTTTGAGCCAAAGTCCGCGGCGAAGAGACTGCCGGACGGAACGCTTGTATCGCCGCCGTTGGAGGATCTGTCTCCATTCCTGCCGGACGAGGAGATGGACCGTATCATGCTGATTCCGCGTATTAAAAAATAGTAAAGGAAACGATAGAATGAAGATAGTTGTCACAGGTGCCACCAGCTTTGTAGGTCTGGGGGCGGTGCGCGAGCTGTTACATCGCGGACATCAGGTATACGCCGTACTGCGGGAACATTCGACGAAAGCGGATCTGCTGCGGGAAAATGGAAAATTTCCGCAGGGACTCACGATTTTGGAGGAGGATCTGGGGAGTCTCTCGAAACTGCCGGAACGGATTCCGGGCGGATGCGATGTGTTTCTCCATATGGGCTGGCGCGGTGCAGGGAGTGATTCACGGAAAAATGAGTCAGTCCAGGAGGAGAGCGTGCAGGACGCGCTGAATGCCGTCCGCGTGGCGAAAGTCCTCGGGTGCCGGCGGTTTCTCTTTACAGGTTCGCAGGCGGAGTATGGCGTCAAGAGCGAGCTGACAGACGAGGAGACGGTCTGCGAGCCGACCTCCCCGTATGGACGCGCGAAACTGGCAGTCCGGCAGCGGGCGGAAGTGCTCTGCCGGGAACTGGGACTGGATTATGGGCATGCACGGATTTTCAGCACGTATGGACCGGGCGATCACCCGTGGTCGCTTCTTTCCTCCTGTGTCCGGGTTTTCCGGGCAGGGGAGAAGATGACGATGACCGCCTGCACGCAGCTCTGGAACTTCATGTATATTGACGATGCAGGGCGCGCCCTGGCGGATCTGGCAGAATATGCGGGAAATCTCGCGGATCACGGATGTGTCTACAATCTGGGCGGTCCGATGGATGAGACAGGACCGCTGCGCGGGTTTGTCGAGACGGTCTATGAGCTGTGCGGCAGGCAGGGCAGCATGGAATTTGGCGTCCGCCCGCCGAATGCAGAGGGAATCGTCAATCTGATCCCTGATATCCGCAAGATGGAGCGGGTGGTTGGCTGGAAGCCACAGGTATATTTTGAAGAAGGAATGAAGAGAATTCTGGCTTTTCAGAAATGATTTTTCTGCCCTCTGTGCAGAGTGACGGGAGAGAATGGTAAATATTTGGACATATTTTATCAGTTTATGCCAAGTAAATAGCGAAGCAGCCAAAAATCGTTAAGAAAATTGTAGGTTGTCAAAAGAGAGAAAGACGTTTAAAATAAAGGCAGTATAGCCGAAGCGGCTTTTTTTTGTGTTCGAAATTTGGTGGAACGAAACAGAAGAGTTCAAACAAAAGCAAATTAATAGGAATCAGAAAAGTATGAAAAAATCAGTATATTAATTCCCTGCTACAACGAGGAAGAGAATGTAGGTCCGATCAGCGAGGCGGTTGTGGAGACGCTGGAGCGCGATCTGCCAGAATATGACTATGAGCTTATCTTTATCGACAATGATTCGACAGACCAGACGCGCCCGATTCTTCGGAAGATCTGTAGCGAGAATCCACGGATCAAGGCAATTTTAATGCCAAAACTTTGACAGTTCAATTCCCCGTATTATGGAATGTTACAGTGTACCGGCGACTGTGTGATCAGCATGGTGGCAGATTTTCAGGATCCGGTCGATATGATCCCGAAATATGTCCATGAGTGGGAAAATGGCTACAAGATTGTCATCGGCATCAAGACGGGAAGCAAGGAAAACCCGATCATGTATGCGCTGAGGAGCTGCTATTACAAGATGATAAAGAAACTCTCCGATGTCGAGCAGATTGAGCATTTTACCGGTTCGGGTCTGTATGACCGCGATTTTATTGAGATTCTGCGGGAGCTTGACGATCCGACGCCGTTTCTGCGCGGAATCGTGGCGGAGCTTGGTTATAAGCGCAAGGAGATCCCATATATCCAGCCGCAGCGCCGCGCAGGCAAGACACACAACAATTTTACCGACTCTACGATGCCGCGATGCTCAGTGTGACCTCCTATACGAAGGTCGGTCTGCGCCTGGCGACGATCTTTGGAAGTATCTGCGCGGCGATCAGTATGATCGTGGCGATTGTATATCTGGTGATGAAACTGCTTCACTGGTATGATTTTCCGGCTGGTATGGCGCCGGTTCTGATTGAATGTGCTTTTAGGGTCGGTTCAGATCTTTTCATCGGTCTGGTGGGGAGTATATTTTATCGATCAATTCGAGAGTCATGAAGCGTCCGCTGGTAGTGGAGGAAGAGCGGCTGAATTTTGATACACCAGTGAAAAAAGTTGGGGCAAACAGCATGAAATGTAATGTCGATGTAGTTCGATTCGTGAAAATTGATTCAGCTCAATGGCTGGGCGATCGGAAAGACGCCGGAGACGGAGATCACCTATCAGGTTGAAGATGGGGCACATCAGCCGATCCGGTTTCAGTATGTGGCGACCCGCCGCGACGACGTCAGCCAGATTTATTTTGGGCGAACGGTAGAAAAAGAGCTTGGATTTGATATCCAGTTCCGTATGAGCGCGGAAAAGATTATTATCTGATCGCAAAAGGCGAGGGACGCAAAATCCGCATTAAATATAATGAAGAACTGATCCGCAAGCGCAGCAGTGTGGCACACAAGCGGATGCAGAAGATCCGCGATCTGATGAACATGGAGACTGTGCGGGTCTGCCTGGATTTCTGGAAGGAAAACGGTCTGAAAGCCCTGCTGGTAAAATCAAGCACAAACTGCAGGGAATTGACAATGACTACGATTACGGCGAGTGGTATTCACTGACGAAGCCGACGGCGGAGGAGCTGGAGGAGCAGAGGAAAAAGGTGTTTGACGCGCCGGTTAAATTCTCGATCGTGATTCCGGCATTTAAGACACCGGAGCGATTCCTGCGGGAAATGCTGGATTCGATCGCGGAACAGACATACGCAAACTGAGGTCTGCGTGGCGGACGGCAGTCCGGCAGGACAAACTGCGAGCGGGTGCTGGAGCAGTATGCGAAGAAGGACAGCCGCTTTAAATACGTAATTTTAGGCGAAAATAAGGGCATTTCCGGCAATACGAATGCAGCAATGGATATGGCGACCGGCGATTATATCGTGCTGGCAGACCATGACGATAAGCTGACACCGAATGCTCTCTATGAGTGTGCGAAACTGTTACAGGAACATCCGGGATGCGACTGCTTCTATTCGGATGAGGATAAGCTGGATATGGACGGCGGCGCTTTGTTTGATCCGCATTTTAAGCCGGATTTCAATATCGATCTGCTCTGCAGCGTCAACTATATCTGCCATCTGTTTGTCGTCAGCCACGATCTGGCAGCGCAGGTGGGCGGCTTCCGTCAGGAATACGACGGAGCGCAGGATTATGACTTCATTTTCCGTTGTACGGAGAAGGCGAAGGAGATCCGCCATATCCCGAAGGTGCTGTATCACTGGCGCTGCCACAAGGATTCGACAGCGAGCAACCCGGAGAGCAAGCTGTACGCATTTGATGCGGGTGCGCGCGCGATCATGGATCATTATAAACGCGTCGGTATCGAGGCGGAGCGCGTGGAAAAGGTGTGGACTACGGCATTTATCACTCTGTATATAAAATTCAGGGGGAACCGCTGGTATCGATCATCATTCCGAACAAGGATCACCATACGGATCTGGATCTATGCCTGCGGGCGATTGAGACGCGGGCAACGTACCGCAATGTTGAGTTTATCATTGTAGAGAACAACAGCACGGAGAAGGAAATCTTTGAATACTATGAAAAGATTCAGAAGGAATTTTCCAATGTCCATGTGGTAACCTGGGAGCGCGAGTTTAACTATTCGGCGATCAACAACTTCGCGTGACCTTCGCAAAGGGCGAATATCTGCTGTTTTTAAATAATGATACCGAGCTGATTGCGGAGAATTTCATCGAGGAGATGCTGGGACTGTGCCAGCGGGAGGACGTCGGCGCAGTTGGCGCGAGACTGCTCTATCAGGATGATACGATCCAGCATGCGGGCGTCGTGGTTGGTTTCGGCGGCATCGCAGGGCATACGTTTATCGGCTTCATAAGGCGGAAAACAGCTATTTCCACCGTGCGATGAGTACACAGGATTACAGCGCTGTGACGGCGGCGTGCCTGATGACAAAGAAAGCGCTCTTTGATGAGGTCGGCGGCTTTACGGAGAAGCTGGCGGTCGCATTTAACGATATCGATTATTGCATGAAAGTGCGGGCATCAAATCATTTAGTGGTTTACAATCCGTACGCATTGCTGTATCATTATGAGTCGAAGTCAAGAGGACTGGAGGATACGCCGGAGAAGGTGGCACGTTTTAACAGGGAGATCAAGATTTTCTCGGAGCGCTGGCCGGAGATCCTTAAAGATGGAGATCCTTACTACAATCCGAACCTGACGCTGCGGAAGTCCAATTTCGCCCTCAGGGATCTGAAAAAAGAGAAAATCGGAGAACCGTATCATCTGGAGGTATAACCCGGGATGGAGATTACAACGACAATTATTATTCCCAATTATAATGGGTTAAAGTTTATGGACGAATGCATCCGTTCACTGAATGCACAGACGTATCCGAATTTCCGGACGCTGGTGGTGGACAACGGTTCGACGGACGGAAGCGTGGAGTGGCTGAAGGAACATCAGATCGATACGATTTTCCTGCCGGAAAACACGGGATTTTCCGGCGCAGTCAACGTCGGAATCAAGGCGGCAGACACACCGTATGTGCTGCTTTTAAATAATGACGTCCGGGTGGACGAGTATTTCGTGGCGGAGATGGTGCGTGCGATCGGTCAGTCGGAGCGCATCTTTCCGTCAGCAGCCGGATGATCCAGATGTACCATCCGGACAGGCTGGATGATGCAGGCGATATGTATTCCCTGCTTGGCTGGGCGTACCAGCGCGGCGTGGACGGATCTTACGCATTACCGCCGTTCGCCGGTATTCTCGGCGTGCGCGGGCGCAGCGATCTACCGGAGAGAGGTATTTGAGGAGATAGGCTATTTCGATGAGATGCATTTTGCCTATCTGGAAGATATTGATGTGGGATATAGAGCCCGGATTGCGGGTTATGACAATATATACTGCCCGGCGGCGCTGGTATGGCACGTCGGAAGCGGAACCAGCGGTTCCACAATTCATTCAAGGTTGCTGGCGGCACGCAACAATGTGTATCTGAATTATAAAAATATGCCGTGCTTACAGCTTATCATAAATGCGATTCCGATCGCAGCGGGATTTTCGTGAAATATTCATTTTCAGGAAACTCGGGTTTGGAAAAGATTATCTGGAAGGTCTGAAAGAAGGCATACGGACGGCAAAGAAGT
>SCPO01000406.1_pt1 | contig 28000 bp, 35 predicted proteins | sample 6106821 | NCBI WGS metagenome assembly SCPO01 (sample SAMN10720448, study PRJNA508395) | human gut metagenome | isolation source: Participant 2 stool, 0 month | host: Homo sapiens | collected 2017 | reverse complement strand
CTGCGTCCTCAACCGCCTGATCGTCTCCTTGATCATTGAACCACCACCTTTTCCCCTAATTTTTTTCAGCAATAATGCAATATCCTTATTATGTTTCACATCCTCCCATTCCATACAATTCGCTGATTCGAAGCATCAAAAGCACATGGAAAATAAATAAGTTTTCTCGCATTTGTATACTATTATAACTTTTCAATCAGTTTTGTCTATTAAATGTTTTAATTTTGAAAAGATTATACATGCATCTTAATTTATGAAAAAAAATTTCTGTTCTCATGAAAAACAGTGTTTGTTTACACAAAAAAGCTGCCAGACAATTGTTGCTCTTCCACAAACCACTGTCTGGCAGTCCCCTATTATATATTTATGCGAGCCATCCGATCGAATTAAGGAAATAGACCCACAAAAAGATCGTCACAACCGAGGCGACCGTGCTCAGCACGACAAACTGTCCCGCCAGTTCGCCGTCGCCGCCCATGTTCTGCGCCATCGCATAGGACGCCGTCGCAACCGGAGTCGCGTACATTTCAAAGTCAACAAAACGTTCCACACCGGAAAAGCCGAGCAGCGTCGCAACCGCCAGAATCACTGCCGGCAGGATCACCATCTTGACAGTCATCGACGGAACCACATATTTCAGATTGCCGCCGATCGCATTGAAATGCAGCGTTCCGCCCAGTACGAACAGTGCCAGCGGCGTTGTCAGATTGGCAAACTGCTTGATCGGTCCTTCCACGGAAACCGGAAGTTTAATCCTAATATGGAAGATAAAGCCCAGGAGCGCGCCGCGGATCATCGGATTTTTCAGGATATTCTTAATCAAAACGGAAACCGGGACCTTGCCGCCCCGGAACAATTCCAGAATCACGACCGCCGTTATGTTGTAGACCGGAATCACGATCGCCACCATCATCGTCGCCAGCAGTGTTCCCTCCTCACCGAACACGCTGGTTGCCAGCGGAATGCCGAACAGGACGAAATTGCTGCGGTAAATCGCCTGGATGATAACGCCGCGCCGCTCATTTTCCTTTACCAGACGCGGAACCACAGCAAGCAGAACCGCCTGCAAAAACAGCACGCTGATAATGGCGACTGCCACCAGACGCAGATTTAATGTCATTCCCTCCGGAATGGAATACAGGTTGTTAAACATCAGAATCGGAAAGAATGCCTGAAAGATCACTTTATTCAGGCGCTTCATAAAATCCTCATCCGCCAGCCCCGACATCCTGACTCCATATCCAAATGCGATATAGAGCAGAAACGGAAGGACTGTATTAAGTGCAAATAAAAAATTTTCCATATAGTTCCTGCCACTTTCTTCTTAATTGCTTTGTTCTGGACGCGGTTTCTATCCAGTCAGGCCGCACCCCTTTAATCACCAGATTTATTATATACCCCATCCAAGAAATCGACAAGAAAAATTCAAGCGCGCCAGCCTCATAAACAGTTCCGAAAAAGTTTCGAATTATGTAATACTCGTTTAGATTTATTTTAGATATTGGTCAAAATATGGACACAATTATCCAGTATTATAATGGCATAACATCAATGAGGCAGATGGCACTAAGAAATGCGCGCAATTGTTATCTGGCTCGACTAACAACAATTTCCTTTATATAGATATTTCTTCACAGTTTTTATCCCCCTTCGGCTGTGAAGAACGCCCACCTTGGGTACAAAAAAGAGACGGTTTGACGCCGTCTCTTTTTATGTACTCTGCAAGCTACCAGGAAAGCACCTCATGACCATCCTCAGTTACCAGCACCGGATCTCCCACTGGGCGGATGCTTTCCATCCTTCGTGTATACACTCCAGTCGTCGTCGCCATCCACGAATACCTCCTCGGTTCCCTCGTTGATCATCGGCTCGATCGTGAACATCATGCCCGGTGCAAACATCATACCGGTGCCTCTCTGACCAATATAGCCAACCCACGGATCCTCATGGAACTCGATACCAACGCCGTGACCGCCGATCTCTCGAACCACAGAATAACCATTTTCTTCCGCATGCTTCTGGACCGCTTCCGCCATATCGCCCATGAAGCCCCACGGTTTTACCTGCTCCAGACCTAATTCCACGCACTCTTTAACAACGTCCACCAGTTTTTTATGTTCCGGGCTGACATTTCCGATGCAGAACATACGGGAAGAATCCGCATAATAGCCGTGATAAATGGTCGAAACATCCACGTTGATGATATCGCCATCCTTTAATACGACATCCGCTGACGGAATGCCGTGGCAGACCTGATCATTGATGGATGTGCACACGCTCTTCGGGAATCCTTCATAGCCAAGCGGCGCCGGGATTCCGCCCATGCGGGTCGTCTCATTATATACCCACTGATCGATCTCCTCGGTTGTGACGCCAGCCTTGATATGCTCAGCCACATAATCCAGAACTGCCACATTGATCTTGCAGCTCTCGCGGATCCCCTCGATCTGCTCCGGGGTCTTGATCATGTCGTGATCCGGAATCGGTGTCCGGCATCCGCCGCCTCCATCAGCTTCTCATCAAATGCCTCATGGCAATGTTTGTACTTCTTTCCACTTCCACACCAGCACAGATCATTTCTTCCTAATTTTTTCATCTTATTTTCATTCCTTTCGCCCTGCACTCCGGCAGCCCGTTTGTCACTCTCTAACAGGCGGGTCAGCCTGCTTCCCTCAATCGGGAGACTGTTTGGAGTTTAACACACTGACGCTGAAAATGCAATGAAATCGCCCTTATCCAACCAGATTCTCAATAATCATGTTCCTGTTCACACACATGTGTGCCCAGTAACGCGATTTTTCTCCTCCGTCCACCGTCTTTCTGTTTTTATCCCAAATTTTCACGATTTTTTCAACTTTTTAACAGTCTTCCTCTCTATTTTTCAGAAGAAACATTGTATAATAGAAGCATCCAAATGAATTTTTTGAAAGGAGACTTTCTTTATTTAATGAAACATTCAAGCAAACCTTCTGTTCCTGGAACTTCCAATGAAACCTTCCCGAAAACAGAAGCAACCAGCAGCCTTCAAGGCTCAGCCGAACCCAGCTCTCCGGATACCAGCATTTCCAATGGCGGCAAAACACATCCATCCAAAATTGACGCCTTAAAAAATTGGTTCCGGACCTGCCCGATCGTTGAAAAATTCTGTGCGCTTCCAACATACATACAAAGCTGGGGACTTACCCTGTTTTTCATGGGTACCGCCACGATCATCGCGTTCTGCTTTTTTCATGCGCTCAAAAATCCGACTGCCAACATCGCGCTGACCTACATTCTGGCGGTCTTTTTGGTAGCGCGTTTTACAGACGGATACAGCTTCGGCCTGTTCTCCTCCTTTGTCGGCGTCGTCTGCGTCAATTTTCTGTTCACGTATCCGTATTTCGCGCTGGATTTCACGATGGCCGGCTATCCGATTACCTTCGTGGCAATGTTTTCAATTTCCGGCATTACAAGCGCCATCACAAGCAACATGAAAACGCAGGCGCGCGTGCTGGCGGAACGTGAAAAGATGCTGATGGAAGCAGAAAAAGAAAAGATGCGGGCGAACCTGCTGCGGGCAATCTCCCACGACCTCCGCACCCCGCTTACCAGCATCATCGGTTCCAGTACCGTATATCTGGAAAATGGCAGCAGCCTCCCGGAGGTTGAGAAAAATGCACTGGTGCGCCATATTCTTGAGGACTCTAACTGGCTCTTAAACATGGTGGAAAACCTGCTCTCCGTCACGCGTATCAACAATGAGACGGCAAAGGTAACTAAGACCTCGGAACCGGTCGAGGAAGTTCTCTCCGAGGCGGTGATCCGCTTAAAAAAGAGACTTCCAGATGCCAATATCCATGTGCGCGTGCCGGAGGAATTCCTGATGGTCCCGATGGACGCCGTCCTCATCGAACAGGTTCTCATCAACCTGCTGGAAAATGCCGTTGTCCATGCTGAAAGCACCGAGCCGATCGAGTGCTATGTGGAATCACTTTCCGACTATGCGATTTTCCACGTGCGCGATTACGGCGTCGGCATCCCGCCGGAGAAGCTGGCAACCATCTTTGACGGCTCTTCTTCGACGACCAGCACTTCGCCGGATGGACGAAAGGGCATGGGAATCGGGCTTTCCATCTGTAAAACGATCATTCTCGCCCACGGCGGCGAAATCAAGGCAATCAACCACACGCGCGGTGCCGAATTTTACTTTACCCTTCAAAGGAGGACAAATAACATGACACATAAACTTTCTATTTTATTAGTAGAAGATGAAAAAAACATCTGCGACTTCATCTCCACCTCCCTGTCCGCACAGGATTACCGCATTTCCACCGCACACACGGGAAAAGAAGCACTTCCGATCATCACGTCCCAGTGCCCGGATCTGATTCTCCTCGACCTGGGGCTTCCAGACATGGACGGCATGGAGATCATCCGCCAGGTCCGCACCTGGTCCAGCGTCCCGATCATCGTCCTCTCCGCCCGCACGCAGGAACAGGAAAAGTGTACGTGCGCTCGACCTCGGCGCGGATGATTATCTGACCAACCGATCGGCACCTCCGAGCTTCTCGCGCGCATCCGGACTGCCCTGCGCCACAGCAACCGCCTAAACACGGATTCTCCGCTTTATAAGCGCCCATTCCATGCAAAGGGACTGACGATCGATTTTGAAAAACATCTGGTATCGGTTGATGGAAAGGATGTCCATCTGACGCAGATCGAGTTTAAGATTATCTCCTGCTGGCACAGAATTCCGGCAGGGTCATGACGTATGATACGATTATTTCGAATATCTGGGGGCCGTATGCGGACGATGATAACAGTATTCTGCGCGTGAATATGGCACATATTCGAAGGAAACTGGAGCAGAATCCAGCAGAACCGCAGTATGTGTTTACGGAGATCGGGATTGGGTATCGGATGATTGAGGATGAGATGCAGTAATAGATAGATTGATGGATTGTCGTGATGCGGAAAGAGGCGTCCGGGAATCTGCGCCGCCTGCGTCTCCAATTATCATTGTTCGTTTGCTTTCGCTACATCTGTTCGTCTGGATCGGACAAAAATGTCCGCCCCAGCCGGACAGCTGGCGTGGGATGCGTACAATCGATAATTGGAACGCTGGCTCTACAGATTCCCGGACGCCACTTTCCTCTTGTTATGTTATGGATCGCTTTTGCCTGCCAGCCTTTGCTTTGCTCGGCTGGCTTTTGATTGTCTATTTTTGTTTTTGTCTGTTTTTTATTCTACTTCGCTTTCAATGACTCCATCGTATAAACCAATTAAGTCTTCATAGCCATCCGTGGATGGAAGTGTCACTACGACCGGCTCGCCCGGGTTCTGGATTTCGGTCTCCATCAGGGTGATGCAGGTCATCGGCTGATCGAGGACTTCCATGTTGTATACGATATAGTTTGTCATATAGATAATATAATCGTTGTCATCCAGCACGTAAGCGCCTTTCATTTCCTGGATGTCCATGTCCAGATTGGCATCGGTGCCGAGTGTGTTCATCACGGTTCCGAGGGCTTCTTTGACGTTCTTGTTTAGCTTCTTTGTATTTGCCTCATATGCCAGCACACGTTTCCATTAACCTCGTTTAAGGAAATGCCCTTCATATAGCTGGATTCCATATTGCTGGTGTTGACTCCGGTCGGACGGAGGATATGATCTGCTCTAATGGCATCGGGTATTTCAGTTTGACACCGTTGGCATCTACGTAATAGTATCCGTCCGTATAAAAAACCTGTGAATAGCTGTCCTGTCCCAGAATCGAGGAAGCGACCTGTGCCAGGTACTTGAGATCGGTGGTATCCTGCATATCCATCTCTGCATGCATCGCCATATCAACTTTCATCTGACCGTCCGGAATGACATCCTTTGCAAGTATGACCGAATGGACGCCGCTCTGAATCTCCACGGACTGAATCGTATTGTTCTTCTCCATCACCCGGTCAAATACCTCCGCCGGATTTTCGGCTGCAAATGCGGTTGTTGACATCGTCATAATGGCTGCTGCACTCACAAGTGCGGTTGCTAATTTTTTCATCCCTGTTTCCTCCTGTCTGCTGTCGGGCTTATGTCGTATTTCCCTATATAACTTTCTGCCCTATCTATAACCCATTTTCGAGCTGTATCGGCAACCCAGCTTTTGTTCCTGAAATTCACGTTTCTGGACACGAAAACCACTCCGACTTTATCTTCAGTATATATAATTTGGCATCGCTTGTAAACCATATCGGCGGATACTTTCCCTTACATTTTTATTACATCTGACGGCTCTTTCGATTCCAAAAGTGCCTGCTTTTGAGTATTCTTTCTTTTCCGGTTATTATATACAAACATGAAAATTGCCATCAGGCAGATAATTCCATATCCGAGGAAACTCCAGCCGTCCGGCACCTGCCCGAAGATGAAGAAACCGAGCATCGTCGAGAAGATCAGCTGCGAATAATCGTAGATGGAAATACGGCTCGCCGGGGCATAGCGGTATGCCGCCGTGATCGCAAACTGTCCGCCCGCCGCCGCGCAGCCCGCCAGCAGGATCCCCATCTGCTGCCAGGTCATCGGATGATAGTCAAAAATCAGCCACGGCAGCACAACCACACAGGAAAATACCGAGAAAAACAGCACGATTACCGGTCCCTTTTCTCCTGCTCTCCCAGTTTCCGTACCATCGTACGCCGCGCCCGCGCAGATGCCGCCGAAAAGCCCAGCAGCGACGGCACAAGTGCCAGATTGGAGAATGTCGGCTTACCACGAATATACTGCCGAGAAACGCACCGAAGATCAGCGAAAGCTGAATTGGCATAACGTTTTCCTTTAAGATCAGCCAGCTGAACAGCACTGTAAAAACGGCGACATTTTATTTAGAATCGATGCGTCCGCCAGCACCAGATGATCCACCGCATAAAAGTTACACAGCACTCCCATCGTGCCGAAAATTGACCGCATCAGAAAATACGGCAGATTTTCCCTACGGATACGAAACGGCTCTCCCGCCCGCAAAAGCAAAACAACCGCTGCCAGCGCCGCCACAAGATTGCGGAAAAAACTCTTCTGCATCGACGGCAGATCGCCCGCCAAATGTACAAACATACTCATCAGCGCAAAACAGAATGCAGACAGCACCAGGCAGGCAATTCCACGGTATTCCTGCTTCCGGATGTCCGGATGATTTTCTACCATGTTTTCATTCCCCTTTCCATCTTCCTATCTTCCAGTATACGCACATCCCACATTTTTGTCTATGAATCCACCCGGATTTTTTCGTTTTCACATTTCACACGGCTGCTGTTCACGCTCATGGAAACCGTAAATCCACATGTTTTTTGCTTTCTCCCGTTTTGCATCATTTCTGCAGAGAGTTCGCCCATCTTGACACAAATCCGTTTCCATACTAGAATAGAAAAACCTTTATTTATATGTAAATTATTCACAAGGAGCCTGTTATTTTGCTGAAATTATTCCATTCCCTCGATTTAAAACTAAAATCCTGCCTGATTGCACTGTTTGGCAGTGCATTTCTGGCATTTGGGCTGTACCATGTCCATTCCTTTTCCGGTGTCACCGAGGGCGGTGTCTTAGAATGACGCTTCTGCTTGATCACTGGTTCCATATCTCCCCATCCGTATCCGGCTTCGTCATGAACCTCGCCTGCTACGCGATGGGATGGAAACTTCTGGGACGGCAGTTCATCGCCTACTCCATTCTTTCCAGCGCCAGCTTCTCCCTGTCTTACCGGATCTGTGAGCAGTTTCCGCCCCTGTGGCCGCAGCTTGCCGATATGCCGCTTGCCGCATCCCTGCTCGGCGCAATCTTCGTCGGCGTCGGTGCCGGACTCTGCGTGCGGATCGGCGGTGCCCCGGGCGGAGACGATGCGCTTGCGATGAGCCTTTCCCACGTGACGCACATCAAAATCCAGTGGATCTACCTCCTGTCCGATTTTGCTGTACTGGTGCTTTCACTGAGCTACATTCCGTTAAACCGCATGGTATATTCCATCCTCACGGTACTCCTGTCCGGACAGATCATCGGGTTTGTGCAGACCGCGGGAACACATCCAGTGGAAAATATGGAAACTTGATCGTTTTCATACGGTTCTCCCGGTTTCAAACGTGCCTACCCGTGAACAGTAATGAATTTTCTATATTTTTTGATTTTTTTTAAAAAAACGCTTGCCAAATCAACCGACCTATGATATTATATAACTCGTTGAAGCGATGCTTCAGAAATGCGCGAGTGGCTCAGTTGGTGGAGCGCGACCTTGCCAAGGTCGAGGCCGCGGGTTCGAGTCCCGTCTCGCGCTCTTTTTATTTATAGCGGAAACCTTTTCATTTTCATGAGGGTTTCCGCTATTTTCGTTACTGGTCACAGTTACACTTTTTCTTTTTCAAGGGAGTATTTTACCATGATACAAAAAGTAAGTTCTTTTCTCAAAAAGGATACCGTTTAACCATCGCCCTGGCTCTGGCTGTCCTTTCCATGTTTATCATACCACCGTCTGCCGGATACCTGGGATATCTGGATCTGCACACACTGATCCTGCTCTTTGGCCTGATGACAGCAACCACAGGTCTCCAAAACATCGGTTTCTTTCGACAGCTCGGGGAATTACTGCTGCTTCGAATCCATTCGCTCAGGCAGCTGGAACAGCTTCTGATTCTTCTGTGTTTCTTTTCCAGCATGCTGATCACCAACGATGTGGCTCTTAATTACCTTCGTTCCATTTGCTCTGGAACTACTGCGGATGGTAAACCGCAAAGACCGGATCGTTCCGGTTGTCGTCTGCCAGACACTGGCAGCCAATCTCGGCAGCATGACAACTCCGGTGGGGAATCCCCAGAACCTGTATCTGTATTCCCACTTTGAGCTTTCACTTGATACATTCATCCGGAGCATCGGTCCATTTTCGCTGCTTTCATTGGTTTTGCTGCTGCTCGTCACAATGTTTACACCAAGGGAGACTATCTCACTCGATACAGCCGGTAGAGATACAACCTCCGATGAGACCTTTCCTAAACGCTGCCTTTTCTGCTGTCTGGGAATGTTTTTCCTGTGCCTTTGCACCGTAGCCGGTCTTCTGCCGCTTCCAATCCTGTTTATCTGCATTCTGGCGATTGGCTGTCTGGCAGACCCGAAGATCTTCTGTCAGGTAGATTACTCTCTCATCCTGACTTTTATCGGATTCTTCATCTTCATCGGGAATCTGAAACACATTCCTGCGGTAAGCTCCCTGCTTTCCAGTATGATCACGGGACACGAAGTGATAGTCTCCGTTCTGGCCAGCCAGATAATCAGCAACGTTCCGGCCGCCATCCTGTTGTCCGGATTTACCGAAAAAGGAGTTTCCCTTCTGATCGGAACTAACCTCGGCGGTCTCGGCACCCTGATCGCATCCATGGCGAGTCTTATTTCTTACAAATATATCGTCCGCTCCTGCCCAGAGAAAAAAGGAATCTACTTCCGCTGGTTCACGATTGCAAATGCGGGATTTCTAGCAGTCCTGATGGCGGTATATTTTCTGGTTTTTTATAGCATCTGATAAAAAAGAATGTGCCTTGGCACATTCTCGCGCCGCGGTCGCTTGCGACATGTTCCTGCTTCGCGCGAGTGCGCATCCTCGCGGAGCGATTTTTTTCATAGGACGTAATTTTATGAAAAAAGCCCCCAGAGCGGCAACTCTGGGGGCTTTCTTAATTTTAGACAACAAAAAAGCGGGTGATGGGAATCGAACCCACGTATCCAGCTTGGAAGGCTGGTGTTCTACCATTGAACTACACCCGCATGATAAATTATGAAATTGTAATGCCCAGAACCGGAATCGAACCAGTGACACGAGGATTTTCAGTCCTCTGCTCTACCAACTGAGCTATCTGGGCATCCTGAGGAATCCTGTGATTCTCATGTTCGCTTTCGTCTTTTGTTCAGCGACATGTGTTATTATACTAGAGAGTCTTTTAAATGTCAACTGTTTTTTCTACTTTTCTAAATTTTTTAAAACTTTTTCAACTTTCTGTTCCTGCCGCACAGCCAGCGTCCACATCTTCATCTCCAAATTTTCCGTAAACAATGGAAAACCGACTCTTTTCATTTTCCTGCATCTTTTTGATTTTGATGGTTGACAAATCCTTTTGGGTGTGTTTATAATGCATGTAACGAAGAACACAGATAAACCGATGAGGAAGAGGAGTATCTGACCTATGTATCGCCACAGAGAGTTCCGGATGGTGGAAACGGAACGCCTTACCGTCAGTGAATGGACTTCCGAGGGCAGCCTTGAACGATTGCTTCAGTAGGGGCTGACGGGACCCCACCCGTTATCCATCGGGGCACGTATGATGGTACGTGTAAGCGAGTGGACATTTTCACGAATGTCAATTTGGGTGGTATCGCAGAAGTTTACGCTTTTGTCCCATGTATGGGGACAGAGGCGTTTTTTAGTTTCTGGAAACATTCTCAGTAAGATCTTTCACCACGGCGCGCGGCGCCAAACCAAAGAGAATCTTCTTTCCAGACACATTCTTTACTCTGCTCCGGCAAGGCAGACTGATACATCTGCCATCCAAAACAAATATCAAAATAAGAATAAAGAATGGAGAAAATGACTATGAAAAAGAATCTGAAAAAATTATTTGCACTTGGATGCACCGCAGCCCTGACACTGACAACCGCAGGATGCTCTTCCAGCACATCCAGCAACGCTTCCGAAGCAGACACCACCGCCGAAACCTCTCAGGAAGCTTCCGCGGACAAAGAAATTTATAATGTAGCGATTGTCAAACAGCTCGACCACGCTTCCCTCGATGAGATTGCAAATGCAGTCGAGGCAGAGTTAGATAAAATCGCCGAGGATAACAATGTAACCATTCACTACGAACTGTACTCCGGCCAGAATGACCAGACAACCTTAAAGCAGATTGGTGATCAGGCGGTTGCTGACGGTGTTGACGCCATCATCCCGATTGCAACCCTGGCTGCACAGGTAGCGACCGTATCCGCACAGCAGACCCAGACACCGGTTGTCTACGCCGCTGTTTCCGATCCGGAAGCCGCTGAGCTGACCGGCATCGACTATGTAACCGGTACCAGCGATGCGCTGAACACCGAGAAAATCATGGATATGATTTTGCCGCAAACCCAGATGTTAAAAATGTGGGGCTTTTATATTCCTTATCCGAGGCAAACTCAACCAAACCGATCGCGGATGCAAAGGCATACTTAGACGAAAAGGTATCTCCTACACCGAGCAGACTGCAACGACGAAGTAATTACCGCTGCCTCTCGGTTGCTGACAAAGTAGACGCTGTCTTCACTCCTACCGACAATGTCATCATGGCAGCTGAGCTGGCTATCTTCAAGGATCTGACCGATGCAGGCATCCGCACTATGCCGGCGCTGATTCCTTCGTCCGCAATGGCGCATTTGCCACCTGCGGCGTCAACTACACGGCTCTTGGTACACAGACCGCTGACCTTGCTTATCAGGCAATCACCGAAGGCATGGACGGCATGGAAGACTACTACACCGCAGAAGGCGGCATCGTAACCGTAAATACGATCGTAAAAGCCCTGAATATCGACACAGCTATATTCAAGGATTTTGGCGATGTTGTAGAGGTTACGACCACCGAGGACTAATACACCCTCATCCGGCGGCACTTTGATTTTCATTTGACTGACTTTCATGTACTCTCAGAGCCGTAAGACAGACCAGACGCCAGCCCCCCGCTTACCACGCGGCTGGCGCATCTGCCTTATGAACGCTCTGGGAGTACCGATCATTCTACGGAGGTAATTTCCCATGCTTCATATTTTACAAACCGCTCTGGAACTGGGATTTCTGTATGCGCTGGTGCCGATGGCGCTGTTCTTGAGTTTCCGCATACTGGACATCGCGGATATGACGACGGACGGCTGTTTCGTCCTCGGCACAGCGGTATCCGTCACAATGGCTGCGGCAGGGCATCCATTTCTCAGTTCCGCTGCCATGCTTGCAGGCATCTGCGCCGGATTTGTCACCGCATTTCAGCAGACCCGTCTCGGCGTGCCGTCCATTCTCGCCGGTATCATCACCAATATGGGACTCTACACCATCAATCTGATGGTAATGGGCTGGAGTGCCAACGTGAGTCTTTTAAAGACAGAGACCATCTTTTCCCTGCTTCAGAAAACCGGTATCGGGGTGACTGGTATGAAGCACTTCTGGCAATCTGCGTAACCTGCTTGCTTGCGGGCGCACTGCTCGTCTATTTTCTCGGTACCCTGTCGGGACTCTCCATCCGGGCAACCGGCAACAACATTGACATGGTGCGCGCCTCCTCGATCAACCCGACATTTACCATTACGGTCGGCTTATGCATCGCCAATGCGCTAACCGCACTCCGGCGCAATGGTCGGTCAAATACCGCCGATATCAACGGCGGCACGGGTATCGTCGTGATCGGTCTTGCCTGCCTGATCATCGGTGAAACCGTCCTCGGACGCCGCGGCGTGGCAAGAGGTGTCATCGCCACCGTCATCGGTTCGATTATTTACCGTTTTATCTACGCTATCGTCCTGTATACAAAAATCATGCCTGTACAGGGGCTGAAACTGGTCACCGCTGTGATCGTAGCGCTGGCAATCGCATTTCCGACGATCCGGAAATGGGCGGCATTCCAGACACGTAAAATGCAGCGGCACGCCGGAAGGGAGGACACGGAGCATGTTAAATATTCAGTCGATATCAAAACCTTTAATCCGGGAACTGTCAACGCCAAACAGGCGCTCTCCGGGCTGTCCCTGCATCTGGATCACGGAGATTTCGTGACAATCATCGGTTCCAACGGCGCCGGAAAATCGACCCTGTTCAATGCGATTGCCGGCAGCTTCTACGTCGATGACGGCTTTATCGAGCTGGACGGCGAGGACATCACCTATATGCCGGAGCACAAGCGCAGCCTGATGGTCGGCCGCCTCTTCCAGGACCCGTTAAAGGGAACGGCGCCGGGCATGACGATCGAAGAAAATCTTGCCCTCGCCTATCTGCGGACTGCAAAGGGGAAATCGCCATTTTCCCGCATTTCCAAGAAAGATAAGGATGCGTTCCGCGAACGCCTCTCCCTCTTAAATATGGGGCTTGAAGACCGGATGACCCAGCCGGTCGGACTTCTCTCCGGCGGTCAGCGGGCGCCTACTCCCCTGCTCATGGCAACCCTCATCACGCCGAAGCTTCTGCTGCTCGATGAGCACACTGCCGCCCTCGATCCGGGAACAGCTGAAAAAGTACTGGAGCTGACGAAAAATATCGTTGCTGAGGAGAAAATCACCTGCCTGATGATCACCCACAATATGAACCAGGCTCTGGAGCTCGGAAACCGCACGCTCATGATGGCAAACGGAAATATCGTGCTCGACGTCGGCGGCGCAGAGCGCGCTTCCATGACTGTCGAGGATCTGATTGCCCGCTTCAAGACCGGCGCAGGCCACGCGCTGGATAATGACCGGATTTTATTATCGGAATAATTTTAAAAAAGCAAAAAAAACAAAAAGTCCCATCCTTTCAGATTTGAATCTGCATAAGGATGGGACTTTTATTTTTCTTATCAATTTCTATTTTCCAAGCACATCCGAAAGCGCTGCAAACTGCGCCAGCGTCAGCGTCTCGCCGCGCACGGACGGGGAAAGTCCCAGCGACTCGATTGCGGCTGCGATCTCTTCCTTGCTAAAGGAGAGATCCTGCGCGTTGGAAAGCCCGTTCTGCAGGGTTTTCCGGCGCTGGTTGAAGGACGCGCGGATGAGACGGAACATTAAATCTTTATCCTTTACCTCCACCGGCGGCTTCGCATGGCGGGTCAGACGGATGACCGCTGAGCCGACATTCGGACGCGGAATGAAACAGTTCGGCGGCACATTCGCCACAATATATGGCTCCGCATAATACTGCACCGCCAGCGACAGCGCGCCGTAATCCTTCGAGCCAGGACCAACCTGCATCCGGTCTGCGACCTCTTTCTGCACCATAACCGTAATATTGTCGATCGGCGCGCCGCTCTCAAACAGCCCCATGATGATCGGGGTCGTGATATAGTACGGCAGATTCGCCACGACCTTAACCGGACGTCCGCCGCCTTTTTCTTCCGCCATTTTTTTTATGTCAATCTTTAAAATATCTTCATTGATAACAGTTACATTTTCGCAGTCCTGAAGCGTATCTTTTAAGATCGGAATCAGATTGTGTCGATCTCCACGGCGATGACCTGTCCTGCCGCCTGTGAAGGCGCTGTGTCATCGTACCGATGCCAGGACCGACTTCAGAACGGTGTCCTCCTTGGTCATGCCCGCCGCTGAGATAATCTTGTCCAGCACGTGCGTATCAATCAGAAAATTCTGACCGAATTTTTTCTGGAAGGCAAAATTGTATTTCTGTATTACTTCGATTGTATTCTTCGGGTTTCCAAGATCCATTCCGAAAATCCTTTCCCGGGTGTCCGGACACCTTTACGGTAACCGGTACAGCCTCCGCGCATTCTCTTCAGTCGCACGGACGATCTCTTCCGGTGTACATTTCTTGATTTCTGCCAGCTTTTCCGCCACATATGGCAGGTTCAGTGAGGAGTTGCGTTTGCCGCGGTTGGGAACCGGAGCGAGGTAGGGGCAGTCGGTTTCGAGTACCAGACGGTCGAGCGGCGCCATCTCGGCTACTTCCAGAAGCTTTTCGCGTTCTTGAAGGTCAGTACGCCGCCGATGCCTAAGTAAAAGCCCATCTTTAAATACTCTGCCGCCATCTCTTTTCCATAGGAGAAGCAATGAATCACACCGCCTATCTCCCCGGAGTGCTCTTCCTTCATGATATCGAGCGTATCTTTCGCCGCGTCGCGGCTGTGGATGATGACTGGAAGTTTTAATTCCCGCGCCAGATTTAACTGGCGGTGGAACCATTTCTTCTGGGTCTCATGATCCGGCTCTTCCCAGTAATAGTCGAGACCGATCTCGCCGATCGCCACGATCTTCCCGGACTGTGCCAGTACACGGAGTTCGGCAAATTTTTCCTCGTCAAGCTCCGCCGTGCTGCTCGGATGGACACCTGCTGCCCCATAGATAAACGGATATTTTTCCGTCAGGGCAATCGTCGTCTTCGTACTTGCCATATCCGCGCCGACATTGACGACCGTGCCGATCCCGCCTGCTGCCAGACCGGAAAGAAGTTCTTCCCGGTCCCCGTCAAACGCTTCATCATCGTAATGAGCGTGTGTATCAAATATCATATAAGTTATATTCCTTTTCCTTAGCAGATCTCCGCACCCGCCGGCATCTCTTTCTCCGTTGTCATCAGGGACAGCTTTCCGTCTGCATCCTCGGCACACAAAATCATGCCCTCGGAGAGCAGACCTGCCAATTTCGCCGGTTTTAAGTTGGTCACAACCATGACTCTCTTGCCGACCATCTCCTCCGGGGAGTAGGAATGCTTGATGCCGCTGATGATCTGGCGCACTTTGCTTCCGACCTGAACCTGGGAGCAGAGAAGCTTCTTGGACTTCGGAACAGCCTCGCAGGAGAGGATCACGCCAACCTGGAACTGCAGTTTTGCAAAATCATCGTAGGTAATCTCTGCTTTCGGCTCGATATCGATGCCCTCGGCTTTCTCGTCCTCTTCCTTCTCCGGCTCTGCCTTTGCAGCAACCGCCTTCTTCTGCTCTTCCTGGATAACTTTGACTTTCTTCATCACATCGTCGAGTTTCAGGCGGGCAAAGAGAACCTCCGGCTCCTCAGTCACCTTATTTCCGGACGGATAACGGCCAAATTCATCCATCTGTGACAGTTCACGTTTTACGGTATTTAATTCTTTTAAGATCTTCTCAGAGGTCTCCGGCATGAAGGATTCAAGCAGGGACGCACCGATCGTGATAGACTCAACCAGGTTATAGAGAACAGTCGCAAGACGATCCTGCTTGTCCTCTTCCTTTGCAAGAGCCCACGGCATTGTCTCGTCCATGTATTTGTTGCTGCGGCGGAAGATATTGAAGATCTCGGTGATCGCATCGGCAACGCGCAGCTTATCCATCTTCTCATCGACCTTGCGGACTGCTTCCAGCACTACCTTCTTCAGCTCCTCGTCCACCGGCTCCGTCACGCCCTTGTCGGCTACTACGCCGCCAAAGTACTGGTTCGTCATCGATACCGTTCTCTTTACGAGGTTGCCGAGGATATTTGCCAGATCCGAGTTCAGTCTCTCTACCATCAGCTCCCAGGAAATAACGCCATCGTTTTCGAATGGCATCTCATGCAGAACAAAATAACGCACGGCGTCCACGCCGAAGAAGTCTACCAGGTCATCGGCATACAGTACGTTTCCTTTGGATTTGCTCATCTTGCCGTCGCCCTGCAGCAGCCACGGATGGCCGAATACCTGTTTCGGAAGCGGCAGATCCAGTGCCATCAGGAAAGATCGGCCAGTAAATGGTATGGAAACGGATGATATCCTTACCGATCAGATGCAGATCTGCCGGCCAGTATTTCTTGAACAGCTCGCCGCTCTTGCCGTCGCAGTCATAACCGATACCGGTGATGTAGTTGGTCAGTGCATCCAGCCATACATAAACGACATGTTTCGGATCGAAATCTACCGGAATGCCCCCATTTAAAGGAAGTACGGGATAACGCACAGATCCTGCAGTCCCGGAAGCAGGAAGTTGTTCATCATCTCGTTCTTTGCTGGATACCGGCTGGATGAACTCCGGATGCTCGTTGATATAATCGATGAGTCTCTGCGCATATTTGCTCATACGGAAGAAATATGCCTCTTCCTTCGCCGGCTGTACCGGGCGTCCGCAGTCCGGGCATTTTCCGTCTACGAGCTGGGACTCGGTCCAAGAAGGACTCACACGGTGTACAGTAAAGTCCCTCATAGCAGCTCTTGTAAATATCGCCCTGATCATAAAGCTTTTTGAAAATCTTCTTAACCTGCGCCTCATGATCCTCGTCGGTGGTGCGGATAAATTTGTCGTAGGATGTATTCATCAGATCCCAGATCGTCTTGATCTCACCCGCCACGTTATCGACAAACTGCTTCGGCGTGATGCCAGCCTCATCTGCCTTTAACTCGATCTTCTGACCATGCTCATCGGTGCCCGTCTGGAAACGCACATCGTAGCCCTGCGCTCTCTTGTAGCGCGCAATGCTGTCTGCCAGCACGATCTCGTAGGTGTTTCCGATATGCGGTTTGCCGGATGTATAGGCAATCGCAGTTGTCATATAGTAAGGTTTCTTACAGTTCTGACACATTTATCATGCCCTCCTTATTAAAATTGCGCTTTAAATTGTGTTCTTCACAAAAAGCCTCTAACCGCCCATGGTTTTCCATCTGCGATTAAAGGCAAGCCACCTTCTTTTCTCTGCCTTTTCTTCATATATAAATATATAGATTAAGTCTATCTGTTTTGCATCCCTTTGTCAAGTATGGTATACTTGCAGACATATATATTTGTTTTGAGGTATTATATTATGCAGAAACGCTTTTCCTTCCCGCCCCTGCCGCGCACAGCGCTCGCGATCGCTGCAGCTGCTGCCCTGGCGCTCTCCGGATGCGCTGGTTCTTCCGGCTCAGGAACCCCCGCCGAATCCTACGCCGCTTCCGGGCAGACTGGTTCTCCTTCCAATGCATCGTCCGATGCTGCCAGCGAACAGGCGCGTTTTGATGCGTTTCTGGCACACCAGTTTCAAGAAAGCGTGCAGGACGATCCGCTCTCCCTTCATTTTCTTGTCCGGAATCCGGAAAATTACGGTATCACCGAACCGGAGATGAAATTTCCAGAATATTCCCTGGAACAGCTTCAAAAGGATTCCGAGGAAAACGCGGCCGTTCTTGAGGAACTTTCTTCCTTCGATACCTCTCTCTTGACCTCCGACCAGCTCTTCACCTACCGGATGATGAAGGACACACTGGAGACGGAAGCCGACTCGAAGGGACTGGAACTCTACAATCAGCCGTTAAGCGCCCTGATCGGCACGCAGGCGGAACTTCCGACCTTATTAGCCGAATACACATTTTACAACCGTGCCGACATCGACCATTACCTGGCACTGCTTTCGCAGATCGACACATATTACAAGCAGCTCGCAGCGTATGAACAGGCGCAGGCAGACGCCGGTCTCGCACCGTCCGACGACACCATCGACCGGATTTTAAAATCCTGTAAAAGCTACCTCATCCGCCCGGAAAACAGCCTGCTGACGGAAACATTTGCCTCCCGCTTAAATGCAGTTGAGGGCTTAAGCGATGCAGAAAAGGCGTCCTACAAAGCAAAACATCTGACCATTTTAAAGGAACACTTTATCCCGGCATATACAAACCTCTCTAAAGCACTGGAATCGCTCAAGGGCTCCCATCCGGAGGCAGGAGGACTTAGCACCTACGAACACGGCAGGGAGTATTATGCCTATCTTGCGGCGGCGCTGACCGGCACAGATTCTTCGGTCGATGCGCTCAAAACGCGGATTGAGAAGCAGATGCAGGCAGATTTATCCGAAATCCGCGTCCGCTTAAAGGAACATCCGGAACTCATCCGGCAGATGACCGACTCTGCCATCACACTCTCCGATCCGGATGAGATCCTTCAGAATTTACAGGTGCAGATTCAGGATGATTTCCCGGCGCTTACAGATACCTCCTACACGCTCAAATACGTCCCGGAAGCGCTGGAATCTTCCCTGTCCCCGGCGTTTTTCCTCGTACCGCCGATCGATTCCGACAGTTCCAACACCATTTACATCAACGAAAAAGCAAGCACTGAGCAGAACCTCTACACCATGCTGGCGCACGAGGGCTATCCGGGGCATCTCTACCAGTCGGCTTATTTCAATGACCGGGAGCCGGTTCCGGTACGGCGGCTTCTTGCCTGCGGCGGCTACAACGAAGGCTGGGGACTCTACAGCGAACTGTACGCCTACTCCTTCGACAACGGACTGCCGGAAGCGGTCAAACCGCTGATGCGCTGCAGCGAAGCCAGCAGCTACGGGCTGTACGCGCTTCTCGACATCTGCATCCACTATGATGGCTGGGATCTCGCCACAACCACCAGTTATCTGGAAAATTCCTACGGATTTACGGATCCGGAATCCGCGCGCGAGATATACCTGGCAATCATTGATAATCCGGGCAATTACCTGAAATACTATACCGGCTATCTGGAAATCCTGACCATGCGCCAGGAAGCCGAGGAGGTACTTGGAAACAAATTCAACGCCAAGAGCTTCCACCAGTTCATCCTGAACATGGACGGCGCTTCCTTCCGGGTCATCAAACCGTATTTTCAAACATGGCTGATGACGGAGAAATTACACGTATAAGAGAAAAAGAGCGGAGTCTCCCTGTATGCATCCGCATACTTCAGAGATCCCGCTCTTTTCGCATTTTCATGCTTTAATTTACTTTCTTGTAATTCTTCTCAAAGCTCATCGGACCGTCGCCGATCTTCTCGCCTGCTACGCTCAACTCCAGCGTCTTTGCCTCGTAGTTCTGGATAAATGTATTGGCAATCGCCATGACAACCAGCTTGTCAGAGGACTCCTTTAAGGAGGAGAGATCCAGCGTCAGGGCGCCGTCCTTCTGCTCAAATTTATCCACGGTGATTCCCTCTTCAATGACGCCCATCTCTGCCATCTTATCAAGCAGTTCCTGTGCATCCAGCTCATCGCCGTCAATGCCATCCATATTCTGTTTTAAGCCGCTCTTATCAGATTTTACAGAATATACGCAAACGGTTACCGTCGGATCTGCATCCGTTACCACCATGCTTTCTTTCTCAGCCACGCCGTCTACAGTCTCCTGCTGCGCCGCACCTGCCGGGGCAGTTCCATGTTCGCTGGTCTCTCCTGTATTTCTTGCCGTCGGCGCACATGCGCCCAGAACAGCTGCCATCATAAGACCAGCTGCCATTACCATAAATTTCTTCATAATGTACCTCCTTGTATTCTCCTCGCAGCAGTTGCTTCACGGTTTTCGCAACCGTTTTTGTCTTTCACACCTGTTTCCATCCAGTGCAGACTACATCCATTCTTTTTACCGCTGCCCATCTTTACTCCTAAACCACTGATTCAGCTTCATCAGCGCCTTTACTAACGTCTGCATCTCATCTTCCGACAGATCGCTTGTCAGCTCGATCATCTCCCGGTGGAACCGGGCGTGATGCCCATACGCTTTTCTGCCCCGCTCTGAAAGAGAAATATATACGACCCGCCGATCCTCGAGTCCCCGGCTTCGTTCCACATAGCCTTTTTTAACCAGGCTGTTCATGGCAATCGTGAGCGTTCCCACCGTAACGGACAGTTCTCTGGCGATCGATGACATATTTTTCGGTTCACCAATCCCGATCGCTTCGATCACATGCATATCGTTATTCGTGATGTCTTTAAACTCCGGCGTAATGATTACCTTCTGTTCTATGTCCATCACATCGCGGAACAGCGTCACCAGAAGCTCATTCAGCGTCTCATAATTTCCCACAGTTTTCCCTCTCATCCTTGGTTTCAGCGCGCAAAACGGCAATTTACCCTACCGATTATACAATATTCTGTGCGGCAAGACAACTAGCAAATTTCTTACATCTTCTCTTATAACATGGCACTTGTTACTGTTCACGCACACGTGCCCAGTAACGGAATTTGCCGTGGCTTCGCATTTAAATACGGCAAATTCCTGCTGCCATCACGTTTTCTTACGGCACTTTCGGTTCCAAAAGTGCCTACCCGTGAACAGTTACCATAGCACTACATAAGATACTCGCCACAAGCCCCGCGAACGTTGCAATCAGCGCCCCCGCAAGCGTCCATCGCGTCTTTGAAATCCGCACGGTCGATAGTAGACACTCATCGTATAAAAAACCGTCTCCGTGCAGCTCTCAAGAACCGACACCATCATGCCGAGCCGCGAATCGGGTCCATACGTTTTAAAAATATCTAAGAGCAGCCCCGTCGCCGCCGAACTGGACACCAGACGCACCAGAAGCAGCGGAACCACCTGTGCCGGTATATGCAGAAATGCCGCCGGTCCCGCCAGCACCCCGGAGAGGAAATCGAGAAAACCGGAGGTCCGAAGCACGCCGACCGCCGCCATCAGTCCACCAGCGTCGGCAGGATTCCAGCCACCGTTTTAAGCCCCGCAAGCGCCCCTTCGATAAAATCATCAAAAACCGGGCGTTTCTGAAGCACCGCAAACCCAACGATATAAAACAAAACAACCGGAACCAGGTATTCAGAGAGGTAATTGATGCAGCGCATTTGACGGCTCCCGTGTCTATACTTGTTTTATATGTATGGTTTGAATCCGCGTTCTATGATAACGGATCTGTTTCCAGCGCCCCTTATTTTAACAAGGGCATTATAGGGGATAAATTTGTTTTTGTGTGAAATTTCCCCTACATGACGCCAAATTGCGTTTTCTATTTCCAGCCATCCTTTTTTATTGATTTATATTGCTTTCTCCTGCACATCACGCGGCACACCGCCACTCCTGCCAGAGTGCTGATACAGGTCGCCAGGAACGCCGGGCCGGCCACTGCCAGCGGGTGCGTCGATCCGTACTGGCTCCGGTAGGCAATCATATTGATAGAATTAGCTGCAGCGATGAAATATTTACGACCAGAAACGTACACATTTCATCGCTCGCCGTTCCTGTGTGACCGCCGCCGGATCCCCGCCGCTCTCCGTTCCTCCTCCAGTTCTTCCAGCTCCTTCATCGCCGTAAGCCCCGCCGGGGTCGCCGCCCAGCCAAGCCCCAGCATATTGGCAATCATATTGGCGGCCATCGAAGAAAGCGCCGGATGACCCGCTGGAATGCGCGGAAAGAGGAAATGAAGCACCGGCCGCATCCCCGCCGACAACTGCTCAATCAGCCCCGCCCGCCGTCCGATCTCCAAAATTCCCGTCCAAAACGCCATCACCCCCAGCATCGTGATTCCCAGCGAGACTGCATCCCCGCCGCTGCAAGCATTCCTCCGTCACAGCCCCCAGCGTCCCATGCACCGCCGCCCAGCCAAGCCCCGTAAGCATCATAAACGCCCAGAGTGCATTTAACATGCATCTACCTCCCTACTGTCATATGGTACGCTCAGAACATTTTATACTCAGACAAGTATAAAAAGACGCCAAATATACACCATCATAAATAGATAGTTCCTGTTCACGCATACGTGCCCAGTAACAGAATTTGCCGTGGCTCCGCATTTAAATACGGCAAATTCCTGCTGCCACCACGTTTTCTTACGGCACTTTCGGTTCCAAAAGTGCCTACCCGTGTACAGTAACAATAGATACAATTATATCGTTTCTTTTCGTCCATTCCGCTTGCATTTCAGAATTTGGATCTTTAAAATAAGAACTATCATCTCCTTCACATGACAGACATTCTTTGAAAAAGGCCATTTTATATGGATTCTCCTGCCAAAAACCGTGAAGACATTGAAATATGATTTAATATTATGAAAACGAGGTATTCAGAATGAAACAATCCGCAGATTTAAAGCGTCTCCTCACCTCCATCGATCACAAAAGCTATCCGGCTTACAAGGACGTGCGCGGCGCTTATGATTTTAATACGTATATTTTATCCATCGACCATGTACAGGGTGACCCGTTTGCGTCCCCTTCCAAGGTCAGTATCCAGGTCCGCCACGCGAAAGCCGGATTTCCGGCAGAGCTCTTTGATACGCCGTGGAAAAAAACAGCGCTTGAAGATTACCTGCTCCGCTGTTTTTCCCGTGAAATCGGTCGTCTTTCTTTCAAGGCAAAAGGTTCTGGAAAAAGTGGTCTGATCGCCACCAGCCGCCCCGGTCAGGAGGTCCTCTCCCGGACCGCCTGCGAGATCGGGAGAAATGAGATTACAGCCCGTTTTGAGGTTGGTTTCCCGGCATTCGGGCGCACCATCAACTCAGGTGAACTGATCCGGATTTTCTTTGATTTTCTTCCAGGCTGTGTCGAAAACGTCTTTTTCTACCGCCGCCAGAACAACGCCGAAATCAAAAAACGCATCACGCTGGCAGACGATCAGCATTTTATCCGCAATGAGTTAAAACGCTTAGACCTCGTCTCCTTCGTCGCAGACGGCTCAATCCTGCCGCGTGAAACCGGCGTCTCCGACCGTCCGATGAAGGGCAGTGTGGCGTTCCATTCCCCGGATTCCTTAAGAATCACTCTGAATCTTCCGGGACACGGTCCGATCTCCGGCATGGCAATCCACCGCGGCATCACCCTGATCGTGGGCGGCGGCTACCACGGCAAATCCACACTGCTAAAAGCGCTGGAATCCGGCGTCTACAACCATATTCCAGGGGATGGACGTGAATATGTCATCACCGATGAAACCGCAGTCAAGCTGCGCGCCGAGGATGGACGCAGCATCAACCACGTTGATATTTCCCTCTTTATCCGGGATCTGCCGAACAAAAAGACACCACCTGCTTTTCCACCGCCGATGCCAGCGGCAGTACCTCCCGGCGGCAGCCGTGATCGAAAGCATCGAAGCAGGAACCCGCGCTTTCCTGATCGACGAGGACACCTCCGCTACCAACTTCATGCTGCGGGACGACCTGATTCAGCGCATCGTCAGCCGCGATAAAGAGCCGATCACACCCGTTCATCGAACGCGCCCGCGATCTCTACAAACAGGCAGGCATCTCCACCGTCCTCGTAGCCGGAAGCTCCGGCGCCTACTTCTTCATCGCAGACACTATTATCCAGATGGATGCATACCGCCCGTTTGATATCACGGAGATGGTAAAAAATGCCTGCGAACACGAGGCTTCCAAACCCGCTATCCAGGCGCCTGGGTTCAAGCTCCCGACAGCTGGACGGAAGCTGGCGGCTGGCGGAACGGGACGGGCTGTGGGCGCGATGGCGCTGAATTTTGGCGACAGTAACGCAGAAGCTGGCGGTGAATCTCAGGAAGAGGGCGAAAACAGCGGTCGTTCTGGACGGTTTGGCAATCGCGGCGGCAGCGCCTCCGATGCAAGGACGCTTTGAACGCGGTCGCGGAGGACGCCGCGAAGCTGACCGAAATTCCGACCGGAACACGCGTATCAAAGTCCGTGTCGACAAACACTCTTTCCAGGTTGCCAAAGAGCCGGTCGATCTGCGCTTCGTCGAACAGCTTGCCGACAGCGAGCAGACCGCCGCACTCGCCCAGATGGTGCGCTACTGTTCGCTGGCTTTGAGCGCCTGCACCGTACAGGAAACGGTTGCCATCTTAAAAGCCTATGAAGCAGACGGGCTCTCTGTGTTCAGCGATGCTTCATATGCCGCCATGGGACTGGCAATGCCGCGCATGCAGGAGATTTATGCTTGTTTAAATCGTTTTAGGATGATTTTAAGATAAATATAAAAAGGGCTGCATTTTGCAAACCCTCTTTTATATTTTGCATTTATATCAAACTATTTGCAAGTTTCATCTTGGCTCATCCCTGAACCCTGCCAAAATCTATCCCTACCCTTCGCACAGCGCCCGCATCACGCCCTCAACCGTCTCTATCTTCTGCTCTCCACGCGTTTCCGCCGCAGAAAATCAGAGCATGCTCCTCATCACCGCGGGCGGCATTGACGAGTGCCTGCGTGATGCAGTACGGGATCTTCGCCGGATCACAGTGTTCCAGACACTGATAACAGTGTGTCACTGCCTGTCTTCCTTTTTCCAGTTCTTTTAAGAACGCATTCTTAATCGCGCGTCCCGGCATGCCGACCGGACTTTTGACAATCACGATGTCCTCTTCCTTCGCATCCAGATATGCCTGCTTATATGCCATCGGTGCATCGCATTCCTCGGTTGTCACAAAACGGGTTGCCACCTGCACGCCGTCCGCGCCAAGCTCCATCTGGTGCATCACATCCGCATGGTCGTAGATGCCGCCAGCCGTCACAACCGGAATCGATTTGCCATATTTCTGCGCGTATTTTTTAACCAGCGCGATAATTCCCCGCACTTCCTCGTCATATTCCGCCTGATGGAATGTCTCGGCTGCGTGCGGCGTGTCTACCTCCAGCTCGGTCAGCTTCTCACGGTCAAATCCCAGATGTCCGCCCGCCAGCGGTCCCTCAACGACCACCAGATCCGGTGCGGTCTGGTACTTGCGGTCCCACATCCGGCAGATGACCGTCGCCGCCTTAACGGAGGAAACGATCGGCGCAATCTTCGTCGCCGTCCCTTTCACATACTCCGGCAGGGAAACTGGAAGTCCCGCGCCCGATATGATCAGGTCAGCGCCCGCCTTGACCGCCGTTTTAACGTACTCCGCATAGTTTTTCGTCGCCACCATGATATTAAAGCCCACGATGCCGCCCTTCGCGATCGCGCGCGCCTTCTGTAACTCTGAACCGATCGCGCGCAGGTTTGCCTCCTGCGGATGCTCGGCAAAATCCGGCTCCCGGAAACCGATCTGGGCAGTGGAAATAATGCCGATGCCGCCAGCCCCCGCCACGGCTCCTGCCAGCGAGGACAGGCTGATGCCAACCCCCATACCGCCCTGGATGATCGGAAGCTTCGCCGTCAGATCACCAATTTTCAGCGGTTTTAACTGTGATAAAATTGTACTCATACGATCTCCTATATTCACAAAGGGGACCGCCGCGCGGCAACCCCCTTTCAATATCTATTTTTAGATTTTTCTAAAGCGTTCATACCGCTGCTCCGCGATCTCATCCGGCGTCTTTTCCGCGCAGGACTGGAAGAACTCGCGCATATGGCGGTCGATGATGCGTCCGATCTCCTCGATGTTGTCATCGGTTGCCGGCTCATCCTCGCAGATAATGCGCTCGATCATGCCAAGCTCATACAGGTCCTCTGCCGTCATCTTCATGACCTTCGCCGCCTCGCTGGCTCTCTTGGCATCTTTCCACAGAATCGAAGCAAAGCCCTCCGGAGAAAGGATCGAGTAGGTCGCATTCTCCATCATCCATACCTCGTTGGAAACCGCCAGCGCCAGTGCGCCGCCGCTGCCGCCCTGACCGGTGATAATCGCCAGAATCGGCACCTTCATATCCGACATTTCAAAGAGGTTGCGGGCAATCGCCTCGCCCTGGCTCTCCTCTGCCTCCATACCCGGGAATGCACCTGGCGTATCGACAAAACAGATGATCGGACGGTTAAATTTCGCCGCCTGTTTCATCAGACGGAGCGCCTTTCTGTATCCTTCCGGAGACGGCATGCCGAAGTTGTGCTTCATGCTGTCTTTCGGGGATTTACCTCTCTCCTGTCCAATGACTGTGACCGGCATTCCATAGAAGGATGCCACACCGCAGATGACCGCCATATCATCGCCATAATACCGGTCGCCGTGGAACTCGGTAAAATCGTCAAACAGGATCCGGATATAATCGCTGGCGTTCAGACGTCCGGCGCTACGGGACTGGCGTACTGCCTCCCAGGCGTCTCTCTCGGCCTGCGATCTTATTTAAGGTCTTCTGGCGCATGATACCGGAGAACGGTGCTTTCCGGCTCTTTAACTTGCCTTCCTCCACAGAAGCTGCTTTTTCTGCCCTGGATGCAGATGCCGCTTCTGTGTGGTTCTCCGCCTCGTCGTTCCATTTCTCCCAGCCATGCTCCTGGCTGTGAAGCTTCAAAATCTGTCCCAGAACACGCTTCTGATCTTTCTTTCCACGATCGATCCACAAAACCACCGTGTGTCAGCTGGAACTCGGCTCTCTGGAAGCCCTCCGGGAGCTTCTGGCCGATCGTCTGCTCGATGACACGCGGACCCGCAAATCCAATCAGCGCTCCCGGCTCTGCCAGGATGATATCGCCCAGGGACGCAAAGCTTGCCGTTACGCCGCCGGTGGTCGGATCCGTCATAAAGCTTATGTAGAGAAGTCCCGCCTCGGAATGACGTTTTAAGGCTGCGGAAGTTTTCGCCATCTGCATCAGGGAGATCATGCCCTCCTGCATTCTCGCACCGCCGGAAGCCGCGTAGATGATAACCGGAAGCCGTTCCTCGGTCGCACGCTCTACCGCACGGGCAATCTTCTCGCCCATGTTGTGACCCATGCTGCTCATCAGGAAACGGGAGTCGCAGACCGCGATCACATCTCATAACCGTGAATCTTTCCTTTACCAGTGACAACCGCCTCATTTAAATCAGTTTTCTCTCTGGCTGCCTCAACCTTGCCCTCATAGCCCGGAAATGCAAGCGGATTGACCACAGACATCTCCTTATCCCACTCTTCAAAGGTACCTTCATCGATCAGCATCTCAATCCGGCGGTACGCATGCATCCGGAAATATCCGCCGCAGCGCGGGCACACATACAGGTTGTCCTTGACATCTTGCACCAGAATTGGTTTCTCACATTTATTACACTTACGCCATAAAGAACGCAGACTTTCCGGCGTCATCGCCGTCGGACGGCTCGGAATCTTCTCCGGTTTTTCCTGTGCTGCCTCTGCCGCCCTTTTATCTGCTTTCGCACTCTCCGCACGGCTTACGCCGGCAGAACCGTGGTCGTTTGTATTGATCGAAGTATACGATTTCTTAAACAGATTTTTAAACATCTCTTATTCAACCTCACTTATTAGCCAATCATAAACGTCAGCTCTGCGGAAACAGCCAGCTTGCCATCGACGGTTGCCGTCGCACTTCCGATGCCGACCGGTCCTTTTCTCTTGATGATATGGCACTCCAGCTTTAACTTGTCGCCCGGAATTACCTTTTTCTTGAATTTTGCGTTGTTGATTGCCCCGAAATATGCCGTCCTGCCCTTATTTCCTTCTTCACTTAAAATCGCAACCGCGCCGACCTGCGCCAGCGCCTCCACGATCAGGACGCCCGGCATGACCGGCTCCTGCGGAAAATGACCTGCAAACCACGGCTCGTTGTATGTTACATTTTTATATCCAACCGCGCCCTCGCCCGGTGTCACTTCCTCGATACAGTCGATCAAAGAAACGGATGACGGTGCGGGATGATCTCCTGGATCTCTTTAATTCCCATCATAATTTCAGTTACCTCTTTCGCTTTCCCAATTTAGTCCTCAAATTTCTTGATTACCAGGCTGGCATTGACA
>SCPO01000480.1_pt1 | contig 28017 bp, 39 predicted proteins | sample 6106821 | NCBI WGS metagenome assembly SCPO01 (sample SAMN10720448, study PRJNA508395) | human gut metagenome | isolation source: Participant 2 stool, 0 month | host: Homo sapiens | collected 2017 | reverse complement strand
ACACCAACGATACGGATGCCATCCGTATGATGGTCAGCCAGAGCATGCCGATGCTGGTTCAGTCCATCCTGACCATTCTGGTCATGATCATCATGATGACCCGCTTCAGCATTCCAATGTTCGTTGTAGTGTGCCTGTATGTGGCTCGTATGCTGACCGTGACGAAGAAATTCGGCGGCATGAGCTCCAAATACATGATGTTCCAGCAGCGTTCCTGGCAGCAAGAAGAAGGCTTTGTGGAAGAGATGATGGCAGGCCAGAAGGTGGTCCAGGTTTTCTGTCACGAGGAAGAGGCAAAGCAGGATTTCTTAAAATACAACGAAAAGCTGTTTGAGGACAGCAAGACAGCAAATCCAGTACGGTAATGCCCTGATGCCGATCCTTGGCAACATGGGCAATCTGATGTATGTGGTTCTTGCCATTGTTGGCGGCCTGATGGTTTATTTCCAGGCACCGAACCTGACCTGGAGGGGTTTAGTCGGTATCTGTCGGAATTATCATCACATTCCTGGGGATGTCAGACAGCTGGCCCAGACCGTGGGACAGAGCTCCAACCAGGTGGCACTGATCGCCATGGGCCTTGCAGGTGCAGGACGTATCTTCGAGCTGATCGATGAAAAGCCGGAGGAGGACGAGGGCTTTGTTACCCTGGTCAATGCAAAGCATGATGAGAACGGCGAGCTGGTGGAGGCCGACCATCCGACCCACATCTGGGCATGGAAGTATCCGCGTCCGGACGGTACTGTCACCTATACAGAGTTAAAGGGCGATATCCGCCTGGAGCATGTAGATTTTGGGTATGTGCCGGAGAAGCTGGTGCTGCATGATGTATCTCTGTTTGCGAAGCCGGGTCAGAAGATCGCGTTCGTAGGCGCGACTGGTGCCGGAAAAACCACCATCACCAATCTGATCAACCGTTTCTACGATATCCCGGACGGCAAAATCCGCTACGACGGCATCAACATCAACAAGATCTGCAAAGCAGACCTGCGCCGCTCTCTCGGTGTGGTGCTGCAGGAGGTTAATCTGTTTACCGGAACTGTAATGGACAATATTCGCTACGGACGTCTGGATGCGACCGATGAGAATGCATTGCGGCAGCGAAGCTGGCTAATGCGGACAGCTTCATCACCCGTCTGCCGGATGGTTACAACACCATGCTGACCGGAAACGGCGCGAGCCTTTCCCAGGGACAGCGCCAGCTGATCTCCATTGCCCGCGCGGCGGTGGCAGATCCGCCTGCCATGATTCTGGATGAGGCGACCAGCTCCATTGATACCCGTACCGAGGCACTGGTACAGCAGGGTATGGATAACCTGATGGAGGGCAGAACCGTGCTTGTTATCGCGCACCGTCTGTCCACCATCCGCAACAGTAAGGCTATCATGGTTCTGGATCACGGACGCATCATCGAGCGCGGTGACCACGAAGACCTGATCGCCCAGAAGGGTACTTACTATCAGCTGTATACCGGCGCGTTTGAGCTGGATTAAACAGCACTTAAGAATCGAAAAGCATCGTTTATATTATTTAGAAGAGAGTCAGTGTGAGCAGTCACATTGGCTCTTCTTTATTTATAAAATTTTGTCAATCTCAATTCTTTTACCAATTTAGCGCGACAAAGCACAACTAAAAGCTGTAATAATTACAATATTTTGCTTGATGTTCAAAAAATCCTGTGCTATAATTGGCACCAAGTTGAGAAAAAGTACTGAGGAGGACAATGATTATGAAAAAGAATATGGCACTGGTTATGGCAACTATGATGGCAGCAGCATCCCTTACCGCATGCGGTGGTTCCGGTACCGCATCCACTACCGCAGCTGATACAAAAGCAGCAGACACGACTGCAGCAGACAGTGCGGCAGATACCAAAGCAGCACCGGCAGACAAGATCGGCCTGGCAGGAAGCGGCAAGGAACTCATCTTTACCACCGGCGGCGACCAGGGTACCTACTACGGATTCGGAAGCGTAATCGCAGGTCAGATCAGTGATTTAACCGATACGACCGTAACCGCCATTGTCGGCAAGGGCTCCAAGGGCAACATCGAGGCTATGGACGCAGGTGACGCACACCTTGGCTTTGTTACAGTCCGATGTTATGTCTTACGCATACAACGGCACAAACCTCTTTGATGGTGCCAAGATTGACGGTTTCTCCACCGTGGCAGCACTTTACATGGAGCAGGTACAGATCGTAACCCTGGACCCGGATATCAAGACCGTGGCTGACTTAAAGGGTAAGACCGTATCCGTTGGCGATTCCGGTTCCGGCGTTTACTTCAACGCTCTGGACTGCCTGGGTGCTTATGATCTGACCATTGACGATATCAAACCTACTTACCAGTCCTTCGGTGACAGCGTAGAGGCTATGCAGGATGGCAAGATCGACGCAGCCTTCATCGTAGCAGCGCCGACCACCGCAGTTACTTCCTGGCCGCCACCAGAGACGTATATCTGGTAGAGTTAGATGACGAGCATATTGAAAAACTTGAGGCAGCATCTCCTTACTACACCAAATACGTAATTCCGAAAGATGCATATGGACTTGAGAAGGACGCAACCACTGTTGCAGTCAGCGCAGTTGTTATCGCACAGGATGATGTAGATGAGAACGACATTTACAACTTTGTTGCAGGCATCTACGACAGCATTGATACCCTGGGACATGACAAGAAGAACGAGCTGGATCTTGACTTTGCAGCTTCCGTAACTGCAGTTCCGTACCACGCAGGCGCAGCAAAATACTTCGCAGAAAAAGGCCTGACTGTACCGACAAAATAAGAAACCGGAAAAGCTGATCAGGCGTTTCCGGAATCCGGAAGCGCCTGTAGAATGGATAGGAAGGGGATTCGATTATGAGCTTTCTGAACAAACACAAAACAGAAGCCGCAGTGAACACGGCACCGGCAGCCGATGGCTTAACCGGAACCGCAGAAGATGTTGACGTGGTGATGAAAAAATATGACAGGGAATCCAATGTCCGCGTATGGGAAGGAAAGCCTAAAACCGTGATCCGTTTCCTGATGGCAGCATTCTCCTGTTCTGCATTTACTGACTCTGGTAGACAAGAGCCTCCCGGAGGTGCGCTTAAGCTTATTCCTGGCCATGATCATTGTCATCGGATTTTTAAACTATCAGATCAAAAAAGGTCATGTCCGCGTGAACCACATTCCATTCTATGATGTAGTCCTGATGGTGGCAGGAGCAGGCCCGTTCCTGTACTTTGCAGCCAATGCCCAGAAGATTCTGTTAACCAGCTACAGTGTTATCTCAAAGACCCGTTCATGCTGGCTCTGGCCATCATGGCTATCCTGGTTTTGGTAGAACTCTGCCGTCGCTGCGTTGGCCTGCCGATCCTTTTGTCGTAGGCGCACTGCTTATTTACACCTTTTCCAATGTCCGTTTTGGTAAGGTTATTTACGATCTGTTCTACACCACCAACGGTGTCATGAACACCCGATCAACGTATGTCAGAAATACATTGTAGTATTCATCATTTTCGGCGCGTTTCTGGAGAGAACCAGTATCTCCGCATTCTTCATTGATCTGGCAAACTGTGTGGCAGGTTCTTCCTGCGGCGGCCCGGCTAAAGTAGCCGTGATCTCCTCCGCACTGTGCGGTATGGTTTCTGGTTCTTCTGTAGGAAACACCGTAACCACCGGTTCCGTCACCATCCCGATGATGATCAAGACCGGCTACAAACCAGAGTTTGCAGGTGCCGTTGAGGCAGCCGCTTCCACAGGCGGACAGATCATGCCGCCGATCATGGGCGCAGCCGCATTCCTGATGGCAGAGTACACCGGCATTCCGTATTCCCGCATCGCGGTTCTGGCTATCCTTCCGGCTATCCTGTATTTCGCAGGTATTTACATTGCCGTACATCTGGAGGCAAAGAAGCTTGGCTTACAGGGCCTTGACAAAGACAGCCTTCCAAAATTCAGCTATTTAGTGAAAAAGCTTTACCTGCTGGCTCCACTGGTTGTCCTGGTGGTTCTGGTATCCAATGGTACCCGCACCATGCAGAGTTCCGCAGCCATCGCAATTCTGGTTACCATTGTAGTTGGCCTGTTCAACTCCGATAACCGCATTTCCCTGGGCAAGATCATTGACGCTCTGGAAGCAGGCGGCAAGGGAACCATCACCGTAGCATCTGCATGTACCATGGCTGGTATCGTGGCAGGCTGTATCACCTCCACCGGTCTTGCATCCAAGCTCCTGCGTGCCATCGTATCCGCATCCGGCGGTGTCATGATCATCGCACTGCTGCTTACCATGATCTGCTGCATCGTGCTTGGCATGGGCGTTCCGACCACCGCAACCTACTGCATCATGGCAGCAACCTGCGCTCCGATCCTGATGAGCCCGGAGATCGGCGTTGAGATGCTGGCAGCACACTTCTTCGTATTCTACTTTGGTATCGTGGCAGATATCACCCCGCCGGTAGCACTGGCTGCCTACGCAGGCGCCGCCATTGCGAAGGCCGGACCGATGAAGACCGCGTTCAACGCAAGCCGTCTTGCCATCGCAGCGTTCATCGTACCCTACATCATCGCCATGAACCCGGCAATGCTCTTCATCAACACCACCGCCCCGGAGGTTGTGATGATCACCATCACCAGCATTATCGGTATCTTTGGTGTGGCAGCAGGCTTAAGTGGCTTCGTATTCCGCAACATGAAGTGGTGGGAGAGAATCCCTCTGCATCGTTGGAGGACTTACCCTTCTGATACCGGGCAGCCTGACGGACCTCATCGGACTGGTTCTTGTAGGTGCTGTGTGCGTTCTGGGATTCCAGGCAGCGAAGAAAGAAAAAGAGGTAGTGGTAGTATAATAACAATTTAGGGTTAAAACCAATAAAGGTCCGAAGCCGGTAATCCCGGCATACCGCTGCGCAAAATATGGGTATTGTGTTCGGACGATGCAGCTGACAGATGTTTGCGGATAGTCGGACAAGATTCGTCCGCCTCCCTCAAACACCAGTCGCTGCATAGCCGGACACGCTATCCATATTTATGCTCCGCGGAATGCCGGGATAACCGCTTCTACTGTGGCCCCACTAAGAAAGATAGACAGCCAGAACGGTACTGATAAAAGCCATGATTTCCAGCTTTACCAGCAACATTCTGGCTGTGTTTTTTATTACCGTAGAATAGCAGGAAAGCAGAAGCAGGACGGGGTGGTATCCTGCGTAGCATAAATAGAAGTGCAACGTGTCCGGCTATGTGGCGACTGACGTTTTCGGTAGGCGGACATCTTGTCCGACTATCCGCAAACGGCTGTCAGCCACATCGTCAACACGGCACTTCTATTTTGCGCAGCGGGATACCACCCCCGGCCTGCTTCGGACCTTTCGTGACTATTCTTAAATTTTTATTACTGGAATAGATTTTACTTCTTTTGGCATGCTAATTACAGAGTGATTGGTAGTTACAGCGGAAAGAGTGGAAATATCAGGAATGGGAAAGGCAAGTCTGCGGTTTTGAACATCCGGCGTTTGTAGCGTCCTGGGCTTCGGTCGCGGGAAAGAAGGAAGGTCAGGGGCCACTGGCAGATGGAATTGATGTAACAGAAACAGATGAGATGTTTGGAATGGAAAACTGGGAACAGGCAGAGAGCGCCATGCGAAGCAGGCGGCGGATGGAGAAGGAAATATCCACCGGAGAGAGGTACGCTATCTCTTTGCGGGGAGATCTTTTAGACCAGCTGATCGCTACCTCGTTTGGTACGGTAGATCTGGAAATTCCACTGTTTGGCCTTTACGGAGCCTGTTCCACCATGGGAGAGGCGCTGAGCCTGGGGGCCATGTGCGTAAATGCCGGATATGCCGACCGGGTACTGGCCCTGGTTTCCAGTCACTATGCGACAGCAGAGAAGCAGTTCCGTTTTCCGCTGGGCTACGGAAACCAGCAGAGCCCAGAGCGCCACCTGGACCGTAGACCGGGTGCGGGGCGGTGGTGCTGGAGAGCGGTGAAATGAAACGAGAAGGAGCATGTAGTGAAAAAAATTCAGAGACAGCTATGGAAACAGGCGAGACCGGTGGGAACGGAATGGGTAGAAAGAATCATCGCTTCCGTGTGGCAGTGACCGGCATCACCACCGGAAAGCTGGTGGATATGGGAACCAAGGATTCTATGAATATGGGTGCTGCCATGGCACCGGCGGCCTGGAATACCATCTGCCAAATTTTGAGGATTTCGGTGTGGGTGCCTCCTATTATGACCGCATCATCACCGGAGATCTGGGACAGTGGGGCAGAAGGCGCTTCTGGATTTTATGAAGAGCGCGGTCACGACATCACCGGAAAGCACATGGACTGCGGCCTGGAAATCTATGACCGGGGCGAGCAGGATGTCCACTCCGGCGGAAGCGGCTGTGGGTGCTCCGCGGTAACGCTGTGCCCACATTCTGCCGAAGCTGATGCGGGGCGAGTGGAACCGGGTGCTGTTGTGCCCACCGGCGCGCTGCTGTCTACCGTCAGCTACAACGAAGGCCAGAGCATACCGGGAATCGCTCATGCGGTGATGCTGGAACGGATGGAGGTGTGTGAAAAATGCGTGATATGGTGATGGAACTGGTCCGCGCTTTCTTGTGGGCGGCGCAATTTGCGCCTGGTGCAGATCCTCTTAGACCGCACCAAAATGATGCCAGGCCGGGTTATGGTAACGCTGGTCGTAACCGGCAATGTCTTAGGCTGGCTGGGCCTTTATGAACCCTTCCTGAAATGGGCTGGAGCCGGAGCCGGTGTGCCGCTCCTCGGTTTTGGCAATACCCTGTGGAAAGGTGTGGCGAAAGCGGTTGGTGAGGAGGGGGCTATGGGAATCTTTAAAGGCGGCCTCACCGCAGCTTCCGCAGGAATCGCCGCGGCGCTGGTGTTCGGGTATCTGGGAGCGTTGGTGTTTAAGCCGAAGATGAAGGAGTAAATGAAAAAAGTTCTGAGATAGAACTTTTGTTTGATCCTTACACGATGGTTGGAATATTCGGCATCGGTGCGTATCCATTCTGCTTTAACATCCGCATGGTATCCTATGCGATATTCTGGGCTGTTCTGGTACTGGTTCCGGTTGGAGTGAATATGGTGCTGAAACCGTTTGGAACGGATAAAAAAACGATAATCGGGCCGGCAATCGGGATTCTGGCGCTGGTGATGTTTCTGTCGGGAGTGGCTGTAGAAAAATACAGTCATTATATGCGCGAGAACTATGGAACGGTCCATGAGGCAGATTATTCGGACTATGAAGTGGTCAAACCGGATATTGCGGTAAAGCTGCTTAAGTATCCGCATAAGCCCTGGTTTCAGCGCTTTTAAAGACGGAGGCGACATTCCGTGGCTGCTACGATGGCGTAAGATATTCCCAGGTGGAATTCTGGCGTTTGTATATGGCGGGATTCAGATCAGACCGGATACAGAGGAACCGGAAGACGCGGACGAGGATGATTTTTTCTAATAGAACCGAATAAGCAAAGAAAGGGCGCGGAAGCCAGACAGTTTCCGCGCCTTTTGTGTACAGACAGTTTGTTAATCCACAATCACTCCGCCCTGGTCCGCGCTTCTTGCGTGCAGTGCGTAGCGCTTCAGATAACCGTCTACTTTCTTCGGTTCATAGTGGAATGCAGCTTTTCTGCGGGCAAGCTCTTCATCGGAGACATGGAGTTCCAGTTTTTTTCGGGATGTCGATTTCGATTTCGTCTCCGTCTTCAATGAGGGCGATGGGACCGCCAGCTGCGGCTTCTGGAGAAATATGACCCACGAAGCAGCCGTTGTTGGTGCCGGAGAAGCGTCCGTCGGTGATGAGGGCAGTGCACTTGTTTAAGCACTGACCGTAGAGCAGCTTCATCGGCTTGAACATTTCCGGCATACCCGGAGCGCCTTTCGGTCCCTCGTAGCGGACTACCACTACATGACCTGGCTTGATGAGCTGTTTTGCGATGGCATCACTGACTGCGTCCTCACTGTCGAAGCAGATGGCTTTGCCGGTGAAGTGGCGTACTTCCTCCGCAACAGCAGCAGGTTTGGCTACAGCGGTGTCAGGAGCGAGGTTGCCGTGCATGATGGTGAGTCCTGCCAGGGTGGAGAATGGCTTCTCCAGGGAGGTGATGACCTCCGGGTTCTTCGGGTAGAGACTGCGGCAGGCTGCGGCGTTTTCGCCGATGGATTTTCCGGTCACGGTCATGCAGTCGTTGTACAGAAGCGGTTTCATCTGGCGCTGAACCTCTGGGATACCGCCGGCCTTGTAGAAGTCCTCGGCGTCGAATTCCTTGGAAGCCGGATTGATGCGGCAGATGAGTGGGATGCTGTTTCCGTATTCCTCTAACCATCCCATGACGGTTTTGGAATCCAGGCCGATCTCATGGGCAATGGCGAGGGTGTGGATGACGCAGTTGGTGGAGCCGCCGGTTGCCATAAGAACCATGATGGCGTTGCGGATGGCCTCCAGTCAGGATATCCCGGGAGGTGATGCCGTTTAATACCATACGGACTGCCGCTTCACCGGAGAGAAGTGCCGCGCGGATGCGGTCGTTATAGACAGCCGGGATCGCTGCGGAGCCGGGCAGGCTTAAGCCCAGGGCCTCTGCCATGCAGCACATGGAGTTTGCGGTGGCCATATGCTGGCAGGAGCCGACGGTCGGGCAGCAGAGCTCAGTGATGTCCTCCAGAACATCGTGGTCGATCTTGCCAACCTGGTACATACCGTAGGCCTCCTCGATGGAGGTGGAATCAGATTTGCGCTTGCCGCCAAAGGACTGGCCGCCCAGCATGCATCCGCCAGCCAGGAAGATGCATGGAATATCCAGTCTTGCAGCGGCCATCAGCATGCCCGGAACGGTTTTATCGCAGGAGCCAATGAGCACCAGGCCGTCCAGCCGGTGCGCCCGTGCCATAGTCTCAATGCTGTCTGCCACAAGCTCACGGGACGGCAGAGAGTAGCGGGCACCGCTGTGGGTGGTGCACACACCGTCGCATACGGCAATGCAGCCAAATTCTACCGGTGTGCCGCCTGCACGGTAAACGCCGTATTTGACCTGCTCGGCCAGCTCTTTCAGATGACGGTGGCCGGGCACAATGTCCGTGAAAGAGTTGCAGACACCGATAATAGGACGGGACAAGTCATCGTTGGAGAAGCCGTTCGCTTTGTAAAGGGTGCGGCAGGAGATGAGACTGTCCGGGAGAAAAGTACCTGATTCAAATTTCTTTTGCATGTGAATACCCCCTGATGAACGTTGTTGTGAAAAATGCCAGATTATTGTCAAAATCTAAGAGATATTATAGCGCATCTGCATTGGGATTAAAAGAAAAAGCTCTGAGAAAATTCTGGATTTCTCAGAGCTTTTTAGGGATAAATTTAGTCGCGTCCTGGTCCGTTCGACACGCCCGAGGAAGGCCGGGTGCTGGCGCCGCCTGGTCCAAGGCCGGGAACAACACCAGCTCCACCGGAGCCGGAACTGTCATTAGTCTCATCTGGTCCGAGGTAGGATGGATCAACGGTTACACTGGTGTGACCGGAGCAGTGCCTGGTCGGCATAGCGTATTTGGAATCATCGGTCTCGCCTTCTTCCTCGGCTGGAAGGGCAATGCGCACCATGGAAGTTTTCGGGCAGTTGGAGCCCGGAAGAAGTCCGGTAACGCTGCAGACCGTGGCAAGCACATGGGTGTTGCACATTTCGGTTGGTACGGTGCCTTTTGCAAAGTATTCAGTGTAAACTGCATTGCCGCGCGGATCGTGGGAGCAGACACCGGGAATGGCAAGTTTGCCGGATTTGCGGCAGATCTCTGCAGTTTCCACGCTGTCCGGAACGGCGAATCCCGGATCACTTAAACCCTCGTGAACGCGGGTCATGATCTTGCGCCAGATATCTTTATGGAAGGAGGTACCGCCATTCTGTCCGGTGAGCTTCTGGTTCTCATCGCAGCCGCCCCATACACCGGCGGTGTAATAAGGTGTGTAGCCGATGAACCAGATATCGTTGTTGTTGCTGGTGGTACCGCTCTTGCCGGCTGCAGACATGTTCGGCAGGGCTGCGCGGGTGCTGGTGGAGCTGACGCTGACACCGGAGCTTGCGAAGATGCGGTTGGCCTGCATGGAATCCTCCATGGCATCAGTCAGCAGGAACGCGGTGGAATCCTTCAGAACCCGGTGGGTTTCCGGCTCATTGTCGATGAGCAGCTTGCCATCGTGATCCAGGATCTTTGTGAAGAATATCGGTTTGGTGTAAAGGCCGCCGTTGGCAATGGAAGCAAAGGCAGCGGTCAGTTCCAGGTTGGTCACGCCTTTGGTGATGCCGCCCAGGGCAGTTGCTGCGTTCATATCGGTATCGGTCAGGGTGGTGATGCCGAAGTTCTTGGCGTATTCCACACCCAGCTGCGGACTTACGGTTTCCATCATGGTGCGCACAGCAACGATGTTCATGGAGTAGATGATACCGTCGCGGATGTTGGAGTAACCCAGGTAACCCTGCTTATACCAGTTTTTAAAGGTCTTGGTGCCCACGGTGAAAGGGGCATCGTAGTAAACGCTTCCCAGGGTGGCACCGCAGGTGTCCAGAGCCGGGGCAAATGCAGTAATGACCTTGAAAGTAGAACCAGGCTGTCTGGTAGTGTTGGTAGCGCGGTTTAAGGTCAGGCTGGCAGTCTTGGTGCCGCGGCCTCCGCTGATGGCTTTGACCTGCCCGGTTTTATGGTCCATGATGACGAAGGAAACCTGGGGCTGCAGGACTTTGCTGGAGCGTTCTCCGATGATGGTATCGCCCTCCTGCAGAGTAGCTGCCTTGTAAGCTTCAATGTCTGCGTCAGCCTCCGCTTCGCTGTTGTAGAGTCCTTCCCAGCCTGCGTTTAAGGTGGAGGCGTGCCAGGATTTTAAGTTCTTCTCGGAAAAATGCTCGGTGGTGCCGTCTGCATGGGTTACAGAGAGACGGTACTCCAGGCTGTAGCGGGCAGCGGAATAGTTGGAAGGATCGTTGACCTCTTCATCCACGATGGCCTGGATGGCCGGATCCTGGGTGGTGTAAATCTGAAGTCCGCCGCTGTAGAGCAGGTTGTGGGCCTGGGTTTCGGTGTAGCCAAGTTTTTCCATCAGTGTGTCTTTCACCTGCTGGGTCAGCTCATCAGTGAAATAGCTGTAGGGAGTGGAATTCTCCTTGGAGACGTTGTCCACCATCTGGATACGGGCGTAGACATCATCTGCCAGGGCTTCCTCCTGCTGCGCCTTGGTGATGTACCCCTGCTCAAACATATACTGCAGGATGACCTTGCGCTTTTCCGCGTTGGCCTCCTGGCCGCTGATGGGGTTTAAGCGGGACGGGTTCTGGGTGATGCCTGCAATGACGGTGCACTCGGAGAGTGTCAGGTCAGAAACATCCTTATTAAAATACCGCCGTGCAGCTACCTTGACGCCCAGGGCATTGTTGCCTAAGTTGATGGTGTTTAAGTAGTTGGTCAGGATTAGCTTGCGGTCCATGGATTTTGTGAGCTGCAAAGCCAGGTACTGCTCCTGGAGTTTTCGCTCTAACTTGGCGCCGAAGCTGGTCTCCATACCGCCATTGAACATGTTGTTCTTGATGAGCTGCTGGGTGATGGTACTTCCGCCTCCGCGGTTTCGCCGGTCAGTACGCCGACTGCCGCGCGGGAGATGGAGCGTAAGTCGATGCCGTTGTGGGTCCAGAAGCGGAGTCCTCAATGGCAACGAAGGCGTTGATCAGGTCTTGGGGAGTTCATCGTAGTGGCTTCTTCCCGGTTGGAGCCTGCGGTTACCAGGGTGTCGGTTAAGTTTCCGGCGCTGTCATATACGGTGGTGGCATAGCCGATGGGGACGATGCTGTCCACATTCAGGTCCGGGGAATTGTCGATGATGCCCATGACAATGCCGATGCCGATACTGGATATGACCAGAACGCTAAACAGACAGAGCACGCAGCAGGTCTTTATAAAGGTAAGAAAAATCCGGGAGCGGTATTTGCGGCTCCGGGAGTTTACGGCCTGCAGACGCTTTTCTGTCGCGTCTTTTCCATAATTCATTCGGAATCCTCCTTTGTTGTCGGGATTTTTCTATAAAAATCCAATTATGATTATACCAAAAGGCCCCTTACAATGCAACCATAGCGCAGTTGGCGGCATCAGATACTCCTTGCCAGAAGCCGCGTTTACTGGTAAGATAGGAGCGAAAGAAAAATACAGGATGATTGATTATATATAGGAAGTATACCCATGATGGAACGATATAAAATTCTTTTTGAGGGCGGAGAGGGCGAACTGACCGAGAAAAAATCCCGCTTCATTGCCACTACAAGACCGGTGAAGAGCGAGGAGGAGGCTGTGGCCTTCATTGATGAAATGAAAAAGAAATACTGGGATGCCAGACACAACTGTTCGGCTTATGTCATCGGTGAGCGGGGACAGGTTCAGCGATGCAGTGATGACGGCGAGCCGGCCCAGAACGCGGGCCGCCCGATGTTAGATGTGCTTCTGGGCGCGGAAGTGAAAAATATCTGCGTGGTGGTGACCCGTTACTTTGGCGGAACCCTCCGGCACGGCGGACTGGTACGGGCTTACTCTGGTGCAGTGCAGGAGGGCTTAAAGAACAGTGTCATTGTAGAAAAATGTCCGGGTGTGGAATTAAAGATTCATACGGATTACAATGGCATTGGCAATATTCAGTACATCACGGCCCAGATGGAGATTCCGGTGTTAGATACCCAGTACACCGACGCGGTGGATGTGGTCTGTATGGTTCCGCTGGAAAAAGAAGGTTCCCTGGTTGCCCAGATTACTGAGAAAACCGGCGGAAAGGCAGTTATGACCCGGGGAAAAAGAGTGCTACTATGGCTTTGCGGATGGCGAACTGGTTCTGTTTTAAATTTTAAACAGAAAAAAGCCCTGCATTGCGGAAAAAGTCTTGCAATCCGTTACTCAGGATGTTATATTAATAAATTGTGATAAGTGACGTGAAACTAAGGACCTGGCAACAAGTCCTTAGTTTTTTTGTAAAGCTGATGAAAATGTGCCGGTGCGCATTTTCGCTTAAAGAAAGAGGAAGATTACGATTATGAAAATGAAGAGAGAGACATCCGTAACATCGCGATCATTGCCCATGTTGACCACGGTAAAACCACCCTGGTAGACGAGCTGTTAAAGCAGAGCGGTGTATTCCGCGCGAACCAGGAAGTGGCAGAGCGTGTCATGGACTCCAACGATATCGAGCGTGAGCGTGGAATTACCATTCTTTCCAAGAATACCGCAGTATTTTATAAAGATAAGAAGATCAATATCATCGATACCCCGGGTCATGCGGACTTCGGCGGCGAGGTAGAGCGTGTGCTTAAGATGGTAGACGGTGTTATCTTGGTGGTAGGCAACACGAGGGACCGATGCCGCAGACCAAGTTCGTTCTGCAGAAGGCACTGGAGCTGGATCTTCCGTTATCGTCTGCATCAATAAGATCGACCGTCCGGAGGCAAGACCGACCGGGTGATCGACGAAGTATTAGAACTATTCATGGAACTGGATGCTTCTGACGAGCAGCTGGACTGCCCGTTTGTATTTGCATCTGCCCGTGCCGGTTTCGCAAAGAAAGAGCTGAGCGATCCGGAAGTAGATATGAGCCCGCTGTTTGAGACCATCGTAAACTACATCCCGGCTCCGGAGGGCGATCCCGAGGCACCGACACCCAGATGCTGATCAGCACCATCGACTACAACGAGTTTGTAGGCCGTATCGGTGTCGGCAAGATCGACAACGGAAGCCTGAAGGTAAACCAGGACTGCGTGATCGTAAACCATCATGATCCGGATAAGATGCGCAGAGTTAAGATTGGTAAGTTGTACCAGTTCGATGGCTTAAAGCGTGTTGAGGTTCAGGAAGCAACCATCGGTGATATCGTGGCTGTATCCGGTATCGCTGATCTGCACATCGGTGATACCATCTGCTCCCCGGAAAATCCGGAATCCATTCCGTTCCAGAAGATTTCCGAGCCGACCATTTCCATGAACTTCATGGTAAACGACAGCCCGCTGGCTGGCCAGGAGGGTAAGTTTGTTACCTCCCGCCACATCAGAGAGCGTCTCTTCCGCGAACTGAACACCGATGTCAGCCTGCGTGTGGAAGAGACCGATTCCCCGGACTGCTTCAAGGTATCCGGCCGTGGTGAGCTGCATCTTTCCGTCCTGATTGAGAATATGCGCCGTGAGGGCTTTGAGTTCGCGGTCAGCAAGGCTGAGGTTCTGTACAAATACAACGAGCGTAACCAGAAGTTAGAGCCGATGGAGCTGGCTTATGTGGATGTTCCGGAGGAGTTTACTGGTGCTGTTATCCAGAAGCTGACCTCCAGAAAGGGTGAGCTGCAGGGCATGAGCCCAGCAAACGGCGGCTATACCCGTCTGGAGTTCTCCATTCCGGCCAGAGGCCTGATCGGCTACCGCGGTGAGTTCATGACCGATACCAAGGGTAACGGTATCATCAACACCATCTTCGATGGCTACGGCCCGTACAAGGGAGACTTAAGCTACCGTAAGACTGGTTCCTTGATCGCTTACGAGAGCGGTGAGACCATCACCTACGGCCTGTTCAACGCACAGGAGCGCGGTATCCTCTTTGTAGGACCGGGCGAGAAGGTTTACTCCGGTATGGTAATCGGCCAGAACCCGAAGACCGAGGACATCGAGGTGAACGTCTGCAAGACCAAGAAGCTGACCAACACCCGTTCCTCCAGCGCTGATGAGGCATTAAAGCTGGTTCCGAAGAAGATCATGAGCCTGGAGCAGTGCCTGAGTTCATCGATACCGACGAGCTGCTTGAGGTAACCCCGGAGAACCTGCGTATCCGCAAGAAGATCCTGGATCCGACCATGCGTAAGAGAGCATCCTTCAAAAAATAAATATTGCCAGATTCCCTAAAACCTGATACGGACGTTTCTGGTTAAGCTGTTTTTCGCCGCACAGCCTCTTCTCTTTTCAGAAGTCGGCTGTGCGGCATTTTTGCTGTGCATGTTTTGCCGCCATTTGTCGAGAGAATCCCTGAATAAATTTTTTCATTTTCCCATAAATATGATAATAGCTGAAAGCTAAATGAAATGGGAAGAGGAGAGAAAATACTATGTCAGAAAAAGCGATTGAAAACAATAAGGTGAGTGTGATAGGGGAGATCATTTCCGGATTTACCTTTAGTCATGAGGTGTTCGGAGAGGGCTTCTATCTGGTAAATGTGGCGGTGAGCCGTCTGAGCGAACAGGCTGACATCATCCCGCTGATGATTTCCGAGCGGCTTCTGGATGTAAAGGAAGATTACATCGGCTGCACGGTGGAGGCCATCGGCCAGTTCCGCTCTTATAACCGCCACGAGGGTTCAAAAACCGCCTGGTGCTGTCGGTATTTGTCCGGGAGATCCATTTTATGGAGAAGTTCACGGACTATACCAAGACGAACCAGATATTCCTGGACGGATACATCTGCAAAGCGCCGGTTTACCGGAAAACGCCGCTGGGCCGTGAGATTGCGGATCTTTTGCTGGCGGTAAACCGTCCGTATGGCAAGTCCGACTATATCCCCTGCATTGCCTGGGGCAGAAACGCAAGGTTTGCTTCCGGCTTTGAGGTGGGAACCCGGGTGAGAGCGTCTGGGGGCGTGTCCAGAGCCGGGAATACACAAAAAGCTCAGTGAAACGGGTGAGAAGCGCGTGGCCTATGGTTTCCATCAGCAAATTAGAGTGTGGAGATCAAGAAGATGAGACGGTATAAAAGCTTCCTGTACACGATTTTGCAAACAGCGGGGGAATGTGATAGGATAATGACGCTTGTATCAACGAGATGAATGATTCTAGTGGAGCAGCCTGTCTTGCAGGAGGTTCCCAAATGCTAAGAAAAACAGAGGTGCAAAAGCGATGAGTACAGGAAGACTAGAGGCCATCTGCGGCAAAGACAGTTCAGGCAAGACAGCGATGGCCCTTGGCAAGAGCCTTCAGGCGCTCACAGCAGAAAACCGTGATCGTGATCCAGTTTTTAAAAGGCAGTGAGAAAATAGGAAATCTGGAAGTATTAAAGCGCATGGAGCCGGAACTCAAAGTATTCCGGTTTGAAAAGTCAGACCGTTATTTTGCGGAGCTGAGCGATGCGGAAAAGAAAGATGAGCAGATCAATATCCGCAACGGGCTGAATTATGCAAAAAAGGTACTGACGACAGAAGAGTGCGATCTTCTGGTGCTTGACGAGGCCCTTGGCCTGGTGGATCAGAATATTGTGACGGAAGAGGAACTGGAGGGCTGCTGAAATGCCGTGACCAGGTTCAGGTCATTGTGACCGGCAAGGTACTGCCGGAAGGCATCCGCCGCATCGCAGACAAGGTGGAAGAAGTAGATTGTTGTAAGTAGGAATTTTCTGAACTGAAAATTCCGTATGATACAGTAGTGGTTGTGGATTTTGCCGATTTGGAATGCGAAGCATCGGCAAAATCCTGATGTTGTTCACACAGCGTGTGGCAACATCGAAGAAATAGATATTGCAAGTAGTACTTCGCTTCTTGACAATTAAAAGGTTAATGCTAGTATTATAAACAAACAGGCAAGTAGAGGTTGCGCGAAGCATGAGTAGAGGATCTGATGCACCAGAAGCAGACGAGGGTTTCTTGAAAGGGTGGGCGCCGAAGATACAGGACGGTCTGGACGTCATTTATCTGGGGACAGGGTGAAGAATCCTGTAACTGTCATCCAACCGGATGGAAGCTACTTAAAGCAGAAAGCAAAGAACGACTTTAAGGGGGCTGACCGGGATTTGTCAGTCTCCTTATTTTGTCTGCAAAAGCAGTTTTGGCATGTTCTGAATAATATCCGAACGATTGTGCCGGTTTTAAGATTACACAGGAAGAATATGAAGGAGGAAAATCACATGGCTATTTTTGAAGGCGCTGGTGTTGCACTGGTAACCCCGTTTACAGAATCTGGAGAGGTAAATTACGAGAAGCTTGAGGCACTCTTAGAGGAGCAGATTGCAGGAGGCACCGACGCGATCATCGCGTGCGGCACCACTGGCGAGTCCGCTACCATGAGTTACGAGGAGCATCTGGATGTGATCCGTTTCACCTGCAAGGTAGTAAACAAGCGGATCCCGGTCATTGCGGGTACCGGTTCCAACTGCACAAGAGAGGCAATCCACCTTTCCAAAGAGGCAGAGAAGGCCGGAGCAGACGGACTGCTGTTGGTAACTCCTTATTACAACAAGGCAACCCAGAATGGCCTGATCGCGCATTATACCGCAATTGCGGAGTCTGTCAATATTCCGTGTCTTTTATACCATGTTCCGACCCGTACCGGCCTGACCATGAAGCCGGAGACCATCGTAAAGCTCTGCCGTGAGGTTCGAACATTGTCGGCGTGAAGGAAGCGAGCGGCAACTTCTCTGCTATCGCAGAGATCATGCATCTGGCAAACGGCTGTGTAGATCTGTATTCTGGCAACGATGACCAGATTGTTCCGCTTCTGGCTATGGGCGGTAAGGGCGTTATCTCCGTTCTGTCCAACGTAGCTCCGAGACAGACCCATGAGATCGGTAGAACTTCTTTAAGGGCGACATTGAAAAGAGCCGTCAGATGCAGTTAGAGGCTCTTCCGCTGATCAACGCCCTGTTCTGTAAGTAAACCCGATCCCGGTTAAGGCTGCTCTGAATCTGATGGGGAAGGAAGCAGGACCATTAAGACTGCCGCTGACCGAGATGGAGCCGCAGAACCAGGAGCGCCTGAAAAAGGCTATGCAGGAGTACGGAATCCTGTAATTGAATTAAATGAAACAGCAGAAACGACGGAAAGAACAAGAGACTTGCACAGGAGGACTGATTCAAATGGTAAAATGATCATGCACGGCTGCAATGGTGCCATGGGACGCACCATCACCGGCCTGGCCAAAGAGATGGACGGTATTGAGATTGTAGCAGGAATTGATGTAAACCCGGTTGTTTTAAGCGACTATCCGGTATTTGCATCCCTGGAGGAATGCAATGTAGAGGCAGATGTAATCGTAGATTTCGCGTCCGCCAAGGCAGTGGACCACCTGCTGGATTACTGTGGCGCTCAAGATGCCGTTAGTACTCTGCACGACCGGACTTTCTCCGGAGCAGATTGAAAAGGTAAAAGAAACCAGCAGGCAGACCGCAATCCTGCGTTCCGCTAATATGTCCCTTGGCATCAATACTCTGATGAAGCTGGTACAGGATGCGGCTAAAGTTCTGGCCAACGCAGGCTTGATATTGAAATCGTGGAAAAACATCACAACAAGAAGCTGGATGCGCCGAGTGGAACCGCGCTGGCACTGGCTGATTCCATCAACGAGGCAATGGACGGACGCTATCACTACAAATATGACCGCAGCACGGAGCGTGTGAGACGTGATGAAAATGAAATCGGTATTTCCGCTGTGCGCGGCGGCACGATTGTGGGTGACCACGACGTGATCTTTGCAGGTACCGATGAGGTTATCACCTTCAGCCATACCGCATATTCCAAGGCAATCTTCGGAAAAGGCGCGCTGCAGGCAGCGCTGTTTCTGGCAGGCAAAGAGCCGGGCTTGTACGATATGCAGGATGTGATCGGCTAAGGTCTTGGCGAAAAAGCATTTCTCCCAGATAAAACCGGTCGAAAAAATTGATAAAAATGGAAGTTCTGATTTTTTATAAAATTTTGTCCTTTCTGTCATACTAACAGCAGGAAGAAAGGAGAATATGATCATGAAGAAAATCAGAATGACCGCATGTGTGCTCATCCTGGCTCTTGCTGTCTGTGTTCTGGCTGGATGCAGCAATAAGAACAATACACCGGCATGGCAGATGAAGCCACCACTGCCGCCCAGAGCGCACCGAAAGGTCAGAACGGAAGAGCTGATGGCCAGAATGGAACTATGGGAGAGACCGCAAATCCGGCAGCAGAAAACCGCGGCGACGTGCAGGAGAGCACCGGCGTGGTAGATGGCCTGGTCAACGATGTAGAGAATGCAGTTGACAGGTAGGGATTTTCTGAACTGAAAATTCCGCAGAAAACAAACAGAGAGACACCGCCTTAAGCAAAACGTACAGCTTTCATTCATGCAAAGCAGGGAATGGAAGAGAACGCTGCGGGGCGGTGTCCTTCGCTTTTTTACATAGAGGAGGATATTTGATCAGAAAATGGAATTGCGCGTGCAGCCGCTGGAGAAAACACTGTATCCGGCGGCTGGCACAAAAATCAGCGGGGCGGCGGATCCGGCGCGTTCGGACCTGTCTGGCAGCAGTGCTCTGTGCAGAGGTTCTGACCGGCGCGGGCATGTACTGGAATCAGAACCGGCCGGAGCTGAATCTGGTGCGCCGGGAAGAAATCTGTGAGGTGGAACTGGTGCCGAAGACTGCTTTGGACGGTATGGATGATGAGAAGGCTGTGGCACCGGAAGAGCAGGATATTTATGGTGTCCGCCTGGATCTGAGGCGCTGGAAGTTCAGTTCTACCACCGGAAAGATTCGGTACAGTAAAAAATGTATTGCAATTCAAAGACCTGTGTATTATAATTTCTTCTGAAATTAGCTTCTTTTATTTATAACACTTATAAATACACAGAGAGGAATAAGAAAGCCGATGGAAGAAAAACGCTTGCTGAATCCAGATGAGCTGCACGAAGAGTGCGGTGTATTCGGAATGTACGATTTTGACGGCAATGATGTGGCATCCGAGATCTATTACGGACTGTTCGCATTGCAGCACCGGGGCAGGAAAGCTGCGGTATTGCGGTCAGTGACACAGAGGGACCGAAGGGAAGGTAAATGCGTATAAGGGGATGGGGCTTTGCAATGAGGTGTTCACGCCGGACATTTTAGAGGGGTTACATGGAAATATTGGTGTGGGACATGTGCGTTACTCCACTGCGGGAAGCAGTACCCGGGAGAACGCCCAGCCGCTGGTACTCAACTATGTAAAGGGTACTCTGGCGCTGGCCCACAACGGAAACCTGGTCAATGCGCTGGAACTGCGAAGAGAGCTGGAGTACAGCGGCGCTATTTTCCAGACTACCATTGATTCTGAGGTCATTGCGTACCATATCGCAAGAGAGCGTGTGCGCACGTCTTCTGTTGAGGCCGTGGCCAATGCCATGAAGAAGATCAAGGGTGCTTACTCCCTGGTCATCATGAGCCCGCGCAAGATGATCGGCGCCAGAGATCCGTTTGGCTTTAAGCCTCTCTGCATCGGTAAAAAGGAGAATGCCTACATTCTGGTATCCGAAAGCTGTGCCCTGGCTACCATTGATGCGGAGTTTGTCCGTGATGTGGAGCCTGGCGAGATTGTTACCATTACGAAGGATGGCATCAAATCCAATAAGAGCATGTGCCTGCCGGATGTAAAAAGCAGGCAAGATGTGTGTTCGAATACATTTATTTTGCAAGACCGGACAGTGTGTTTGACGGTGTGAGTGTGTATCATTCCCGCATTCACGCAGGCCGCTGTCTCGCCATTGATTCTCCGGTAGATGCTGACATCGTGGTAGGCGTGCCGGAGTCCGGCAATGCCGCTGCCCTTGGTTACTCCATGCAGTCCGGTATTCCGTATGGTACGGCTTTTGTGAAGAACTCCTATGTAGGACGTACCTTCATCAAGCCGAAGCAGAGCAGCCGTGTGTCTCTGCGGTAAAAGTAAAGCTGAATGTGTTAAAGGAAGCAGTGGCAGGAAAGCGTGTCATCATGATCGATGACTCCATTGTGCGCGGTACGACCAGCCATCTCATTGTGAAGATGCTGCGGGATGCCGGAGCGAAAGAAGTTCATGTGAAGGTCAGCGCGCCGCCGTTTTACATCCGTGTTATTTCGAACCGATATTCCGTCGGAGGACCAGCCGATTGCCAGCGGCCGCACTATCGAGGAAATCCGTCAGATCATCGGGGCAGATTCCCTGTCCTATCTGCGGATGGATCGCCTGCCGGAGCTTTCCGAGGGACTTCCGATCTGTACCGCATGCTTTAGCGGAGATTACCCGTTAGACCCGCCGCAGGAAGATATCCGCGGCGAATATAACAAATAAATCATTAATCACGAAATTGGAGGGTTCTTATGAACGACAGATACCAAAGCCCGTTGTCCGAGCGTTACGCAAGTAAGGAGATGCAGTATATCTTCTCCCCGGACAAGAAATTCAAAACCTGGAGAAAACTGTGGATTGCGCTGGCTGAGACCGAGAAAGAGCTGGGCCTGCCGATCACCCAGGAGCAGATCGATGAGTTAAAGGCTCACGCTGAGGATATCAACTACGAGGTGGCAAAGGAGCGCGAGCGTCTGGTGCGCCACGATGTGATGTCCCACGTTTATGCTTACGGTCAGCAGTGCCCGAAGGCAAAGGGCATTATCCATCTGGGTGCGACCTCCTGTTACGTTGGAGATAATACCGATCTCATCATCATGACCGAGGGATTAAGACTGGTTCGCAAAACTCATCAATGTGATGGCAGAACTGGCAAAATTTGCGGATGAATACAAAAACCAGCCGACCCTGGCATTCACCCATTTTCAGCCGGCACAGCCGACTACCGTGGGTAAGCGCGCAACTCTGTGGTTAAACGAGCTCTGCCTGGATCTTGAGGATCTGGATCATGTGCTTTCTACCATGAAGCTGCTTGGTTCCAAGGGAACCACCGGTACTCAGGCAAGCTTTTTAGAGCTGTTTGAGGGGACCATGAGAAATGCCGCAAGGCGGACCAGATGATCGCAGAGAAGATGGGCTTTTCCGCATGCTATCCGGTATCCGGCCAGACCTACTCCCGCAAGGTAGATACCCGTGTGTTAAATATTCTGGCAGGCATTGCCCAGAGTGCCCATAAGTTCAGCAACGATATCCGTCTGCTGCAGCACTTAAAAGAAGTAGAAGAGCCCTTTGAGAAGAATCAGATTGGTTCCTCCGCCATGGCTTATAAGAGGAATCCGATGCGCAGCGAGCGTATCGCGTCTCTTTCCAACTATGTGATGAGTGATGTCATGAACCCGATGCTGGTAGCTTCCACCCAGTGGTTTGAGCGTACTCTGGATGACTCCGCCAACAAGCGTCTGAGCATTCCGGAGGGCTTCCTTGCCATTGATGGCATTCTGGATCTGTACCTGAATGTGGTGGACGGCCTGGTAGTATACCCTAAGGTGATCGAGAAGCATTTCATGGCAGAGCTTCCGTTCATGGCCACTCGAGAACATCATGATGGATGCGGTAAAGGCAGGCGGCGACCGTCAGGAGCTGCATGAGCGCATCCGTGAGCTGTCCATGGAGGCAGGCAGAAATGTCAAAGAGAAAGGCCTGGACAACAACCTGTTAGAGCTCATCGCTGCAGATCCGGCATTCGGACTTTCCTTGGAGGACTTACAGGCTGCATGGAGCCGTCCCGCTATGTGGGCCGCGCGCCGAAGCAGGTGGACGAGTTCTTAAGCGAAGTAGTGAATCCAATTCTCGATGCAAACAAAGAAGATCTGGGCATGACCGCTGAAATCAACGTGTAAGACATTACATCTGATAAATATCAATAAGTTCTATTAATGACAAAAGGCAGGCAGATTAGAAAATCTGTCCGCCTTTTTGTGTTTGCGTATTGATTTTAGTGCAGGAATCTTATATACTGTTAATGTTTGCGGAGCAGAAGGCTCTGCCTGAATTTAAGGATAGCAGGTAACTGGATCTGTAAGGAACAGTTACGGCAGCAGTTATAACGAAGGAGACTGATTATGTCAAAGGTAGATGTAGTTATTGGATGTTTTATGGCGACGAAGGTAAGGGTAAAGTCATCGATTATCTTGCAACGGATGCAGATATCGCTGTCCGCGCAACCGGCGGTGATAATGCGGGCCACACGATCGAGGCTAACGGAGTAAAATATGCAATGCGTCTGATTCCGTCCGGAATCCTGTCCGGTCATACCATTGGCGTAATCGGCAACGGAGTTGTTATGAATCCGCAGGTGCTGTTAGGAGAAATTGAAAACTTAAAAGCACACGGCTATGATATCGACAATCATTTAAAAATCAGTGATAAGACCCATGTGATCCTGCCCTACCATCCGATGCTGGACCGGGCATTAGAGAAAGCAAGAAAGGCATCCAAGATCGGTACCACCTGCAGAGGCATCGGACCGACCTACTGTGATAAGTATGAGGCGCGCAGGCTTAAGAGTCGAGGATCTGTATGCAGATAATTTCAAGAGCCATCTCGAGGAGCTGGTCGAGTCCAGAAAAGCACTCTTAAAGTTCTACGATCCGGAAGACACCACCATCGACGAAAAACTGAACTTTGAGGATGTATACAAGACCTACTGCGAGTACGCAGAGCAGTTAAAGCCGTATGTGTGCGATACCGTAACCTATCTGCACAAGGCACTGGAGGAGGATAAGAAAAGTCATCGTAGAGGGTGCGCAGGCAACCCTGCTTGATATCGACTTTGGTTCCTATCCGTATGTAACCTCTTCCAACCCGACCATCGGCGGCATCATCACCGGTACCGGTTTAAGCGCATCTGATATCGGCAATGTATACGGTATCATTAAAGCTTATTCCAGCCGTGTCGGCGAAGGGCCGTTCGTAACCGAGCTGTTAGATGAGACCGGCGACCGCATCCGTGACCTTGGCCATGAGTACGGTACCGTAAGCGGCAGACCAAGACGCTGCGGCTGGCTGGATCTCGTAACCTTAAAATACGCAAAGCGTCTGAATGGCTGACCGGAATTTCCGTAAACCACTTAGACACCATCGGCAAATTTGACAAGATCAAAGTCTGCGTAGCATACGACTGCAACGGCGTACAGACCGAAGACTTCTCCACAAACTTAAAAGTTCCTGCAGAGCTGCAAGCCGGTATATAAAGAGTTCGACGGTAACTTCGGTGATTTGTCTGGCTGCAAGACCTTCGAGGATCTCCCGGAGAACGCAAAGGCATATATCAACTTCATCGAAGAGTATACCAAGACCCCGGTTAAGTTTATCGGAACCGGTGCCGGCCGTGAGGCAATGATCGTAAGACTGTAAATAACAATATAGAGACAGAACCCACTACAGGTCCGAAGCCGGTAATCCCGGCATACTGCTGCGCAAAATATGGGTATTGTGTTTCGGACGATGCAGCTGACAGATGTTTGCGGATAGTCGGACGAATCGTCCGCCTCCCTCAAACATCAGTCGCTGCATAGACGGACACGTATACCCATTTATCTCCGCGGAATGCCGGGATAACCGGCTTCTGCTGTATTGCTCCCGCTACGAGAGAAATAAAATCAGCCAGAACGGTACTGATAAAAGCCATGATTTCCAGCTTTTACCAATACCATTCTGGCTGTGTGTTTTTTATTGCAGCAGAATAGCCAGGAAAGCAGAAGCAGGCCGGGGTGGTATCCTGCGTAGCATAAATAGAAGTGCAACGTGTCCGGCTATGTGGCGACTGACGTTTTCGGGAGGCGGACGGTCAGTCCGACTATCCGCAAACGGCTGTCAGCCCATCGTCCGACACAGCACTTATATTTTGCGTAGCGGGATACCACCTCGGCCTGCTTCGGACCTTTCATGAATATTCTTTAAATTTTTATATTTGAACGGAATTGTTTTGTGTACCGAGTGCTTTTGCCAGATGTTTTCGCGCGCTTTCCGGTGATTCCTTCAGGACTGCGGCATTCTTCGCAGAGCAGGCGCCCGACTTGCTCAGGAAATCCTTGTCTGTGGTAGCAAGTCTTTTTTCAGAACGGATCAGGCGAAGCTCTTTTTCGTAGTTGTTATGATATTTTTTTAATCCAAATCTGATACTCCTTGCTTTCCCCGCTTTCCACCTTCTGAAGAAAATGCCGGTTCAAAAAGTTATCGTCTTCATCGGAGCGGATGGCCGATCCATTCCAGGGTTCTACACATAAGAACGGCGCTTTGGTGGCGGCTGCGGTCCAGAAGGCAACGGTGGCAAAATCCGGGTAGGAGACTTCCACGCCGTATCCGGTGGCTTGATTTTCAGTGCCACTTTTGGAACGCAGATCCGTAAAGAAAATGGCATCATTCGCGAAAAGTTCGTGGGTCAGCGGGATGACAGCTGCGTGATCAAGGATCGGGGTATAGGAGTTCATGTTGAATTCCATGCGGTTTAAGTCGTAGGAGTGATATCCGGCGGTTCCTTCCTGTTCAAATTCCAGAACGTAATCTTCGAATCGTTCCCCGGAATGCAGATGACAGTTGAAGCCGGGATGAGCGCCAAGCTGGTAGTACATGGGTCCGGTGCCGGGATTGGTTACGGTGTAATGAATCCGGATGCCGTCCTCAGTCAGTGCGTAAGTCAGCTTCAGGTGAAATGCGAAGGGATAGTGGGCACGGGTTTCAGGAGAGTCGGTGAGGATGAAGGAAGCCTCCTGCTCGGACAAAACAGATACAGCAAAGTCTGCGTTCCGGCAGAATCCGTGCTTGGGAATGGAATAAATCTGCCCGTTCAGCGTATATTTTCCGTCCCGGCAGTTTCCAACGGTTGGGAACAGGAGCGAGCTGCTTTTCCAGTGGGCAGGATCCCGCTGCCAGATATATTCTGTGCCGGATTTGCTTTTCAGAGATATAAGCTGTGTGCCGATGGAATCAATCTGCGCTGTCATTGTGTGGTTTTTTAAGGTTACGATCATAGTAAGTTTCCTGTATCATGATAATTCTATTATAGCGGATCACGGAAAAAAAAAGGCAGACCGTCTGCTTGGTGCATTGTCCTATACCATTTCCATGGAATGCTTCAAAACCTGTGAATCATCGAAATATGGACTGATTCCGCTACGCTTGTCTTGGTCCGTTGGAAGTAGCAGATTTAGCGGTCTGGACACCTTCACCCATATCAGCAGCTATCTGATGAAAGATCTGTGTGATTCAAAAAGAAGCAACAAAGGAGAGGGATGAGAAGTTTTTGAGGGTGTATCAGGCTTTATATGGAAGTAAACAAAATCACCGGATAAAAAAGAGCGCAGATTGGAATGGTGAATTTCCTGTGCTCTTTTGCGATTCACAACATTAGAAAGTGCGAGATGCGGCAGCGAAAAAATATTGACAGTTACAAATCAAAAGATTACAATACTAACTGTTTGAATACAAAAATAAAGATTGGAGAATAGCATGAAGGAGTCATTACATTATTTGCTCATGGCAAATCAGATGCTGGTTCAGCGCCAGCTCCTGGATCGGTTAAAGAACACCGGGCTTACTATTGGTCAGCCGAAGGTGCTGGATTACCTGACTGATCATGATGGAAGCAGCCAGAAAGAGATTGCGAAGGGTTGTTTTCTGGAGGCCGGATCACTGACCTCAATTCTAAACCGTATGGAGAATAAGGCCTGATTGAGAGGCGTATGCTGAATGGAAACCGACGGACGCTGCATGTATTTCTGACAGAGCAGGGGAAGTCTAGCCGGGATCTGGTGAAAACTGCGTTTTCCCGCATTGAAGCTCAGGGCGTTAGCGGAATTTCTTCGGAGGAATATGATGCGTTCATGAAAACGTGCCGGAAAATCTATGAAAATCTGATGAAACCGGAACAGAATGAAAAACTGGAAGAGGAAAGGGAAGGTTAGGTATGCCAATCGGAGTTTTAATCAATGCGTTGTCTGTTGTGATCGGCGGACTCATCGGCCTGACGGTGAAGAATCGGCTGGATCTGGATTTTAAGGAAAAACTGAATATGATCTTTGGTGTCTGTGCCATGGGCATGGGAATCAGCTCTGTTAGCTGATGAAGAATATGCCGGCTGTTATTTTTCCATTGTGATCGGAACTGCAATCGGTCTGGCCATCCATCTCGGGGACCGGATTCAGCGTGGGGCAGGATTGATGCAGCGGGTGGCCTCAAAAATTGTGAAGCAGAAAGATACTTCCATTTCAGAAGAAGAGTTTATGACAACTCTTGTCACTGTGATTGTGCTGTTTTGCGCAAGCGGTACAGGAATTTACGGCTCCATTGTATCGGGAATGACTGGTGATAACAGTATCCTGATTGCAAAGTCTGTGCTGGATCTGTTTACAGCTATGATTTTTGCCTGCATGCTGGGCGGTGTGGTATCTCTGATCGCAATTCCGCAGGTTGTTATTTTCCTGGCATTGTTTTTGTGTGCAGGATTGCTCTATCCGCTGACTACACCGGAGATGATCGATGATTTCAAGGCAGCGGGCGGATTTATTATGCTGGCTACGGCTTTCCGCATGATGCAGGTAAAAATATTTCCTACTGCTGACATGATTCCGGCTATGGTATTGGTATTTCCGGTGAGCTGGAGCTGGAGCACTTTTATTCTTCCACTGGTCAGTTAAAGAATCAGTTAAATGAAAGCGTAAACCATGTGACAATTCTGTCAATACCTTGACTAATTTTTGTATATTCAGTAAAATGATGCTATATGTAAGAGGAAACTGCGGAACTATCCGCACAATAAAGCAGACTATGAAGCGGGCAGAAAGGTGTGGACAGACGCATGAAATTAAATCGTACAACCCAGCGGACCATAGAGATTCTGGAGCTGATCTCCCAGAAACCGGAGGGAGCATCGCTTGATGAGCTTTGCGACCGCCTGGAGCTGCCAAAGACCAGTGCCTATGATATTGTTACCACACTGGAGGCACTTGGCATGGTGCAGATCAGCTGGGGACAGAAAAAGCGCTACACCATCGGGCTTACCGCATATCGCATTGGCATCAACTATACCAACAATTTAAATATTATGAATGTCATGGAGCCGGAGTTAAAAAAGTTTGCCCATGAAATTGGAAAGACCGTGTTTTTCGGGGTACGGTCGGACAGTGAGGTCGTTTATATCTGCAAGTTTGAACCGGAAAACCCGATCATCACCACGGCAACGGTGGGAAGCCGCATCCCCATGCACTGCACGTCGCTCGGCAAGGCCATTCTGGCTTACAGTGAGCCGGAGATTCTGCAGCCGCTTTTAAAGCGTATGGATTTTGTGAAGCGCACAGAGCGTACCATCACCGATCCGGACCGCCTTATGGAGGAGCTGGAGCAGGTGCGGGAGGGCTACGCGCTGGATGCCCGTGAGATGGAGGAGCATG